>Ga0102832_1001034_pt1 | contig 26402 bp, 21 predicted proteins | sample EBPBio282013_DNA_FD_88942 | JGI IMG/M metagenome (GOLD analysis project Ga0102832, IMG submission 88942) | Wastewater treatment Type I Accumulibacter community from EBPR Bioreactor in Madison, WI, USA - Reactor 2_5/28/2013_ DNA (Illumina Assembly) | ecosystem: Engineered > Bioreactor > EBPR >... | reverse complement strand
TTCCGCCACAAGCTGCGGGGCTTGATCGACCGTCAGAAAAGCTACGGTCTTGTGACGCGCAATCGCGGGATGGGCGACTACGAGCTGAACTACAAGTTCGACGCCCACCTTTACGCCTATGGATTGGGGGGATGGGAACGCAACACCTTCGCCGGATTCTCGCACCGCTTCACGGAGTCGGCGGGCGCCGGCTATTCACTGTTGAAGACCGACACGATGACCCTCGACCTGACGGCCGGTCTGGCGTTTCAGCAGACGCGCTACACCGACGGGCGGCGCGAGGACGACGTGTCGGCGCGTGCCGGCGCCGAGTTCACCTGGGCCATCCGCAACGATCTCAAGTTGTCGGAGAAGGCCGCGATTTTTGTCGGCAACCAGTGGACATCGACGACCGCGCTTACTTTCGTGCTCAATGACGCATTGTCCTCGCGCGCGTCATTCGATGTCATCCATGAGAATAACTCGCCACTGGGACGGCGCGCCACGGATACGGCGACAAGATTGTCCCTGGTCTACGGCTTCTAGAACACCGGGGCCCGCCCGGCCGCGGTAACGCCGCTGATCGATGGGGCCGACGCGCGTGGCCGGGCGAAAGCCGCGCGCGTCCATCGGGTCATAAACGCCGAGGCTCCCGGTGCGCCCGGGGGCGGCCTCCACAGGCCGCCGGGGCAGGGAGAATACGTCCGTTCGACGGTCAACGCAGACCGAGGAAGGACAGAATGAACAATACGACGACGATGAGACCGACGAGATAGATGAGGCCGTTCATAAGAAGCCCCTCCTGTGACACGCGTGAGGCGCCAATAGAATCGAAGGCTTCTTCAATTGTTCCGGATTGCGAAGGTCCCCCCACGCGCGCGCACAAAAATGCGGAAAAGCGCGGGGGCGTCGCACGCGGGCGTTGATGAACGCTTAGAATTTAAAAGATGTTCCGGCCGCGAAAGTGCGCGTGTTGCCGACGGTGATGACGCCAGCGGCGCTGAGGCCTGCTTCAATCCGCTCGCCCAGTACATTCTCGCCTGAGATGAAGACGGTCATGGCCGGGGTGACCTGATATTCGATGAGACCGTCAACAGAGGTGTAGCCGCGCAGACGCCGGCTATTTTGGTCGTCGTCGAACTGAGCGCTCGCCGTGCGGACATCAGCGTGCGCGCGCAAGCCGTCGATGGGCCGCCAGGAGACGGAGACCGTGGCCTGATGCCGGGCGACCTGCGCGAGACGAAGGCCCTCGAGCGCCGGCTGGTCAGCGGCTCTGCGCACCCTGGGCGAGGTGTAGAGATAGCTGGCGCGAAGATCCACTTGATCCGAGAGGTGAACGCCCGCTTCGGTTTCAACGCCGCTGGCGGTGATGCGGTCGAGATTACGGCGCTGCCTCAAGACGCCGCCGGCAGGCACGAAGACGTTGAGAGCGGCGTTTGGCCCCGCCGTCGTTTGCACGGTGATGTTGGAAACCGCATCGGTCAGGCGGGCATGGAACAGCGTGAAGGACCACGAGGCGGTGCCGCTTTCCCAGACGGCGCCGCCTTCGGCGCCTAGGAGACGTTCCGGCGCGAGGGCCGGGTTCGCTTCCGTGATATCGTTACCGACGCGGAAGGGACGATAGAGCTCATTCAGGGTTGGAACCCTAAAACCGGAGTAGGCGACGGCGCGGGCGGTCCAGCCGGCCGAAAGGCCGGCCGTGGCGCCGGCACGGAAGCTGGCGACCCTTCCGTCTTTGTCTGCGTACATATCGCTACGGACGGTTGTGCCATCGAGGGTGTTGAGTTCGCGGCGATAACCGTTGCTCTGTTGCCAGTGGTCAAGGCGGCCGCTGGCGCTGATCATGATGCCGGGTGCGGCATCCCAGCTGACTTCGGCGAAGGCGCCGGCGACCGTCTGCTGACCGCCGGCGGCGCGTTCGCGTGTGAAAACACCGTTGCTGAACGTAAGGCGTTCGTGCGTGGCGCCCGTCGCATAACGGACATCCACGCCCGCTTCGACGCTAAGGCCATCGTTTGGCGTCATCCGTACAAGGAGATTCCCGCCGGCGCCGGTGGCGGGCACGCGAAACTGGTCAAGGGACGGAGTGGCGGTATTGCGGTCCGTGGCAACAGCGGCGAACACCGCGTTGAATCCTTGACGGCGCACGTAGGTATGCGTTTCCCATGAGGTTCCATTGGCCACGTTGTGCGTGGCGCTCAATGAAAATTCCAAGATCTTGCTGCGCGAACGGGCGATATCGATACCGTTGATCAGACGGTCTTCAGAATAATTCACCGCGGCTCTGATGTCGGTGCCGCCGGCGCTGAAAACGGCACCGAGTTCGCCGCCGCCACCGCGGTTATTGGTGCGCACGTCGGCCGCGCCGCGTTGATTCGCGGCGATGAGGTAGGGCCCATCGCCGCCGTGCGCTTGCGCGGCGCCGAAAACCTGAACCGCGGACCCGCCGCGAAACGTGGCCGCGGCGTCGTAACCGCCGAAGCTGTCCGCGCGCAAACGCGCGCTGCCCCCGGGCGCTTGCTCCGTGCGGCGATAGAGACGCACAACGCCGGCCATGGCGCTATTGCCCCAGGCGCCCGCGCCGCCGCCGCGCGTGACCGAAAGCGAGTCCAAGGCGTCCGGCGACAGGCGGCTCCAGTCGACCCAGCCGCCGAAAGGGTCGTTTTGCGGAACGCCGTCGAGGAGGACGAGCGTGCGGCCCGCGCCGCTGGGACCGAGACCGCGCAGGGTTACGCCTTGCGTGGTCGGGTGCGAGGCGCGGGAGGACTGGCGGCGAAACAGGCCGAAGCCCGGAACTTGCGTCAGGATCTCATCAAGACGCGCGCCGCCGCTTTGCTCAAGCACGCTGCGGTCGAGGACGGTCGTATTGTGGAGCTGTTCGCTGACCGCGGGCGGAAGGCGGTTGGCGGTGATCGTGAGTTCCTCGACGCGCGGCGTTTGCCCGTGAGCGGCGGGGGTGACGGTGATGGCGAAGGCACTCAGCTTCAGCGCGCGGATCAACGGGCTTCGGTGCGACACAGATATCCTCCCGGCGACGCGAAGGCATCTTACGGAGTTTCGGGAGTGCGGGCGCGTAAAAAAATACGGAGAGCGCCATGCTTTCCGCGCGGGAGTGCCGCTTCTGGATCCTGGGGCTTTGGTCCAGAATGACGATCAGAGTCTGTGGACGTTCACGTCGGCAGGAACGCCAGGAAACCGATGAAGCCGATGATGGCGAAGACCGCCGCAACGGCGACCGCGGTTCCCGATGTATCCTGCCTCGACGTGACGCGCAGGGGCCTGCTCATGGCTTAGCGCCAGCTGTTGAATTCGATGATCTCGCGGCAGTCGGCGTAGGTCGGGCCAGGCCAATAACATCCCGGCGCCGCCTGGTACGCCGGCGGCGCGGAGGCGCAGCCAGAAAGAACCATCAAGCTCAGACCAATCGCGGCGAGGGGGGCGCGGATGGACATTTCAGCCTCCTGTCTCGTTTTGCACGACGCGATCCGGCCAGCCGCCGGCCACAGCCTTGTAAACAGCGACAAGGCTGGTGGCGGCGCGCGTGCGGGTTTCCGCCAGACGATCTTCGGCTTCGAGCTGCGCGCGTTCGGCGTCGAGCACGGGCAGGAAGTCGGCGATGCCGTTCTCGAACCGGACGCGCGCGAGGCGGGCGCCTTCGCGCCCGGCCGCGGCGGCCTGTTCAAGGTGTTCGGCTTCGAGACGCGTACGGTCGTAAGCGATGAGCGCGTTCTCGCTTTCTTCAAGAGCCTTCAAAACCGTGCCTTCGTAAGTGGCGAGGCTGGCGCGGGCATTGGCGTCGCTGGCGTCGATGCGCGCTTTCACGCGCCCGAGGTCCAGGAACGCCCAGCTGACCAGCGGGCCCGCGGCGTAGGACTCGCTCGACGCCGAGAACAGCCCGCCAAGTGTTGGCGAGACGGACGACAACGTTCCGCCCAGTGTTAGGCGCGGAAAGAGATCGGCCGTCGCGACGCCCACACGGGCCGTCGCAGAAGCCAGGCGCCGTTCGGCCGCCTGAATGTCCGGGCGGCGGCGCAACAGCTCCGCCGGTGTTCCGACCGCGACGTCTTGCGGAAGCACGGCGAGGGGCGCCGGCACCGCGAGGTCGGTTTTGAGCGCGCCGGGTTCGCGGCCCGTGAGCACCGCGAGACGATGAGCGGCGGCGGCGACGGCGGTTTCAAGTTGCGGGATACGCGATTCCGTCAGTTTCAATTGCGCGCGGGCGCGGGCGGTGTCGAAGTCCGTGCCGCGGCCGGCTTCCAGGCGCGTTTCGGTGAGCTTGAGCGTGTCGCGCTGATTGTCGGCGTTGCGGCGCGCGACGGACAGTTGCTCCTGGCGGCCGCGCAATTCGAAGTAGGATTTCACGACTTCCGACACAACGCTGACCTGGACGCCGCGCAAGTCGGCGGCGACGGCCTGTGCTTCCGCGCGGTCCGCTTCGACACCCCGGCGCACGCGGCCGAAGAGATCGATTTCCCAGGCGGCGTTGAGGCCGGCGTCGTAGCTGTCGCTGTCACGGCCGGCGCCGGGCAGGGTGCGGCTCGCCGGAGTGCGGGTGGTGGTGAAACCACCTTCACCCGTCACCGTCGGCAGAAGATCGAGCGCCGACTGGAAGCTGAGGGCGCGCGCCTGGTCGAGGCGCGCCACCGCCACGCGCAAATCGGTGTTGCGCTGGAGCGCTTCATCGACAAGACGCGTGAGCAGAGGATCGTTGAACCTCGTCCAGAACGTACCGGCCGGTTCAGCGGCCGAGACGTTGGCGGCCTTCCGCTGGAACGTCGCGGTCGTCGTTGTCTCCGGCCGTGCGTAGTCCGGGCCTACCGCGCAAGCGGTGAGGAACGATGTGGCGAGGAGGGCGGCCGCAAAGTTACGCATGGTTCTTCTCCAGGGGGAGTTCCGGTTCCGCGGCCGGCGCCTTGAGGCGCACGGCGAGTTTGCGCAGAGCCACATAGAAGACCGGTGTCAGGAACAGGCCGAACACGGTCACGCCGATCATGCCGGCGAAAACGGTGATGCCCATGGCCTGACGGACTTCGGAGCCCGCACCGGACGAGAACACAAGCGGTGTCACACCGGCGATGAAGGCGACGGAGGTCATGACGATCGGACGCAGACGCAGACGAGAGGCTTCAATCGCGGCTTCGACGATGCTGCGGCCCTGATGTTCGAGCTCGCGGGCGAACTCGACGATCAGGATGGCGTTCTTGGACGCGAGGCCCATGAGCACCACGAGGCCAACCTGCACGAAGACGTTATTGTCGCCGCCAACCAGACGCACGCCCGTCAGCGCCGCGAACATGGCCATCGGCACGATCAGGATCACGGCCAAAGGCAGGGTCCAACTTTCGTACAGCGCGGCCAGCACGAGGAAGACGAGCAGAAGGCTGAGCGGAAACACGATCAGCGCCGCGTTGCCCTGGTTGGCTTGCTGGAAGCTGAGATCGGTCCATTCCAGGGTCATGCCGGGTGGCAGGACTTTTTCGCCGACCGCGAGAACCGCACCCATGGCTTGGTTGGAGGAGAGCATGCGCGGGTCGGCCTCGCCGATGATGTCGGCGGACGGATAGCCGTTGTAGCGCACGACCGGATCCGGGCCGTAGGTGTTGCGGGTCTTCAGGACGCTGCCGATGGGGACCATCTCGCCCGCCTGATTACGCGTGCGGAGCTGCGAGATGTCCTCGACGTCGTCACGCGAGGCTGCTTCGCCTTGCGCGATGACGCGGAAGGTGCGGCCAAACAGGTTGAAGTCGTTGACGTAAACCGAGCCGAGATAGACCTGCAGCGTCTCGAACACGTCCTTGATGTTCAGGTTCTGCGCTTTCGCCTTCTCACGGTCGACTTCGGCTGACAATTGCGGGACGTTCGCCTGGTAGGACGAGATCGGGAAGTGCATACCCGGCACCTGGGTCATGGCGCCCGAGAGCGTCGTGGCCGCGGTTTGCAATTCGCCGTAGCCGAGGCCGGTGCGGTCCTGGATGTAGACCGAGTAGCCCGAGCCCGTGCCGAGACCGAGGATCGGCGGCGGCATGATGGCGAAAGCGAAGCCTTCCTGCAGGCCCTGAAACTTGCCCATGAGTTCGCCGGCGATTTCCGTGGCCGGACGGCCGCGCTTGTCGAACGGCTTCAGGCCCAGGAACACGGTGCCCATGTTGGGGGTGTTGGTGAACTGCAGGACGTTGAGCCCCGGGAACGCGACGGCGTGTTCGACGCCGTCCGTGGCAAGGGCGATCTCACTCATTTTATTGATGACGGCTTCGGTACGGTCGAGCGACGCGCCTTCCGGCATTTTCACGCCGCCAATGAGATAGAGCTTGTCCTGCATCGGGATGAAGCCGCCGGGAACCGCCTGGAACGCGAACCAGGTCGCGACGACGAGCACGCCGTAGAGGCCGAACACGAGCTTGCTCTTGCCGATGCTGCGGGTGACGCCGACCGCGTACTTGGCCGAGCTGGCTTCGAAGAAGCGGTTGAACGGACGGAACAGCCAGCCGAAGGAGGTGTCGAGGAAGCGCGTCGGCGCATCCGGCTTGTCACCGTGCGACTTCAGGAGCACGGCGGCGAGCGCGGGCGACAGGGTCAGCGAGTTGATCGCAGAGATCACGGTGGATACCGCGATGGTGACCGCGAACTGACGGTAGAACTGGCCGGTGACGCCTTCGAGGAAGGCCATCGGCACGAACACCGCCACCAGCACGGCCGCGATCGCGACGATCGGTCCGCTCACTTCTTTCATGGCCTGAATGGCCGCCTTTTTAGGCGCCAGTCCATTGGCGATGGCGCGTTCGACGTTTTCGACGACGACGATCGCGTCATCGACAACGATCCCCGTGGCCAGCACCATCCCGAAGAGCGTGAGGGTGTTGATCGAGAAGCCGAGCAGAAGCAGGACCGCGAAACTGCCGACGATCGAGACCGGCACCGCGAGCAGCGGGATGAATGACGCGCGCCAGGTTTGCAGGAACAGGATCACGACCAGCACGACCAGCGCCACGGCTTCGATGAGCGTGGTGACGACGGAGTTGATCGATTCACGTACGAAGACGGTGGGGTCATAGACCACGTCCCAGGCCATGCCTTCCGGGAAGCGCTTGGACAGTTCAGCCATCTTGGCGCGCACGTCGCGCGACAGGTCGAGCGAATTGGCGCCCGGGGACTGGAAGATCGGGAGGGCGACGGCCTGTTTGACGTCGAGCGAGGCGCGCAGGGCGTATTCGGACGCGCCGAGTTCGAGGCGGGCGACGTCGCTCAGGCGGGTGATCTCGCCATTCTCGCCGGTCTTGAGAATGATGTTGCCGAATTCTTGCGCGGTGACGAGGCGGCCTTGCGCGTTGATGGATAACGTAAAGTCCGACATGCCGGGTTGCGGCGGGGCGCCGATCTGACCGGCGGAGACCTGCACGTTCTGATCGCGGATGGCGCGGACGATATCGCCGCCGGTCATGCCGCGCGCCGCGACCTTGGCCGGATCGAGCCAGATGCGCATGGCGTAATCGCCGGCGCCGAAGAGCGGCGCGTTCCCGACGCCTTTGATGCGCGAGATTTCGTCCTTCACATGGAGAACAGCGTAGTTACGCAGGTACGTGGTGTCGTAACGGCCGTCCGGCGAGGTGAGGTGGACGACGAGCGTGAGATCGGGCGCGCTTTTCTGCGTGATCACGCCGACTTGGCGCACTTCTTCCGGAAGACGCGGCAACGCCTGGCCGACGCGGTTCTGGACTTGCACCTGGGCGGTATCCGGATCCGTGCCCGCCTTGAACGTCACGACGATCTGAAGCACGCCATCCGAGGAGGCGACGGACTTCATATAGATCATGTTCTCGACGCCGTTGATCGCCTCTTCCAGAGGCGCGGCAACGGTTTCGGAGATCACGGTCGGGTTCGCGCCGCGGTACTGGGTGGTGACCTGTACCGTCGGCGGAACGACTTCGGGGTATTCGCTGACGGGGAGCAAGGGCAGCGCGATCAGCCCCGAGACGAAGATGACGATCGAGAGCACCGCCGCGAAGATCGGGCGGTTGATGAAGAAGCCGGCGAAACTCATGATTGAGATTCCGATTTAGGAGACTGCGCCTCAGCCGAGGCCGGCGGCGCGCCCATCTGGATTTCGGAGGGATTCACGGGCATGCCCGGCATGAAGATCTTCTGCACGCCATGTACGATCACACGGTCGGCCGGGGTGAGGCCGGAGGTGACGACGCGGAAGCCTTCGGACTCGCGCCCCAAGGTGATATCGCGGCGCACCGCGCGGTTTTGATCGTCGACCACATAGACATACTTGCGGTCCTGGTCGGTGAGGATGGCTTTTTCGTCGACGAGGAGCGCATCCACCTTGCCGCTACCGAGCAGTTTCACGCGGGCAAACAGGCCCGGGGTGAGCGAACGGTCCTTGTTCTCGAGCACGGCGCGAACGCGGATCGTACCTGTCGCCGGATCGAGGTGGTTGTCGACGAAATCGAGATAACCCTGGCGCGGGAAATCCTTCTCGTCGGCGAGCGCAACGCGAACCGGGTGACGGGCATCCTGCGAAGCCGAACGTTCGCCGCGCTGGCCCATCTCGGCGTAACGCAGGAAGGTCTGTTCGTCGGATTCGAAGTACACATACACCTTGTCGAGGGACACCACGGTCGTCAGCAGCGACTGATTCGGATTCACGAGATTGCCCGCGGTGATCAGCGCTTGACCGGCGCGGCCATCGATCGGAGAGCGGACCTCGGTGAACTCCAGATCAAGACGCGCCGATTGCGCGGCGGCTTCGGCGGCGCGCACCGCCGCTGAAGCTTCGGCATGGGCGGCGATGCGCTGGTCGAACTCTTCTTGGCTGATGACGCGGCCGTCGAGCAGCTTCTGCGCGCGGTCGGCTTGGGTCTTGGCGAGATCGGCCTGCGTGTGGGCGCGCACCAGCTCGGCCTCGGCGCGGGATGCTTGCGCCTGGAACGGACGGCGGTCGATGACGAAGAGCACATCGCCCTTCTTCACTTCGTCGCCTTCGCGGAACTTGATGCTTTCAATATAGCCGCCGACGCGCGGTCGGATCTCGACATTGTCAATGGCGGCGACACGGCCTGGGAATTCATCCCAGTAGGTGACGCTTTTGGCGAGCACGGCGGCGGCGCTTACGGCCGGCGGCGGCGGCGCGGCCGGCGCGCTGCTCTTGGCGCCGGGCGCCGAGAGCGCGGACCCGATGAGACCGGCGGCGACAACCGCGCCGGCGACGGTCAGTCCCTTGCGGTTGGACGTGCGGAACGGACTCCAGGCGAACCATCGGGGGGATTGGCCTTGAAGGCTGTGCGGGGCGAGGCCTTCGTCTTCGATGTGAGGGGCGGGCATCGGGATATCTCCGGTGAGATCTGAATAAGAAAGAGAGTGGCGGGCTCCCGAAGGGGGGGGGCTTGGGAGCCCGCCGTCCTGCCTAGACTTCGGCAGGCATGAAGGCGCGGACGCCGTGGGGGAGACCACAGCCGCCGAATGGATTGATCGCAGGCAGAAACTCTTTTAGAATGAGGGGCTTATGTGTGCGGTGCGACATGACGAGCGCTTTCTTGTTGCGGACGGCGGCGGGTTTCTGTAGTGACCCTAGGAAATGTGTGTTACTAGTAAGTAACGCGGCTTGAAATACTGACTGGTAAGTAACATGTCAAGGGCATGGAAACTTTAGCATCCGAAAAAATTCCGAATGGCTCCGCTAAAGGGGCTGCTTCGAAGGAGTCTCCGCGCGAACGCATCCTCGCCGCCGCGCACGACCTTTTTTACAAGCATGGTCTTCACGTCGTGAGCGTGGACCAGATCGCGGAAGCGGCAGCGTCGAATAAGATGACGCTCTATCGTCACTTCAAATCAAAAGACGAACTGATCGCCGAATGTGCGCGTGAATGCGCGCGCGAGTGGGAAGGCGAGTGGAAGCAAACCGTGGACGCTCATCCCGGCGATCCTCTCGGTGCTTTGCGCGAGTGGTGTCGCGGTGTGGCAGAATGCGTGACCAGCGAAGAGCGCGGTTGTTTCATGGCAAATGCAGCCGTCGAACTGCCGCAGGTCGATCATCCGGCGCGCCGCGTGATCGAAGCGAGCAAGCGGCAGCATCGTGATGCTCTCATCGCGCTTGCCACTGAAGCCGGTTTTGTTGAGCCGGAGCGTTTGGGCGACGCGTTGTTCCTCACGATGGAAGGCGCGCGCATTTGTAATCAAAGCGTCTGCCAGGCGCATGCCGCGGACCGCGTCTACGCGATGCTGGATGCGCTGATCGTCAGTCATAAGCGGACCTAATTCGCGCTCGCGCGCGCTCCAGGTCATCGCCCGGCGTGACCGGGCGGGTCATTCTTCCATGTGTGCGCGTACTTTTCGGTGAAACCCGCCCCTGCGGTGACGCGATGCGTGCCGGCACGGTGGATGAGGTTGTTGCGTCCGCCGATCTGCGGCGTCCTTGGCGCGCACCACCTACGCCGGTCACGCGGCGTGATGGCGGAGCCGAAAAACTTCGATGCGCTCTCTTCCGCATCGACTTTCGCGGGTCAATGGGCAAGCTATACGTGAGAGAGAGGTGTGCGCTAAACCCGAATTGGTTGTGATTTTGTTTGAAAGAGAGATTTTAGATAAAATAATAAAACCATGAGACGAGTTTTTCTGCATGGGGCTTCCGAGTCGACGGAAGATTGGCGCGCGCCGCTACCCTGTGGATAATATTTTTATGAGACCGGCCGCGCCGGACGGATCATGAAACACCGGATTCATTGGCCGATTTTGAGCTCTCAATTGTTACATTTTAGCGACTCAAAATATAGTCGACGCGCAACAATATCGCCCCTTATCAATTGGACGCGCGGTTCCCTCGGAATCGCGAGGGGTATTTTCATTGGTTTCCAGGGACGAGATGACGGCGCCACCCGATACAGGATCGGAACCGGCTCCCGCGCAACCTGAGGCGCCCCCGCAGCTTGCGGACGGCGAAAACACGACCTTCGTTTTCACGCACATTCTTTTCAAGACCCCGGGCGCGCGGTTTGTCGGCGCCGGTAATGATCGCACGCCGATGTTCGCGGTGGATCTTGGCGACGCCAAAGGCCTTCTCGGCATTCAAGCCATGAAGCGCCAGTTCAACATTCCTTACGCCAGCGCCGACGACAAGATGATAGACCTCGCGGTGCGCAGCCTGAAGTACGTCTCGGAGATCCGCCCCGGCGATAACGTGCCCAACGAGATCCTGACGGGCCGTGCGTCGTGGATGATCGATCCGCGCCACGCCGAGATTGCGCGCAAGCGGCTCGAGCTTCAATTGCTGGCGACCGTCGAGCCCAAAAAGGTGAAGCTGACGAATACCAAGGAGATCACGGTTTATCTCGAGCAGCCGGAGAACAAAGGCAAGCTGCGCGAGGCGTTCCGTGTCGCGGCGAAAGCCTTGGGACGTCCTGAGGAGGATACGGCTTTTGTGCTCGACAAGCTGGTGACCTTCGCGCGCGAACTCGCCTATATCGAAGCGCTGCGCGAGTGGTTCCTTCAAGTCGGCGCGATCCTGAAGAAGATCCAGTGGGTGGGCAAGGCGTACGACGGCGACCGGTGTCTCAAGGGCGAGATCACGCAGATGCGCGCGCTGTTCATGCCGGTATCACAGGAGTACCGGGACATCTTCACGCGGGCCGACAAGCTCTCGGAAGATGTCGTTTCGGCGCTGACGACCATCGGCGCCAAGGTAAAAACGATCCGCGAAGAACGCGACCGCCTGCACGGATTGACCCTGGTCTGGCGCGACATCGTCGTGCAGTGGCGCAACTGCACCCCGGACACCGCTTCGCGCTATTTGGAGACGACGCGCGCGACCTACCGCTTTCTCGCGACCCGGCATAGTTCGGGCCGCAGCCTCCTCAAGGCCAAATAAGCGAATTCGCGCTTGCGCCGGGATGCGGCCCGGGTGAAGTCTTGGGCATGAACCTCGAAGACGCAGTCTGCTTTCGTTTGGACGGAAAAGTCGCCGCGGTGACCGGCGGCGGAAGCGGTATTGGCCGGGCCATCGCATTGGCTTTTGCACGGGCCGGCGCCTGGGTCGCGATCCTGGACCGCGACGAGATGAAAGCGGTGGCGGTCGCGCGGGAAATCGTGAAGCTGGGCCAGCAGAGTTTCGCCGCGTCCGTCGACGTCAGCAAGGAAGACGAGGTCGAGCGCGCCATCGGCGCGGTGATGAATGAATTCGGCGGGCTGGATATTCTCGTGAACAGCGCCGGGACCGCGATCCGCAAACCGAGCGCGGATCTACCGCTCGAGGATTGGGATAAGGTGATGGCGGTGAATGTCACCGGCACTTTTCTGATGTCCCGTCACGCCGCGCGCGTGATGCTGGCGGCGGGGAAGGGCGGCAGCATCGTCAACGTCGCCTCGATCATGGGCTTCTCGGGCGGCGGGCTCTATCCCAACATCTCCTATCAAACGAGCAAAGGTGCGGTGGTGAATATGACCCGCGCGCTGGCCGTGGAGTGGGCGAAGGACAATATCCGGGTCAACGCCATCGCGCCGCAATGGGTGAATACGCCGTTCATCGACGGCTTGCGTGAAAAGCCCGACTTGATCGCGCGCATCGAGGCCATGGTGCCGATGGGCCGCCTCGCGGAGCCTGAAGAGATCGCAGGCGCGGCCGTATTTCTCGCAAGCCCCGCCGCCGGCATGGTGACGGGCCACATCCTTGCCGTGGACGGCGGGTTCTTAGCGCAATAGGAGGACGAGATGCGTGCTCTGGTGCTGGCGTTAGCGGTGGTCTTCGGATTTGGAAGCGCCTTCGCGGCTGAGCGTATCGACATCGGTCCGGCCGTGGGGGCGTCGATCCCGATGCCGTTCGCGGTCCACGACACGCAAGGCGCGGTGCAGACCTTCGCCGATCTCGCGGGCCCCTCCGGCGCGGTATTGGTTTTCGTCCGCTCGGCCTCCTGGTGTCCTTATTGTATTCAGCAGCTCCGCGACATCGAAGGCGTGAACGCCGAGTTGAAGGCGCGCGGCTACCGGCTGGTGTCCATCAGTTACGATTCCGCCGACATCCTGACCGCCTTCGCGAAGAAATATGGCGTCACCTACACCATGACCTCGGACGAGGGCTCGAAGATGATCGACGCCTTCAATATCCGCGATCCGCAATACCCGCCGACGTCGCGCGCTTACGGCGTGCCGAAGCCCGCGATTTTCGTCGTCGATAAAGGCGGCGTCGTGCGCGCGAAGCTCGCGGAAGAGGGCTACAAAACCCGTCCGCCTTCCGAAGCCATCATTGCCGCGGTCGATTCACTGAAAAAGTGAGCGGCCGCGCCGCCCACAAAAATTCCCACGGCTGAGTTTCGCTTACGTGATGCTTACACACCGAGCGTCGCACGTAATCTTCATGGCGGAATCTGGGCGAACTGCGCATGCGTTGTGCATTTTCTGATTCCGTCGCGACGTTTACGCATACCAACCTTGCGCAAATGAACGCGAGCGTGTCGTTCATGCAACGACGCGCGTGAAATCGTTCGTATCTTCGTACGCTGCCCTGAACATGCCTCAAAGCGACACTAGGTTGCGCCTCCCTCGACGCGGGATCTCGTCTCGCGCAGGGGGACTCTAAAAACAAAAAGGAAAGTGCAAACTTATGAAGCTCGCAAAAATCGGTGCCGTCGCCGCGTTCGCCATGGTCGCTGCGACCCAAGCTCAGGCTCAGAACATGTACGGCTCGGTGAGCGCCGGCGTTCTCGTGCCGGAAAAGCTGGACATCCAGGTCGGCACGGCTGCCGGCGAAGTGAAATTCGACACGGGCTACGCGCTGACGACCGCCCTCGGTTACGACTTTGGGAATGGCCTGCGTACCGAACTCGAACTCGGCCTCAATGATACGGGCTTCAAGAGCGCGCGTGCCGGCGCGACGAGCTTCGCCATCACCGGCGGCGACGTCGACCAGCTGACCCTGCATGCGGCCGGCTACTATGATTTCAACATGGGCACCGTGAGCCCGTACATCGGCGCCGGCGTCGGCCTGACGCGCACCGATATCGACGCGTTCACCGTCGGCACGGTCACCACCGGGGGCGACCGCGCCACCGACTTCTCGATGTTCGGCGAAGCCGGCGTCTCGATCCCGGTCACCGACCGTCTGTCGATCGCCCCGGGCGTGCGTTACTCGTGGGTCGACACCAACGGTTCGAACCTGACTGCCTGGACCTTCAAGACCGCGCTGCGTATCGCGTTCTAAAGCGCCCGGAAAACGCGCCCGAGAGTCTTGATGGGGCGCGTTTTCTTTTGGCCTAAAAACTCCAAGTGCTCGGCCAACCGGGGTAACTCTTCCGCGCACCAGGACGTACGCGCAGAAGAAAATGCTCCGGTTCCGGCCAGGAACGGCCGCCGTATTCGTTATGCGGCGGCCGTTTTCCGTTATTCACATTGTTGCCGTTGACCGGGGAAAGGGGATTCCTATCCTTCGGCCTCCCATTCCAGGAGGCTTCCTTGAGCAACGTCAAACTTCATCCCGATACCATCGCCGTACACGGCGGTTGGCGCGCGGACCCGGCGACGGGCGCGGTCGCCGTCCCCATTTATCAAACGACGTCCTATCAGTTTCGCGACACGCAGCACGCGGCGAACCTGTTCGCGTTGAAGGAACTCGGCAACATCTACACGCGCCTGATGAACCCGACGCAGGACGTGCTCGAGAACCGCCTCGCGCAGCTGGAAGGCGGCGTCGCGGCGCTTGCATTGGCCTCGGGGCAGGCGGCGTCGACCTACGCGATTTTGAACCTGTGCTCCGCGGGCGATAACTTCGTCGCCTCGACCGACCTTTATGGCGGAACGTGGAACCTGTTCGCGAACACCTTCAAGCAGCTTGGCATCGAAGCGCGTTTTGTCGATCCCGCGGACCCCGAGAACTTCGCACGCGCGACCGACGACAAGACGCGTTGCTATTACGCCGAGACCTTGCCGAATCCGAAGCTGGAAGTGTTCCCGATCGCCGAAGTGGCCAAGATCGGCCGCAAGTTGGGCGTGCCCCTCATCATGGATAACACGGCGGCGCCGCTCATCTGCCGTCCGCTCGATCATGGCGCGGCCATCGTCATGTACTCGACCACGAAGTATCTCGGTGGGCACGGCACATCCATCGGTGGCGCGGTGATCGACGGCGGAAACTTCGATTGGGAGGCCAATGCGAAGCGTTTCCCGCTCCTGAATCAGCCTGATCCCAGCTATCACGGCGCGGTGTGGGTGGACGCGGTGAAGCCCTTGGGCCCGATCGCCTACATCCTGCGCATGCGCGTCATCCTGCTGCGCGACATGGGCGCGGCGACGACGCCGTTCAACGCATTCCAGGCGATCCAGGGCGTGGAAACGGCGCCCTTACGCATGCAGCGCCACTGTGCGAACGCAGCCGCCATCGCGGGTTTCCTCGCCAAACATCCGAAGGTCACGAAGGTGATCTATCCAGGCCAGATGTCGGGCGAGGCGCGCCGCCGCGCGGATGCTTATCTTAAAGGCGGTCACGGCGCCTTGGTGGGCTTCGAGCTTAAGGGCGGCGTCGAGGCCGGCAAGCGTTTCATCGACGGGCTCAAGCTGCTATATCATGTGGCGAACATCGGCGACGCGCGCTCGCTCGCGATCCATCCGGCGTCCACCACCCACTCGCAGCTATCCGAAGCGGACCAGCGCGCGGCGGGGGTGACCTCGGGTTACGTGCGCCTCGCCATCGGGATTGAACATGCCGCCGACATCGAGGCGGACATCGCGCAGGCGTTAGATAAGGTCTGATATGAGATTGGTTTTCGCCGCCGTTGCCCTGGTCCTTCTCGCAGCATGTAAGGAACAGGCGCCGGCGGCGGACACTGCTCCCACTGAGGCCGCGGCCGACGCGGAAGCCTGGCTGCAACAGGAGCTAGGTTGGGTGGAGGGCGCCAACCCAGCCCAATGGGTCAAGCAGGACCAGGCGCAAAGACATTATCGCTTCATGAGCGTATGCAGCCTCGGCTGCAGCATTGTCGGCGTCGGCGAGGTGACGGTGCGCATGTGCCATCCGACCTTGCCGGTCGATACGGTCGATAAAACCACCGAAGCCGTGCAAAACGAGCGTCACGCCGCGCTGAAGAAGAAGGCGAAGGCCTTCGCCGAAACCTATAACCGCTTGATGGCCGCCGACCTTAAAACCATGGGCGCGGGCGAATGTCCGCCGCCAGTGGACTGGGAGCAGGCCAATACCGAAATCACCGGTATGCTCGACCAGGTGTATTCGAGCGGATTCCGCGGCGACGTTTATGTGCATGACCAGAAGCGCGCGTTTCAAATCCGCCTGCCGCGCGGGGTGAAGGTCGCGGACGTGCATAAGCCGCTGTGCGATATCATCGGCCGGAACGGGCTCAAGGAGCTCGCGGGCTTGGAAGTCAAAAGCGTCGACACGACGGAAGATTATGCCAAGCTCAGCTGCTGAAGAGGCGCGCGGCTGGACTCTGCGCCATCCCGGCAAGTTCGGGACCATCACCATCCGCGCCAAAAAAGACGGGACGCGCGGCTACCACCAGAAGGGCGGAAACCAGAGCACGGTGGACGCCCATGGTGTCAGTCTCGACATTTATATCCACGCGCTTTACGGCCTCGCGCTTCAACGCGGGACCAAGGTGCTGATGATCGGCTGCGCCGGCGGGACGCTGGCGACCATGCTGGCGCGCAAAGGGCGGGACGTGACGCTGGTGGATATCGACCGCGCGGCGTTCAAGCTGGCGAAAAGCTACTTTCAGCTGCCGAGGGATATCGCGTGCCACGTCAGCGATGGCCTGCGCTTCATGCAGAAAGTACGCGGCACGTTCGACGTCGTGATCGTGGACGCTTTTATCGGCGAAGCGATCCCGGACCATTTCACGGGCGAGGCTTTCTACAAAGCCGCGAAACGCTGCGTGAAGAAGGATGGACTCGCGCTGGTGAACGTGTGCCTGCACGATAAGAAGGACCGATTGGCGGACGAGATCGCGAACGGGTTCGCGGCGCGCGGCTGGGCCGTGAAGCTACTCGACGAACCGGGCGGCGCAAGGAACGCGATTGTCGCTGCGGGAAATGTGAGAGGCTTACGCAAGCCGGGCGTTTCATCGCCGCCGGAGGTTGGGGCGAAGGACCTCACGAGAGGCGTGACGGCGATGAAATTCCGGAAACTGGCGCAATAACCCGCGGTGTTACGGCGCCTTCCGTAATTCCGCCGTCAGTTCGTTGATCCTGTAAACACGTCCCGCCACCATCACGCTATCGATATTGCCAACAGCCTTGATGTCGGCGAGGGGATTGGCGTTCAGGACCACGATGTCCGCTTGCTTGCCGATCTCGATGGAGCCGAAGCGGTCTTCCCAACCGAGGATTTCAGCCGGCACGATTGTCGCGGAACGGAGCGCTTCGAGCGGGGTCATGCCGCCGGCGACGAAAAGTTCGAGTTCCTGACGGATGGACAGTCCCGGGACGAGCGGCGGGGCGGGGCTCAAGTCGGACCCGGTGCCGACGCGGCCGCCCATTTTCACGAAGCGCGCGACCTGTCTGGCTTGGGCGAGGATGCTTTGCTTCCACTGCGGTCCGTAGGCCTTGAAGTTATAGACCGCGGGAACGCGCAGCGGGTCCTTCTGATAGGCGGCGAAAAGATCCTTCTGATAGAGGTCGAACCATTCGCCGCTGACCTTGGTGAGGTAATCGGGGTCGGCCCCGACATACTGGATCATGAGCGTTGGGATCAGCGCGGTCTTGTGCGCGATCATCGTTTTGAAGGTTTCGTCGAGGGCTTTCTCGTTCACCTTCGTCCACTGCACGAAGTATCGGTAGTAGCCGATATCCGTCATGGCGATCTGATCTTCGTAGGCGAGCGACTTCTGGATCAGGGAGACCGTGTGCTCCAGGCTGTCGACGCCGATTTTGGCAGCGTCATCGGCGCCGAGCATGGTGAAGTGGCCGAACACCTTGGCGCCATGTTTGTGCGCCTCGTCGACCACGGCCGCGCCGATATCGCGGTCGATGTAGTTGTAGAATTTCACCCATTCAGCGCCCTTGAAGATGTGATCGCGCGTGAGGGCGCGCGCCTCGATGGCGGTGTTCACCATCTCGGTACGCTCGACCCGCGGAAACCCCGGGGCCTGTTCGATGGGCGGGAAGGAGCCGATAATGAGGTTCGGTCCAGCGACGGCGCCGGTATCGATCGCATGCTTCAGAGGCACGAGGTTGTCCTCGGCCGAGCCCATGGCGCGGATGGTGGTGACCCCGCCGGCCATGAAGATCTTCATATAGTGTGGAAGGTCGACCTTCACGCCCTTGAAGTTGGTCTGGGCGTGGACGTGCAGGTCCATCATGCCCGGCATGATGTACTTGCCCTTCAAATCAACGCGAACGGCGTTCGCCGGGATGCGGGCGCTATTATAGGGGAAGTCGAAGAACAGCTCGGTGATCTTGCCGCCCTGGGCGAGGACACCGACGTCCGGATAGACCTCGCCGCGGATCACGTCCACGAGTGTGCCGCCTGATAAAAAGACCGGTGAATCCGAGGGTTTTTGAGCCTGCGCCAGCGCGGGATCGCGCCATGTTGCGATGCACACGAAGCTGAAAACGAACCATAGGAAACGCGTCATACCGGCCCCCTGTCGTTTATTGACCGTCCTATGCGGGCGGCGCCGCGACAACTTTCGTACTTTTCCGCATTGCGGGGCAAGGGGTTATGACGCTGAACCCTCTTGGAACTCGCCCGGAGTGCGGGTTAAGCTCTCGTCCTTGAGTAGGGGAGGTTTTCCGAATGAATAAAGTCGTGATTCGCGGCGTAATGATTGCCGCAGCTCTCGCCCTTTCTTCGTGCGAAGAAGAAAGCGCCATTGATGTCGCCGCGAAAAATCTGAATGTCGCGACGACCAATTCCATCCTGTTCACAGGCAATGGGATGTACGGCCGTATCGGCCAGCAATTCAGCAACGCAAGCTCGTGGGCGCAGATCCCCGTGAGCAATTACACGATGACCATCGATTATGCGAACAATGTCAGCCATGTGCAGATGACGCGCACGGAGCCGAGCGACGCCGACAAGCTGCCGAATACCGCATTCCGTAAGGAATACTTCAACATGCTTGGCGCGACCGGCGAAGAGTTCCTGGCGGGCGACAAGGCATGGAACGTGACGCCGACCAATCCGGCGCAGCCGGCCATGGCCGATGTGGAATCGCGCCAGGCCGCGATCACCGCGACCCCCGTGGGTTTCGTGAAATTCGCGCAGCAGAACAAGGCGCCGGTCCGCAAGACCCGCCGCGGCGCCGATACGACCTTCACGGTCGGCAAGCATAAATACTACGGCCGCTTCAACGCGGCGAACGATCTGGAGTTGGTGCAGGAATGGGTTGATAACCCGGTGCTGGGCGACATGCTCATCCAGACGCAATACTCCGATTATAAGAACTACGGTGGCGTTCACTTCCCGTCGAAGATCACGCGGATCGTGGGCGAGCACCCCGCGCTGCGCCTGACCATCACGGGCGTGAAGGCCAATCCGAGTGTCGCGGTCGTTGTTCCGGACGAGATCAAGAATTATCAGGAACCGCCGATCGTCGTGACGGAAGAACTGCTGGCGCCGGGTGTGTGGCACCTGCGCGGCGGCAGCCATCATAGCCTCCTGATCGACCAGGCCGATCACCTCATCGTCGTCGAAGCGCCGCAGAACGAAGCGCGTTCGATGGCCGTGATCGCAAAAGCCAAGGAACTCGTCCCGGGCAAGCCGATCAAGTACGTCGTGAACACCCACACGCACTTCGACCACTCGGGCGGCTTGCGCGCCTATGTGGCGGAAGGCGCGACCGTGGTCACGCATGCCGTGAACGAAGAGTTCTACAAGAAGGCCTGGGCGAACCCGCACACGATTAATCCGGACGCGATGACGCAGAAGAAGTCGGTCCCGACCTTCCAAGCGGTGGCGGACAAGTACACGCTCTCCGACGGTAAGCGTTCGGTCGACATCTATGCGATGAAGGGCCTGAACCACACGGACGCCATGCTGATGGTGTACCTGCCGACGGAAAAGGTGATCACCGTTGCCGACGTCTATACGCCGGCGCCGGCCGATGCCGCTCCGCCCGAAGCTCCGATTCCGGGCGCGGTTGCCCTGATCGAGAACATGGAACGCGTCGGCGCCACGGAAGTGACGAAGGTGGCGGGCCTGCACGGTTCTCGGGTCGGTTCGGTCGAGGACCTTCTCATCGACGCCGGCCGCATGCAGCCGAAAGGCGCGAAGGCCAAAGCGAAAGCCAAAGGGAAGTAATTCGCTTTCACCGCGAGACGATAAAACGGGGACGCTGAGCGTCCCCGTTTTTTTGGCCCGTTGTCCCGGTTTTTATTTCGTGATGCGGGAAAGGATGAGATTGGCGACCTTCTTGTAGTCGCCGTCGAAATGATGGCCGCCCGGCAGGGGGAACTCCTCCGCGCCGTAGGCGGCGAGCGCGGGGCAGGCGTTCGAGCCTTCCTCCACACCGTAGAAACACATGATATGCACGCCCGAGATACTGCGTACGGCGGGCACCGTGGGCAGAGCTTCGGCAGGCGTGACGCCCACCCAGCCGCCGACGGTGATTTCCAACGACGCGGCATCGCCGAGCGCGAGGAAGATCATGTTGGAGACTTTGGCGCGGCTGGCGGGATCGAGGTTCTGCCAGAGAAACGGTAGCACGTCGGCGCCGAAGGAATAGCCGATGAGCACGATGTCGTCGCGCTTCCAGGCCGCGGAGTATTGGGTAATGACGCGGGCGAGATCGGCGGCTGCCGTGGCCGGATCCTGTTTGCGCCAAAAGTATTTCAGGGTATCGAACCCGACGACAGCGACGCCGCGGCGGGAGAGCTCTTCGCCGATATCGCTGTCGATATCGGCCCAGCCGCCGTCGCCGCTGAAGAAAATGACGAGCTGCTTGCCGTTGCCGGTCGCGGGCAGCGGGATGATGGGAAGGTCCGTATCGGCGGCTGGGGCCGGACCTGCGACGTGACCTAGGACCTGATCGACGGTCGTCGAGAGGAGGTCGATCCGGTTGCCCCCATTCGCGGCGATGACGCGCGCGTCGGTGAAGTGACGGACCGCGGGGGCGACATCGGCTTCGGCGCAGCGGGACTTGTCGGTGATCACGACGACCGGCACGGCGGAGGGCTCGGCCGGCAGGTCGAAATCGCTGGTGCAAAAAGGCACGGCGGGCGGCGGGTCGCCGGGGCAGTGTTCATAGACGACCGCCGCACGCAAGCCGGTGGTTTGGGGCGTGCCGGCGAGCGCCAGGCCGGGCGCGCCGGCTTCGTTCATGGCTACGACGATGGGGGCTTCCGGCTCCGGCTGGCCTCTCTTGCGGCGCAGATCCGAAATACGCCGCATGACGCCGTTCACGAGGTCCGTGCACCGCGGAGGCGCGGCGCCGGGCGCGGGTGGGGGCAGCGTCAGAACGGCACGGTCCGGCCATACGAGCGTTTTGGCCACGGTGCGCGTATTCGCGGTGTCCGCGGAGCCGAACAGGATCACCAGGTGCTCGGCGCCGGGCTGAACCCAGGTGAGGCGGGCGGCGAGCTGTTCGTTGATGGCCAGCCGGGCTTCACGCACGCGCGAATCATCGCAGCCCGCAAGCAGGGCGGCGGTTGACATCGCGGCGCATAAAAGAGAACGGCGTTGGCTCATGGTTTTCACGCCCAACATAAAGGTCCTGCGTGCCAAGGTGAAGCCCTACGGCTAAACTGCGTGCCGGGGAAATCGATCATGTCTCGTCTGCTTCAAAATTTGCGCCGCCTTTTACCGTTGGGGGCGATCGCGATCTTCGCGGCCGCCATCTGGCTGCTGGAGCGCGAACTCGCCGACCATCATCTCGGCGAGGCGATCGACTACTTGGAGGCGTTACCGGGCCGCGCGTTACTCGCCGCCGCCGGAACGGCCGCCGTCAGCTATATCGCGCTGATCGGGTATGACTTCTTCGCGTTGCGCTATGCGGGCGGCAAGGTCGCCCTACCGGTGATGGCAAAGACATCGTTCATCGCCAACGCGCTCGCGCACAACCTGGGATTCTCGGCGCTCACCGGCGGCTCGATCCGTTACCGTGCGTATTCGGCGGCCGGGCTCAGCGGCTTCCAGATCACGACCGCCATCGCATTCCACACCGCGATGTTTCCGCTCGGCGCGTCGCTGCTCGGCGGCATCGCGTTCTTGTTCCAACCGATGAGTCTCGCGCAGGTCACGGGTGTTCCGGAGATCGCGGTACGTGTGCTCGGTCTCGCGCTCGTTATGCCGAGCTTATTGCTTTTCATCCTGAGCCTTATGCGTGTGCCCCATGTCAGTGTGTTGCGCTGGCGCGTGCAGATCCCGGACTTTGGGACCGCGATCGGCCAATCGGTCGCGGCGGGTTTCGATCTCGTTTTCGCGGCCGCGACACTCTATTTGCTGCTGCCCAACGAAAGCAGCATCGGCTTCCTTCCGTTCGTGGCGGTGTATGTGACGGCCCTTCTGGCCGCCGTCATCAGCGCGGTTCCCGGCGGGATCGGGGTCTTCGAAGGCCTGATCGTCTCGCTGACGTCGGGGCAGATCGACGCGCATGAGGCTCTCGGCGCGCTGCTGGCTTACCGCGCGATCTATTATGTCGCGCCGTTGGCGATTGCGATCGCCTGGTTCGGGTTCTCGGAACTCTCGGCGCGGAAGCACCATCTTTCGGCGGCGGCGCAATTGGCGGCGCGGCAATGGTCGTCGATCGCGCCGACCTTGATGGCGGCGGCTGTCTTCACGGCGGGCGCGATGCTGCTGATCTCCGGCGCGGCCCCTGAAGAAGCGGATGTGCTGGAAGCGATCAACGACTGGCTGCCCCTTGCTTTCATTGAAGGTTCACATCTTATCGCCTCGCTAGTCGGGGTTGGGCTTCTCCTGCTGTCGGGTTCGCTGCTGCAACGGGTCGATTCCGCCTACTTCGCGACCATAACGCTGCTCAGCGTCGGTGCGGTGGCGGCGTTGGGCCGTGGGACCGATTACCACGAAGCGGCGGCGCTATTGGGGATCGCGCTGGTGCTGTTGCCGGCGCGCGGCGCTTTCTACCGGCACGGCCGGTTGACCCAGTTGCAGCTGTCGCCGCAGTGGCTGCTGGCGGCAGGCGCCATCCTCGCGGGCAGCATCTGGCTCGGCTTCTTTGCGCACCGCTATGTCGAATACGATTCCGAGATGTGGTGGGAGTTTGCCCTGGACGGCAACGCGCCGCGCTTCCTGCGTGCATCCTTGTTCGCGATTTTGACCTTCGTGCTGCTCGGGGCGCGGCAGTTGCTGCAGCCACATACGCGGGCGCAGGCGCTGCCGACAGAGGCCGACCTCATGCGCGCCGCGCCCATCGTCGCGGCGTCTGCGGACTCTTCGGCCAACCTCGCGCTCCTCGGCGACAAATCGCTGCTGTTCAATGAAACCGGCGACGGTTTCCTGATGTACCGCGTGCAGGGCGGATCGTGGATCGCGCTTGGCGATCCGGTCGCCCCGGCGATGCGGCAGGCCGATCTGCTCTGGCGCTTCCGCGAACTCAGCGATCAATACGGCGGGCGCTGCGTTTTCTATCAGGTGAAACCAGAGAACCTTGGTCTCTACGCCGATCTGGGGCTCGCGCTCTACAAGATGGGCGACGAAGCGCGCGTGGATTTGCGCAGCTTCGCGCTCGACGCGCCGGCGCGGCGCGATATCCGTCAGGCTCACCGGCGCGCGATGCGCGAAGGCGCTTCGTTCAAGATGCTTTCTCCCGACGACGTGCGCGCCGCGATGCCGCGGCTTCGCAAGGTCTCGGATGCATGGCTGGACGCGAAATCGGGCAAGGAAAAGGGCTTCTCGCTCGGCTTCTTTGACGAGAATTATCTCGCGCGTTTCACTTGCGGCGCGGTGGTGGTGGGCGAGGAGATCGTGGCCTTCGCCAACATCTGGGAAAGCGCGGGAAAGGTGGAATTGTCCATTGATCTCATGCGCTACGGGCACACCAACGTCCATAGCGTGATGGAATTCCTGTTCGTGGAAATCATGCTGTGGGGCAAGGCGCAAGGGTACGCGTGGTTCAACCTCGGCATGGCGCCTCTATCGGGCCTTGAAGGCCGCCGGTTGGGCCCGTTGTGGCATAAGCTGGGTGGGATGATCTATCGCGCCGGCGAACACTTCTACAGCTTCCGGGGCTTGCGCCGGTACAAGGATAAGTTCGCGCCGGAATGGCGGCCCAAGTATCTGGCGTGCCCGGGCGGGCTTGCCGTGGGCCGGGTGCTGCTCGATCTGACGACGCTGATCTCGGGCCGCGGCAACGCAAGATAGCGGCTTTATCCCTGGACTTAGCCGCCTGCGCGGCAGAAGATCGACCTAACGGCCATCGCCGTTATTGGTACTCGATTGCCCTTGAAGGGAGGAATGCAACCCGGACCGCGCATCGCATTGGTGCATCGCTCGTGACCTGAATTCAATGATGGGAGTGCGACATGACACCGGAACGTAAGCGGGCTGAGAGAGCATTCGACAAAGCCGATACCGCGAGAACCGCGACCGCCAAGCGCGACGAGGCTTTTCTGGCCGAACGCCGCCAAAAGGAAGCCGCCAATCTCAAACGCACCTTGGAACTCCGTGCCTTGCGGCTTGCCCATGAAGCCGCCAATCCAAAGCCTAAACCCGCGCCGCGAAAACGCGCGCCGGCGAGCGAAAAGGCATAGGCTGCCTTAGGGCTTAAGAGTCCGGATGGCTTGCAGAACGCGCGGCGCGAGACCCGCGCCGCCGGTCTTTTCGTATTCAAGGATCTGCGCGCGCATCCGTGGATCCCAGTAGGCCTTGATGTGGCCGGCGATGGAGGCCACGGCCTCGGCGTCGTCTTGATAGTTGAAGGCCGTGCCAATCTGGTTGGCCATATAGACAAGTTTATCTGATGACATGCTGTAGCGTGACCGAGCTGACCCGGTCCCCATGAGTGAACACTTCGAATCCGTCGTCGCGCGCAATCCCGATCAGCGTAATGCCTGCTTTGGCGGCGGTGCGGATCGCCAGCGCCGTCGGCGCTGAAACCGCGACCAGGAAGGGCGCCCCCATCATCGCGGCCTTTTGCACCATTTCGACCGAAACGCGGCTCGAGATGACGACGATGCCTCCCGCGGCGACATGGTCGAGGCGCGCCAATGCGCCGGAGAGTTTGTCGAGCGCGTTGTGACGGCCGACGTCCTCGCGCAAGGCGACAAGGCCCTTGGCGGGCGTCCAGAACGCCGCGCCATGAACCGCACGGGTCAGCTGGCTCATCTCCTGCTTGCGGTGCATGTCGCCGAGCGCCTGGTGAACGAGATGGGCATCGATGCGCATGCCGCTGTTCAGGACGGGCAGGGGGCGCATGGCCTCATTGAGGCTTTCGATGCCGCAGAGTCCACATCCGACGGGGCCGGCCATGAGGCGCCGGCGCTCCGTGAACTTGTCGGCCACCGCGCCTGTCAACTCCATGCGCAACTCGACGCCAAGATCGCTCGGGACGGCTTCGAAGGAGGCGATTTCCGATGGCGTGGCGACGATACCTTCGGCGAGGCTGAAGCCGACCGCGAAGTCTTCAAGGTCCGCGGGGGTCGCCATCATCACCGCGTAAGAAGTACGGTTATAGGTGAAGGCGATGGCCGTTTCCTCGGGCACCGCGCGCACGCCGACATGTTCCGTGCCGCCGCGTAAACTGCGCAGCGGGGCGTCGGCGATGGGATTGGGAACCGACGGCGGCATCGCCCTTATTCAGCCGCGCTCGGCGCCGCGATTTGAGTGTTGGTCTTGCTGAGGTCGCTATAGTGCTCCTGCCATTCCGAGGGGCCATTGGACGGCGCGACCTGCACGGCGGTGACTTTGTATTCAGGGCAATTGGTCGCCCAATCCGAATAGTCCGTGGTCACCACGTTGATCTGGGTCGACGGATGGTGGAACGTCGTATAGACCACGCCCGGCGCGACACGGCCGGTGATGAGCGCGCGCAAGGTGGTTGCCCCCGCGCGGCTCTGCACCTTCACGAAATCTCCGTCCCGGATGCCACGGTTCTCGGCATCGAAGGGATTGATCTCGAGCCGGTCTTCGTCATGCCACGTCACGTTCTCGGTGCGGCGTGTTTGCGCGCCGACGTTGTATTGCGAGAGTATGCGGCCCGTGGTGAGCAGCAGCGGGAATCGCGGACCCGTGCGCTCATCGGTCGGGACATATTCGGTGACGATGAACTTGCCCTTACCGCGCACGAAACCGTTCATGTGCATGATGGGCGTGCCTTCCGGCGCCGCATCGTTGCAAGGCCATTGAATCGAACCAAGTTCCTCGATGCGGGCATAGGAGACGCCGGCGAACGTCGGCGTGACGCGTGCGATCTCGCTCATGATGTCGGACGGGTGAGCGTAGGTCATGGGGTAGCCCATGGCCTTGGCGATGTCCAACGAGACTTCCCAATCGGCCTTGCCGGACAGGGGCGGCATCACCTTGCGCACGCGGC
>Ga0102832_1001032_pt1 | contig 26405 bp, 20 predicted proteins | sample EBPBio282013_DNA_FD_88942 | JGI IMG/M metagenome (GOLD analysis project Ga0102832, IMG submission 88942) | Wastewater treatment Type I Accumulibacter community from EBPR Bioreactor in Madison, WI, USA - Reactor 2_5/28/2013_ DNA (Illumina Assembly) | ecosystem: Engineered > Bioreactor > EBPR >... | reverse complement strand
GCGCTTATCCAGCACCGGATTAACCAGTGGGATGATGCCCATGCCGATCCAACCGATGCCTAAGATCGTGCCGACAATTTCATCGCTGACATGGAACGTATTCCGAAAGAACAGGTTGTAAAACGGGAAGGTCAGCCCACCCGTGAAGCCGAAGAAGTACATGGGTATCGCGAAGAGCAGCAGTGTTCGCCACGGCATCTCGCGCAGATTAACCCTGCCAATGTTGACGTTCGTCCCCGATGTCCGCTGCTCTTGGACCCACATCAGCGGTAACAAGCAGGTCAGCGTCACGATCACCCCGACCGCCAACGCACCCCGATAGGCGGCTGAACTCTGCGCCGCCTGCTGAAGATCGCCTGCGCCCCTGACCCCCAAGCTCACCATCAGCGCTGGCAAAAAGCCGCCGATGAAGCTGCCGACGGCGGTGGCGATCATCGTAATGATGTTGTGGTACGAAAAGAGAAAAGGTTGCTCATCGCGCTTCACCAACCCGCCGATGAAGGGGTTAATCGCTACCTGCTGCGCTCCGTAAAACACGCCCAATAGAAAGCGGCTGAGTCCGAGAATCGGCAGATCAGGCCACAGCAGCGGCATCAACATCGCCGCGCCGATGCCAACCGTCGCGTACAGGATGACGCGGTACGCACCCAAACGGCTGGCGACCAACCCCGCCGGAATGCTGATGAGCAAACCACTGATGCGCGGAAAGGATTGCAGCACGCCGATGGTTTCCGGCGAATGCCCCAAGCTGGTGAAGTAAAAATTCAAGATGACATCCGTGATGCCGAACAACCCGATTTGCAGAATCGAACTATACAGCATAAACAGCGACACTTGTCGGTTGGCTACAGGCTTGAATAACCGGATTGCGCTCATAAAAACCAAACGTCTTATTGAGGCGTGATGACCGCACAGGTGGCATCACTTGTTATCGGTACACCATAGAATACGCTGGCGTACACGTCTGCCACCATGCGCGAAAAGCGTTCTGCGCCTTGTGTGTTTAGGTGGTTAAGGTTGTAAAAAGAGGAGTCACCGAGTAATGCCTGACAATCTGGTGTGTTGAAATCCCAGATGTCTAAACCGGCCACTCGCAAAGTGGTTTGATAATCCTTTTCAGTTTCAGACGCAATATAATCATAGGCTAACGGGTGAATAGGCATATTCAGCAGAACGCATTGTACCCCGCTGTTCCTGCACGTGACTCCAATATCAGCCACAAGTTGACGTACAGCATCTGTTGCCGTAAATGGCGCAAAGCCAACTTGAATCGTAATTGGGTCACGATCAGCGATTTTTGGCTCATTGTAAAATCCGAGGTCATCAACTGAATTGGGAGGATATTCAAGCTGGTTAATTCTGCGTGTTCCTGTTAACCATTCGCGGAAATTATCCCGGTATCGTACCCAATTGGAATGCTCCAATAACCAGAGTAACAGACTGCGCTCGAAGGATGATTCCCGCGATATGGCATACCCAAATGCTTTATTCCGAAAATCTTCTACTGTGTGTCCGTTGAGTAGCGAAGGTAATAAGGCTTGCATCTCTATACCATAAATGATGCGTTGAGGATGATGGGTAAGGATAAAGTTGCGTATAAGGTCATGTTGAATAGTGATGACACCACCCCACACTGTTATATCAACTGAATTCACCGTCGTCCCAGAAATAGCCTTTATGCGATCATTAAAGATATGCGGTGATAATCCGCTGTAAATTTGTGAACTGCCGGTAAAGACAATCGGCTCAATTCCTTCTGCGGCAAAATCCCATAATTTTTCCACCCCTTGCACATTTTGAAAACGCAAGATGAACGGCGGCTCAATCGTTATCAGCGGCAGCAAACGACCGAGTAACCAATCACCCGCTACGAATGTCACCACAACCAGCGCCACCAACAGGGCTAAATGGCGAAGGTTTCTTGGGGATTCAAAATCCTGCATAAATAAGCGACGCATCGGTTCAATTTCCAGCAATTAGATATTTATGGACTAGGGCGTGATGACCGCACAGGTGGCATCACTTGTTATCGGTACACCATAGAATACGCTGGCGTACACGTCTGCCAGGAACTGTGAAAATAGGGTTGCGCCAGCCGTGTTTAAATGGTTCAAATTGTAAAAAGCGGTATCACCCAACGCATGACGGCAAGCATCGTTATTAAAATCCCAAATCGGAAATCCGGCTTCGTCTAAAACACGGTGATACAGGACTTCATCCGCAGGTGTAAGGTATTGATAGGCCAGCTCATGGAGTGGCATGTTAATCAGGATGCACTGCACTCCGTTTTGTTGACAGTCGGTTCGTATATCGTTTAAGTTTTGGCGCGCAGCAGGATCAACAGAAAAAGGTACGAACTGTGGTATAAAGATTGCTTCGCTGGGTGTAAATGTATTCGGGAAGGCTGCAAATCCCAAGTCGTCCACGTCGTCTCGTAGGATGACACCCTGCCTATCAATTTCACGCGAGCCGCTTATCCATTCACGTAAATTATTCCGATACTTGACCCAATTGGAATGCTTCAACAGCCAGAGCAAGATTTCACGTTCAACTGGTTTTGCCTGTGATACGGCATAACCGAGATCCTGATTGCGAAAATCTTGTACTGGTAAAAATAATTGATCAGGCAGCACTTCTCGAACGGCACGCAGTTCAATACCATAGAAAATAATCCAGGGATTATTGGGAATAATGATGTTTCGAATGAGATCGCGCTGCATTTCGACCACCGCACCGATGACGCTGGAATTGACCGACTGCACTTTTTCTCCGGTGATTGCCGTAATCCGGTCATCAAATGCATAGGGTGAAATACTCGTATACGTTTGTGAACTTCCTGTAAAAACAATCGGTTGGATACCTGCTTCGTTCATTCGCCAAAGGGCTTGCCACCCCGGCACATTGAAAGGTCGGAGGATCAGCGGCGGTTCAATGGTGATGAGGGGCAGCACCCGCCCCAGCAGCCAATCGCTCGTCACCAGTGCTGCACCGACGAATACCAGCAGCACGATAAGCTGTCGCAGCGTTCGTGGTGAGGTCGAGTCTTGAATAAACAAATGACGCATGAGTTCAACTTCCAGCAATAGCTAGCCTATAACGCTAATCGTCTGCTTCTATGGGCTGAGGGCTGCACAGGTCGCATTCCCCTCGATTGGCATATCATAAAAAACGTGTGTATAGACTTCCGCCACCATCGGCGAAAGCACAGCCGCACCGAGTTCGTTCATATGGTTGAGGTTGTAAAACATATCCTCGCCGAATAGTACCCGGCATTCCGGCGTGTTGAAATCCCAGACCGGCAAGCCGGTTTGATGCAGCACCCGCTGATACTCTAATTCCGTTTCGGGCGGAATGATGTCATAAGCGGATGCGTGTAGGGGCATATTCAGGAGGAGACAAGGGATATTGTTTTGACGGCAAGCGCTCTCAATTTCCGCGAGAAGTTGGCGCGTTTCCGGCGTGTCATAATAGGTCGCATAACCATTTTTGATCGGGTTTGGGTTAACGATCATTTCTGTTTGAGGCAGCCTGAAAAATCCAAGATCATCGGTTAAGATTGGCGCATAATCAAATTGGTTGATGGTGCGTATACCGGTCATCCATTCACGGATGTTATCGCGGTACCGCATCCAATTGGAATGTTCCAACAGCCACAGCAGCACATCGCGCTCCAGTGTGGATGTGCGGGATACTGCATAACCAAACGGCTTATTACGGAAATCTTCGACCGGATACCCATTTTGGAGTATGGGTGTCAGCGCTTGCATCTCAATCGCGTAAATGATGAGCTGCGGGTGTCGTGGAATGATGAAGTTTTGGATGATGTCATGCTGGATAGTGACAACACCGCCGCCAATCGTGATACTGAGCGATGATAACGCACTTCCCGACAGGGTTTTGATGCGATCATTAAATAGTGCCGGTGAAATACCCGTGTAAAGCTGCGAACTCCCCGTAAAAACGATAGGCTGTATCCCTTCTTCAGCAAACGCCCACATCTTCTCAACCCCCGGCACATTTTGCAGGCGTAAGATGAACGGCGGCTCAATCGTGATGAGGGGCAGTACCCGTCCCAGCAGCCAATCGCTCGCCACCAGCGCGACCACGATCAATACCACAAGCAACCCAAGCTGCCCCAGCGTCCGTGGTGACTCAAAATCCTGCATAAATAAACGGCGCATTGGTTTGGCTTCCAAAGATAAAGATGCCTAATAACAACAACAGGCAGAAAAGTACCCGCCAAAAAAGCCGGAGCTGCCACAACACCAGCGGATTATTTGTAAGCGCCTGTGGGATGTCGATCAGCAAGATCAGCCCGATTGGCACAAGCACCTTCACCCGCCATAACCCATTGATCTCATCGAATGGGTTGGATGAAAACATCCGCTGGAAAAACACAATCGCCCCCGTCAGCGAGTCCATGCGGAAGAACACCCACGCCACACTGACCGCGACCAGCGTCACCGCAATCCCCACAACGGCTTGCCCCCAGATGCGCCACTTGGGCGTGCCTTTCTTGGGTTTGGCCCGCGCCCGTGGGAAGAAGACGCGCTCGATGGATAAGTACAACCCGTGCAGCGCTCCCCACACCACGAACTTCAGCCCCGTTCCGTGCCACATGCCGCTGAGGGTCATCGACACCAGGAAGGCGGTCACTTGGATCAGCAGCGCCCGTTGGTTGCCCCAGCGCCGCAGCAGCGAACGGCTCATCGGGTAGAAGATATAGTCGCGTATCCAACTCGAAAGGCTGACGTGCCACCGATCCCAGAACTCACCGGGCGATTTGGAAAAGTATGGCTGCCGGAAGTTTTGAACGACCGGCATTCCAAATCCCGTGCTAACCCCGATTGCTAGCAGGCTGTATCCGGCGAAGTCGGCGTAAATGCGGATGGTGTACAGGATAAACTCCGACCACGCAGTTCCAGCGGTCAGCTCTCCCAGCCCGCCCGCTGAGGTGGTCATGGTGCTGAACAGCGGGTCCGCAATCGCCACTTTGTAGAACAAACCCATGAAGATAAACGTCAGCCCATCGACCACGTTTTGCTGGCTGAACGGTCGTCCGGTTTTGAGGCTGTCGATGAACACCTTCGGTCGCATAATCGGCCCCGCCACGATCTGCGGGAAGAACGCGATATACACGCCGAAGTCGATCAGGTTCCGCTCCGGTTCAACCTGTCCGTTGTACACATCGAATACGTACGCCAGCGCCCGAAAGCTGTAAAACGACAGGCCAAGCGGCAGCAGCAGGTTCACCACCCACGGTTCATTTGCCATACCCAGCTTGACCAGCACTGGACTCACGATGTCCGCCAACCCCGTTCCGTACTTGAACAGCGCCAGCGCCCCCACGTTGACGACGACCCCCGCCCACCAGTAGCCGCTGCGCCCCGGTGCGCCAGCCACCAACCGCCGCCCCAGCCAGAAGTTGAACAGCGTTAAGCCCGCCAGCAGCAAGACAAAACGCGGTTCAAGGTAAACGTAAATCGCGTAACTCGCCGCCAGCAGCAGTCCATTTTGCCACCTTCGCGGTACGAGGTAATACAGCACTAACACAACGGCCACGAACAGCCAGAACTCAATTGATACGAACATCAGCACTGCCTATCATGAAATGGGATCACCACAAAGGCAGATGATAATCTACAGCGGGTGAATTAATCAATGTGTCCGCAGCCGGTTGGTCTGTTCACGCGCCCGCATCTAATTGCCCACGCCCGGCATTTTCTTGCCGCTGATGAAGGTCATTTGCACATGGTCGAGCGCGGCGAGGTCGGCAATCGGGTCGCCGTCCACGACGATCACATCGGCTTCTTTGCCCGCTTCCAACGTGCCGAGCTTGCTTTCCAGCTTGCTCAACCGCGCGGCGACGATGGTAGCGCTCCGCAGCGCGGCGTAGTTATCCGGCACGACACCCACCTTGACCATGAATGCCAGTTCCGGCGAGACCACCTCATGCCCCACAACCGGACTACCCGCGTCTGTGCCGAAGGCGATTGGCACACCGGCGTTGGCGGCATCCACCAACCCTTGATAACGTTCCGGCTTGGCGATGGCCTTTTGCCGTTCCTCGATCTTCCATTCCGGTATGTTGTACTGCCGCGCGACTTCGGCGTTGGCTTGCATCACCACCGGCGCGAAGGTCGTCACAATCGGGATTTTCTTGTCGAGCAAGATTTGGATGGTTTCAGCATCCATCGAGCCGCCGTGTTCGACCACATCTACGCCAAACGTCGCCACACGCTTGATGACTTCGTTGAAAGTCGCGTGTGCGGTAATCGGTAAGCCGTTGCGGTGTGTCTCGTCGATCACCGCTTCCAGTTCCGCGTCCGTCATCTCGATCAAATCGTGGGAGGCCATAATCTTGATGAGGTCAGCGCCCCCTCGGACTTGTTCGCGCACCGCCCGCCGCATCTCGTCCGCGCCGCTGGCTTCGCGGCAGCACCAGTAGGTATGCCCGCCGGTTTGGATGATGGCCTCGCCGCACACCAGCAGTCGCGGGCCGGGGAAAATACCCTGTTCGACGGCTTGCTTGGCGGAAAGGTTCGTCTTGTTCATGCCGAGGTCGCGCACCAGTGTGATACCTGCCCTTAGGCTTTTAAGCATGTTCGCCGCGCTCTTGTAAGCGCTGATCTCTACCGGGTCGTCCATCGACTGCCGCGCGAGGTCATGCACACCGTCCCATGCCAGATGCGCGTGGGAATTAATCATCCCCGGCATCACCGTTTGCCCGCTCACGTCGATGACTTCCGCGCCGTCCACCGTGCCGAGGTCGCTGGCTTTACCGACGGCTTTGATCTTGCCTTTTTCAAATTCCACAAAGCCGTTTTCGATCACCTCATCACCCACGCAGGTGATGACCTTCGCGCCTTTGAGGATGCGGTGCGGCGAGGGCAGGTCGAATAACGGGCGAATAATCTTCTCGAAGCGCCACGGGGCTTGTTCGGGCATGGTGTAGCATCCTTATACTGAATAACGATAGGGTAATTAGGTCCCATCTTTCAATGGGGGAATGAGAGAATTTGATTCAGGGAAAAGTTGGTAAACCGTCCCTTCGCTTTCAATCGCCCATCCAGTCGTGCCGTCGTCCAGCGTGATTTGCCACCACGCGCGGTTGTCCCGGCATTCAGGGCCACTCATAACCGTGAAAGTACCAACGGTTCCCGTTTGCTCACCGTCGATTGCATCGAACAAAACACGCGGGCCTTGCATCGTTTCAAGCGCATGACCACGCGCTCCAATTTTCAGCCTCGACAATGCCGCACCGGGGCAGTGTTCACCCGCAAACGCTAAACGCGGGTCAGGTTCATTGGCAGGGGCGATAACGAAGGCGGTATTGCTGTTGCTTTCAAACTGCAAGTCGTCTTCCGTCACCTGAACCGGATTTTGGCTCAGGTCAACCGTAATACTGCCGCCCCACGTTCCATAATCATCGACATACGACACCCTGAAGCGGTATACGTCCGTTTCGCGCTGGTCGAGGACGAGCGTTTCCGGGAAATAGTTGTATTGTTGGGTCAGCAGTTGGCTGAGGTTTTGCGCGGCGAGTTTTTTGTCACCGTCGAACCGGGCGAGCATCAGCGTGCGCGACTCAGCTTGCGACTCATCATTCAGCCATTCCCCCCCCACACCCAAACTCCGGCTAATGACGGGATACGCTGCCCATGCTTCAAAAAAGTCGCTGTCAATAGGGTGTTCTTCGACAAATGCTTTGACGAAACTGCTGGCCTGCTCATCATCCGCTGTGTACTGCGCCAGCAGGCTGAAGTCGATTGCCGCTTCCTCAGCATGGCTTCCTATGTCTGCCAATACGTTCCCGCGCAAGTAGTACGAGAGTGGCTGGAAATAAGAGGTTTGGATCGCCGCGTTGTACTGGGCTAATGCCTCGTCCGTTTCCCCTGCCGCTTCATAGGCTAAACCCGCGCTCAAGGGCAGCATCGGATGTAAATAATCATCGGTGGAGACCGCGTTAAAAGCATCTGCCGCCGCTTCATAACCCCCTGCTTGAAACGACTCCAATCCCTGCATGACGGCTGCCGTCACTTGCAGTTGAACTTCTTCCCCGCGCCACATGACGAAGTAGGAGAGATCGCTAAACACGGTCATGGTCGCCGCGTACAGGGCCGCTTCCGTCTCACAGTGAGCATCGGTACAGCCCGCTTGCAAGATTATAAACCCCCGCATCTGGCACACCCCTATACTGCCGCCCGCATCCGTACAGGTTTCGTAGGCTGTGCAAGCCTCTCCATAATTCAGTTGGGTTGTCGCAGCAATCATCGGCTCGGCTTGGCTGCCACATCCCGTCGCCCAACCCTCGCTTTGGGCGGCAATTGGTTTTGGCAGCGCCAACAGAATTACGATGCACATCCATAACAGTCGGGACATCATCATTTTGCTCCTAAAGGTACACATACCGCGATACCTCTAGTTTAGGTTAAATCTCATTTTCTTAAGTGAATGATTCGCCATTGCCGTGCATACGCCTAGCCACCGATGCATATTCTATTGACCCCTGAACGTTTGAATTTGGTTTGTCATTTCATACTCCACCTTCACAAATCGGGGTCAAGAGAGTTCTTGCTGCCTGTTCCTGCCTGTTTTACAGGCACTTTCTGGCTGCCTTCCTCTGCATTCTCCGCGTCTCTGTGGTTCAATTTTCTCCGCCTTCCTCTGCATTCTCCGCGTCTCTGCGGTACAATCCACTCCGCCTTGATCTTGGCGTACTTGGCGACTTGGCGGTTAATCCCTCTGTGACCTCTGTGACCTCTGTATCTCTGTGGTTAAATTTCTCTGCCTTTCTCTGTGATCTCTGTGTCTCTGTGGTTAAATTTTCTCCGCCTTGATCTTGGCGTACTTGGCGACTTGGCGGTTAATTCCTCTGTGTTCTTTGTGCCTTTGTGGTAAAAATGTATGTCTTAAATCGGAATGATCCGCTTTTCTGGTGGATGATTTGCTAAGAATCGGCTGGGTACTTTCGCCTCGCCATCCGTGACGATCATGCTGTCGATCAACCGGTAGCCGTCAATCTCCGGTCGGTAAATCCCCGGCTCGTTGGAAAAGACCATCCCTGCCACCAGCGGCGTATTATCCCCCGGTGCCAACCACGGCCCTTCATGTCCCTGCAACCCCATCCCATGCCCGATACGGTGACGAATCGCATCACCCAGCCCGTATTCCCGCAGCACACCCAACGCCGCCTCGTTGACTTGGGTACAGGTATTACCTACCCGCAGCGCCTTAATCCCCGCCAGATCACATTCCATCGCCGCTTCCAAGCAGCGCATCACGTCGCCCTTCGGCTCCCCGATCACGAACGTCGCCCCGCTTTCGGCATGGTAACCGCCCACCGAAGCACCAATCCCCGCGATCATCGGCTCGCCAATTTGCGGCTTCCGTTCAATTGGTGACCCATGTGGCAAGGCTGCCCTCGGCCCGCTGTGGACAGTCCCGACTACTGAACTGCTCCGCAGGTTGAAGATTTCGCCGACCTCGGCCTTCATCTTCGCCGCCGTTGCCCCGATGCACGCCCGCAGAATGTCGAGTTCCGTGCCGCCGTCGCGGATAATCGCCCCCGCGTTTTCCAGCACGTACTCAAGACAGGTGTCGGCATACGTCGCCGCTTTCTCAATCAGCGCCAACTCTTCCGGCTCTTTGATCCACCGCATTTGCTCGACCATCGGCGTAACCGTCACGTTCCCGCCAAGCCGCTGGTATACGTCCACTGTCAGCGTATCGATGCCCAACCGCTTCGCACCCGCTTCCTGCACCATCCACTCGACTGGATGTGTTTCACCCGGATACTCGAAGTAGGTACGGATGTCCTTCACCCACGACGCACCCGCGTTTTCCAACTCCAGCAGCGGCACGAACAGCGCCACCTCGCCGCTCTTGGGAATATATAACCCTAACGGTCGCTCGGACGGCGTATGGAAAAACCCGCAGGCGTAAATGACGTTCGGCACGTCGAGCAGCAGCATTCCGTCCAAGCCCGCCGCCTCCATCCGCGCCTGAATCTGCCCGATCTTCCGCCTGTAAAACGCTTCACTGAGACGTTGAATAGTCATATGATGCTTGCTCCCCCACGAACTGAATCAGGTATAATGAATATAAGTAAGCTGATGAGGTGACTCATGTTAGCAACCCCAACCACAATCAATGTACCCCTGCGAACCGATGAAAACGGTGTCATTCGCGTTGGCAACACCCGCGTCACGCTTTTGGTGCTGCTTGGCGCATATAGTCGAGGCGACACGCCGGAACAAATTGCTGAAGGCTTTGACACGCTTAAGTTGGAAGATATTTACGCTGTCATTTCCTATTACTTGAGCCATCGTGCCGAAGTCGATAGTTATATGCAAGAAGTGGATGAAAAAGCCGAACAATGGCGACAAACTTATGAAGCTAATAACCCCAATGCGGCTGAATTCAATGCCAGAATGCGTCGCTTGCTGGACGAAAAACGGAAACAAGATCAATCCTTAGCCCCACAGAAACCGCTTTAACGCCTATCCCCTCTGTGCCTTCGTGTCATTGTGCCTTTGTGTTAAAAATCTTCGCGCCTTTGCGTTTTGTATTTCCGCTACCTTACCCCAGCTTTACCGCCGCCTGCTTGCTGCCCGCCCGCTGCGCCCCCGCCGTAATCGTGATCTCGCTGCCCGCCGCGCCGCGCACCAGCCATTCGGCCTTCGCCTTTGGATGATGCCAATCCGGCATCCACGGCGACCACGTCGCCACACGCTCGTCACGCCCCGCCAGATGCCCCAAATCTTGCTCCGGCTTGCCCATAATCAGCTCAACGCCGTCCGCCGCTTGCAGTTCGGTTTTCACGCTGCCCGCCGTGCCGTGCTTCAACGCCCGTGCCGTCATGTTCGTCGGCAGGAAGCCCACGTTCGTCACCACCGCCGTGACCTTGTGCAAATCCGCGCCCAACGCTTCTGCCGTCACCGACTCAATCTGTACCAGCGGCGTACAGGCCGCATGTTTCAGCGTAAACAAGCAGTTGGTGTGGATGGTATCGCGCAGGAAGTTCTTGGCCTTCTCGCTGGTCGCCATCGACACCGACGGCGGATTGCGGAACGTGTACATATGCGTCCAGCCGCCGATCTCAATCGGCCCCAACTGCGGATGATCGAACGGCTGCCAGTTCACAAAGCCCTTGCCGCCGAGGTGTTCATCGTTGTACTTCAGCAGCTTCATCTCGTCCTCGGTTGACCGCGCCCGAATCTGGTACTTCGCCGGTTCTTGCAGTTCCGCCGCCAGCTCAGGGTTCCACAATTCGGTCGAGAAGGTAATGATGCCCAGTTCGTCATACGACCACTGCATCAACGAGCCGGTACGTGGGTTGTCAGGGTCGGTGGTGAATTCTTCGTACACCGAAATCGTCGGGTAGCCGGTAATCGCCGTCCCCATCGCGCCAATCCGCTTGATGAGCGCCAGATCCCCGCGCGGTAACGTGCTGTCCGGCGCGATTAATGATGGGCGCAGGTGCAAACCGCCGTGTGTGTGGTAACACTGCATCCCCGCGATGTTCGGGTGGCTCAGGATGAAGTTCGCGCACGCCAGCGCTTCCGGCTCGGAAAGCGGCAGATCACCCGCGCCGTACTGCCGCTTCTCCGGCCACCACCCCGCCGGAAAGTTGCGGTTCAGGTTGCCGTCACGCGGTCGCTCAATGTCGAAGCTCACGCCGTCCCACTCGCCCTTAATCACACCTTCGCGGTACAGGCGATAATACGGCCCGTCGCCGGTTTCCCCCGGCTGCCGCTGGATCATTAGTCGCGGGTCATCCTTAGAAATTTTCCACTCGCCCGCCTCGTCTTTGATTCGCATCTGCACGATCAGCCCATCGCCGTTGATGTCTTGCTGGCACAGGCCGCGTGTCTGTTCTTCCCCCGGCAGGTAGCGCCCGTTGCCGCACCAGTGGTGTCCGGTCGTCAGGCTGATCTCCGCGCCGTCGGGGTTCAAACGCGGGATGATATAAAATGTCGTGTTATCCAGCAGCCAAGTGACTTCGGCGTTGCTGCTGTAGTTCCGCAGCAGATACCAGATCGTGTACAGCGCCGTATGTGAGGTGGTTACTTCCTCGGCGTGGATGTGCGCGTCGATGTAAAACGCCGGTTTGGTGTCGTGTGCGCCGGTCGCGCTGTTCGTCAGCGTCATGCACCAGATGTCGCGATCCCGCCAGCTTTTCCCCAACGACTCCAACGCTGCCAGCTTCGGATACGCCGCCGCCAGCCCCTTCACATGCGTCGTTAGATCATCAAACAAAAAGTACTCGCCGAAATCAATGTGGTAGCTCATCTTGCTTTTCGTACTTCCTCTGTGTTCTCAGTGTCTCTGTGGTTAAATCTTCTGCTTTTTCTCTGTATGTCTTGGCGCTCTTGGCGGTTAAATCTTCTCTGCTTTTCTCTGCGCTCTCCGCGTCTCTGCGGTTAAATCTTCTCTGGTTTTCTCTGCGCTCTCCGCGTCTCTGCGGTTAAATCTTCTCTGGTTTTCTCTTTGCGCTCTCTGCGTCTTAGCGCCTTTGCGTTATGTGTTGCCTTACAGCATCTGCACGTTCGCTGCGTCCGGTCGCACGAACTTGCCCCCGCCGCGCTTGCCAATCACTTCGCCGTCCACAAACACGGTCGTGCCGTTCACCATCGTCCGCTTCACCTGCCCTTGGAACGTCATGCCCTCGTACAGCTTGTCGCAGTCCTTCGCTTGGCTGAACAGCATGTCCGGGCTGATCGTCGTGGTCGCCTGTGTGTCATAAATCACGATGTCCGCGTCCGCGCCCACCGCAATCGCCCCCTTCTGCGGATAAATACCGAAGCGTTTCGCGCCGTTGGTACTGATAAGCTGTACCGCTTTTTCGATACTCAACCGCCCCTTCAAAGCCGCGTCCAGCATCCCCAGCACCAGCTCCTCAACCCCCGGTGCGCCCGGTGGTGTGCGCCAGATGTCCGTCCGCGCCCGTTCCTTCTCCTCGACGGTAAACGGCGAGTGGTCAGTCGTCACCGCCATCAGTGTGCCATCGTCAATGCCGCCCCACAGTGCGTCCACATCTGCCTGCTTCCGCAGCGGCGGGTTGATCTTGGCGTACGGCCCGACGCGCTCCATGTCCGCCTCGGTAAAGAACAGGTATTGAGGGCAGGTTTCGGCGGTCGCCTTTGCCCCGGCTTGCTTGTACATGCGGAACACGTCCAGCGTTTCCTTGCTGGTCATATGCGCGATGTGTAACTGCATCCCCGCCGTCTGGTTCAGCGTCAGCAGCGTTGCCACCGCCAGCGCTTCCACATGCGGCGGGCGCGATTCGCCGTGTGCCGCCACGTCATTTCGCTTGTCGGCCAGCAGTTTCGCCGTGTGCCATTCCAGCAGTTGGTCGTTCTCGGCATGTACCACGCACACCAACCCGGTTTCTGCCACCAGTTGCATCGCTTGGTAAAGTTCCGGCACGTTCGGCAGGCACAACCCTTCGAATTCGTCGTTGCGGCCTGCGGGTGCGCCCGTCATGAATATCTTGAACCCGATTGCGCCCTCGTTCGCCATATCCGCGATCTCGTTGCGGTCAAGCAGCCCCGGTGCGCCGTACAGCGCGAAGTTGACGTACGAGTCGGCTTCACCCAGCGCCTTCCGCGAACGGAAAATATCACCCGTCGCGCAGCATGGTTTGGAAATCGGCATCTCGAAAATGGTGGTCACGCCGCCCGCTGCTGCGGCTCGTGTTTCGGTCGCGAAGTCGCCGCGCTGCGGATAAGCAGGGGCACGACAGTGGAAATGAATATCCACCGCGCCGGGGATCACCAATGAACCCGCCGCGTCAATCGTTTCGCGTGCCGGTGCCGCTTCGCTGCGGGGTAACAGCGCTGCGATCCGTCCGCCGTTAATGCCGACGTTCACCTGCTGGATGCCGCTTTCCGTTACCACATCGCCGTTGATAATCAGGGTTTCAAATTCCACAGTATCCATCCCATGCTGGTAATGTATGTTTGTGTTTCCGTGTTGTAGGTTTCTGTGTCTTTGCCGTTACTTGCCGTGTTGCTGTTGTTCCCTCCCTTGTTGCTACGGGGGAGGGTTAGGGTGGGGGTCTAATCGTTGCCCACCTTGTATCTACTCTTGGCGACTTGGCAGTTAAAATCTCCGTGTCTTTGTGCCATTGAGCCTTTGTGTTAAATCTCTGTATTCCTCTGCGTTCTCTGCGCCTCTGCGGTTCAATTCTTCTCTGTACTCTCTTTGTCTCTTGGCGCTCTTGGCGGCTTGGCGGTTAAATCTCTCTGTATTCTCTTGCATTTCTCTGCGGTTCAAATCTTTAAATCGCCTTCGCCACGAACGCCCGCAGGATGTTCACCGTACTCTCGAACTCTTTCACATCCACATGCTCATCAAATGCGTGTGCCACCTCGTAGCTCCCCGGCCCGAAGATAATCATCTCGCCGCGCACCACGCCAACCAAGTGCTTCGCGTCACTCCCCGGCATGTACCCGATTGGCCCCGGATGCTCATGGAGTTCAGCTTCCACACACGCTAAAAAGGTCTGTGCCAGATCAGAAACGGCTGTGGATTCAAACCAGTTCGACGTTTGGAACTCGCCGATGCTCAAGGTTGCCGCACCCGCATCCACACCGGCGATCACCGCGCACATCTCATCCTGCACCGTCGCCGGGTTTTCACCGGGAACCATCCGGCGGTCGAGATACACCACGCAGCTATCCGGCACCGCGTTCGCCGTACTGCCGCCGTGAATCACACCTACGTTACAGGTTGGAACCCCCACCATCGGGTGCGGTCGCTTCGCCAGTTCGTTGTGGTAAGCCTCCAGCGCCAGCACCGCCCGCGCCATCGCCGTGATCGCGTTCACCCCGCGGTCAGGGTTGGTCGCGTGTACCGAGCGTCCGGTCGCTCGTACCGTCGCCCGCATCACACCCTTGTGCGCGGTTGCCACATGGTTGTACGTTTGCTCACCTACCACGATGAAATCACTCATCGGCAGATGTCCGCTTTCCGCCAGCCACTTCGTCCCCAGTACGCCGCCGGTTTCTTCTTCCGCTGCTGCCACCAGCACCAGCGTTCCACTCATCTTTGTCTTACTCCCCTCGCCCTGAGGGCTATCAATAGACTGAGCTTGCGAAAGGAATTGATGTGGGGCAGGGGGTGAGGGTTCTTGTTCCCCCTCAGTACTCAGCACTCGGTACTCACTACTCTTTTCCAATATCACCGCCATCATCGTGGCCAACGGTGCTTTATCGTCAATACTGCCCTTGCCGTAGAGCTTGCCGTTCTCGATCACCGCCGAGTATGGGTCAACATGCCATCGCTGCGCCTCATCCGCCGCAATCGGCACGGTGTCGATGTGCGCGTGCAGCATAATCACCGGAGCACCTTGCCCCAGCGTCGCCACCACGCTCTGCGCTTCCGGCTTGCTCTCCGGTGCGAGGACTTTGACCGCGCAGCCAGCCTCGCGCATCACGCCAGCAATATACGCCGCAATCGCCTGCGTATCCCCCGGTAAATTCGGCGAAGGGATTCGGACCAATTCCTGCAAAAGTGTCACAGCATCAATCATCTGTGCTTGTTCCCGCTAACGTTCTGGTTAAATTTTTCTATCCAAAGGTTTGTAAACGCTAACCATCAAGTGCGAACTTTTGTGCTATAATGTGATAGGTAGTGGTCAAGTCGTAGTTATTGCATTTGATAAGCTGCGAGACCACATTGATAGGGACGCGATACATCGCGTTCGCGCCACCAAATCACATCAATTACCCTATATAGATCATCTAAACTTCAGCAAATCGTCTTACCGTAGGGGAGGGTTACAACCCCTCCCGTTTCCATCGTCAACCGGGCAATCACTATGAACCCTGAAACACACAACTATGATCGAGATAAATGCATATCCTTGGCGTTCTCTGTATGGTCTTGGCGAACTTGGCGATTTGTCTTTCTCTCCGCGTCTCTGCGGTTCAATCGCTTTTGCACGTTCGGCGGATTGCTCCCGTACAGCCGCCATGCAAAAGTCAATACTCGCATAGCGGTGGATTGCTCCCTCAGTTCTGCCGCATTTGTGTCATTTCAGCGGATACAGCCGAGCCTTCCGCCGCCACAAAACGCTACTTCAGCGGATCGCTCCCTCACATCCGCCAGTCAATTCGGCGGGAAATTTGCAAATTTTGCAACTCGTATAACTTACGAATAATCCCATTGAAATGGCTTCTATAAGGTGACCACTGTTTTGACTGTCAACTGATAACTTGATTTTCACTCAGTACTCGGCACTCAGTACTCAGCACTTCTCTCTAACTCACCACATCCCGCTCAAACGGGAACTCGATGTTCAGGTCTTTCGCCAGTGCTTCGAGTTCGTCAAAAATCACCGAGTCCAGCTTCGCGCCGTCCTTGCGGTATTCCTGTTCGCGCCGGTAATCCAGTTCACCCGGTACGAGGATTTCATCAACACCCGGTCGCTTCTTGGCGGATTTGATCTGCTTGATAAAGTCGTCCATCCGCCCCTTAAACGCGCTCACCGGCATAAACCACTCGATGTCCAGCGCGATAAACAGGTGCGAAACATCCTGCTTGGCCGGGTTGGAATACGGAGCGAGTCCATAACCCGCGCCGCCCAGTACACCCGTAAGTACGTCCGTCATCATCGAAAGGCCGTAACCCTTATGCCCACCGATACCCAGCAAGAAGCCCTGCATCGCCGCGCTGGGGTCATCCGTTTCGCAGCCTTCAGGGGTCAGCGCCCAGTCGAGCGGCATCTTCTTGCCCTCCCGCTCGTACCAGCGCATCATGCCCTTGCCAGCCGTCGTCAGGGCGATGTCCAGCACCACCGGGAAGTCGCCACCCGTTGGCGCGAGGATGCCCCACGGGTTCGTCCCGACCACACCACTCGCCGCGCCCCACGGAGCCATCTCCGGCCCTGCGTTGGTCATCACGATACCGATGCAGTCCTGTTCCAGCGCCAGCCGTCCCGGTACAGCCGCCGAGCCAAAATGCGTGCTGTTGCGGACGATCACCGTACCGATGCCGCTGATCTTAGCCTTCTTAACCGCCATTTCCATCGACTTTTGCGCCACCACCGAGCCAAGCCCGTTGTGGCCGTCCACCAGCGCCAGCGCCGGGCTTTCCTTCACGATCTCATAGGGTGCGCCGGGAATAATCCAGCCGTTGCCGATGCGTTCACGGTAAACGGGCAGCCGCCGGACACCTTGTCCTTGCCCCGGCAAACAGTGGAGTTCGCTCTCGATCAACCCGCGTGTGCAGCGACGCGCTTCATCCTCCGGTACGCCCAGCGCCCGAAACACGTTAAACGTGAACGTCTGGAGTGCGTCGACCGGAACGCGAACCAATGTAATCGGCATCGCTTAAATTCCCTTGACCTTCTTGTACTGTTCGAGTTCTTCAGCGGTGTAAACCTGCATCATCTCGATCTCAATACCGCCAGCCTCTTGCTCAAGGAACGCCACCCAGCCTTCGGGGTGTACGTGGCTGCCCTTCACCTTACACGCGCTGCATTCTTTCAGGGTCGCGCCTTTGGCCTGTGCGTCTGCCAGCGCCTCGTCGATATTCGGCACGGCATAGCAAATGTGGTGCAAGCCTTCGTAGCCGCGTTCCTTAATCCACTTGGCAAAGCGTCCGTCGTCGTCCAACGACTGGCACAGTTGGTACTCTACATCGCCGACCCAGAACTGCGCCACGCGGTTGCGCGACTTCGGGAAGTCGTCAATCTTGACGTTCGTCGCTACGCCCAGAAAATCTTGATAGGTCTTGACCGCTGCCTTAGCGTCCTTCACTGCAAATGCCATGTGTTTGATGTATCGTCCGTCGCCCATATTTGCTCCATCCTCCCAAACTATTCAGAGATCGGTGTAGGGAAGGGTCTGTGACCCACTCTTAAGATAATAGCCCCACCACACGTTGTATTGCTCCCTCCCCTGTATACGGGGGAGGGTCGGGGTGGGGGTGAAAGTTAATCAGCGAGATTAAACACGCTCTTGAGGTTCACACCCGGAGTCACCTGCGGGTTGATGCCAGTTTGTGGGGAAGTCATCAGCAGGGTAATGCCGGGGCCATGTCCCGCACGGGGGCTGTCGCCTTGCCCGACCACGCCGATGCCAATCGCGCCGCGCAGGTAGCCGTGGTTCCAACTGCTGTCGTAGTCCATCAACGCCACCACGTCGCCCAGCTTCAAGCCGTCGAGCTTCGCGTCTTTGAGGGCTTCTTTGTCGGCGGTTTGAATGTGGAGCGAGCCGCCTTCGCTGGTCAAACCCGCGCCCGAACCGAGCAGGTGTGCCGGAACGACACCCACAACCGGAACGTTCAGCTTGCCGTCGCTGCCGGTGGTCACTTCGAGGTTTTCGAGGATGTCCGGCGAGCAGCTCTTGAGCTTAATATCGGGGTGGTCGAGCAAATCCATGCCCACACCAATCGAGCGAATGTTGATCTTGTCGCCAATCGCCATTTTCTTGCGAGCTTCTTTATCAAAGTGGATGATGACCTGTTCCGAGAAGCGACCAGATTTACCCGTCACAACGCCCTTCGTACCCTTCGCGTCACCCGTCATCACCATCGCCACGTTGCCGACGCACGCGAACAAATTCAAGCCACGGTTGCCCGTGTCATCCTTCAACGAAATGCTTACGCCGGGGTGAATGGTGTCCGCCAACCAACCGTAAGCTGAGTCGCCGATGGACACGTTGTAGACAATCCCGCCGTAGGTCGGCAGCAGGAATGGCTTACCGCTGGCATCCAAACGGTACGGTTCGGCGGGCAAACCGGGGAAGCCGGGGGATGCAATCTGCCCCATCACTGAAACGGAAACAAGTTTGTCACTATTGGTTCGGACGTTCATGCCATCTCCCGAATGTTGAGGTAATTTGCAATATTCGCTTTAGGGTCGATCACCCATTCAATACACGATTCTTCGCAGGTCATCAGCGTTAGAATGCCCGGCCCGTGACCGATCATCACCGAGTCCCCGTGGATGCACAGCGCAATCGTCACCGCACCCTTACGGTAGGTACGTCCGTAGCGGTGGTCAGCGTCCGGTATCACCACCAAGTCGCCGAGCTTCATCTGGTCGATGCCGAGTTCAGCCATCAGCTCACGGTCGCCGGACATCAGGTCTTGGTCAACATATTCCGAGTTGAGTTCCGCGCCGGAACCCATGATTCGCGGCGGTAAAACTGTCGTCACCGGAACACGGATTTTCGTGTCGCTGATGACTTCAAAGGGGATGCCCCTAATCAGTTCAGGGCTGCATTTTTTCAGGAGGATTTGAGGATAATCAGTCAGTTCGAGGCCGCGTCCACAAGCGATAATCTGGATCGAGTCGCCTACGCACAGCAGGTCATTCACTTCCGGCGCGAAGTCCACCAGCAAACGCGCGTGTTCGCCGGTCACAATGCCTTCAGCGCCCTTCGCCATGCCGCTGGTCACGACTGCTTTGTTCCCCATGCACGTCAGGTAGTGCAGGGCGAACTCCGCCGCGTTATCGGGGTTCGCAATCGACACCCCCGGTTCCACATGGTCCCCCGACCATCCGAATGCCGGATCACCCACGCGGGCGTTGTACACCACGCCGGACATCCCCGGTAAAACTCGCCCAACTCCATGATTGTCGAGGGTATAACCCCCGGGACGCAGAGTCGGTTGACTGATATTTCCCGTAACCGCAATTTCTACTAACTGTGATTCATTGGTCGCAAGTGGCATTTTTGTGGATTCCTTGACACATATAGATGTGCTTTCTATAATCCTATCAATCTGTCGTTTGTCGATTGTCGACAATTCTGGCGATTATAAGTTTGCACTGATAGCTTGTCAAGCAATTCAAGAATCCAATTATGACACTGAACCATATCGAGAATCGCTCGCTGCGGGATCGCGTGTTGGATGCGCTGCGCGAGGCGATTATCACGGGCGAAATTAAGCCGGGGCAGCAGCTTGTGGAAACGGAATTGGCAGCTAGTTTAGGTGTCAGCCGCGCTCCCCTGCGTGAAGCCTTACAAATCCTCAGCGCCGAAGGGTTAGCGGAAACAATTCCCTACCACGGCACGACGGTGCGGCGGCTCACCAAAGCGGATATTGAAGAACTATACAGCTTACGCAGCGTCCTCGAAACATTTGCCATACGCCGTGTGATTGAACTGCACGACCCCCAACACGCGCTGGTACTCCGCGAATGCTTCGAAAGGATGCTGGCTGCTGCCGAAGCCGGTGCCCTTAAGCAAGTCAACCAGATTGACCGCGAATTCCATGACACGATCATTGAACTGACCGGTCACAGCTTGCTGCTTACCAGTTGGAGCGTCGTATCAATGCGCGTCCGGCAGGTGATGGCACTCCTCAACCGTCGCAACAGCGACCTAAAACGAATTGCTTATAACCACGTACCGATTATTGAAGCCATCGAAGCCGGTGATACAGAAATCGCCGTGCAGTTGATGGAAAAGCACGTCGCTGCTTCCGGTGAACTGATTGCCGAAGGCTGGCCGGACGACGCACCACAGCCGGACGCGGACGCATGAACACCTTACCTTCTGTACTCATCACTGGCGCGGGCGGCTTTGTCTGCGGCAGTATCACGGTTGCCTTGCTTCAGGCCGGTTGGCAGGTGATCGCGGTTGACCGCCAGTTCGATTCCTCCGTCGAGAATACCTTACGCTCACACTGGGGTAATCAAGTCACCTTTGTACGAGCCGAGTGTGACAATTTACCGGATTTCCGCGTCGATGCGCTGGTGCATGGTGCGGCCATCACCGCCTCGCCGGGTGACTTGGAGCAAACCGCCGAAGCGAACCTTCGCGCGAACCTTGATCCGCTGCTCGCCGTTTCCGAATGGGCGGCGCGACATCAGGTGCGCCGAAGCATATGGATGAGTTCGAGCGCCGTTTACGCGGCGACCGCTGTTGGCCCAGTACCCGAAACCCTGCCGACTTCGCCCGTTGGCTTATACGCGGTCGCCAAGCAGACGTTGGAGTCATTAGCATTCACGCTGCGCCAAGAATATGGGCGTGATGTATCCGTGATTCGCCTGAGCAATATCTACGGCGTAGCAGAACGATCTCGCGCGACCCGCCCGCGTGTCAGTTTGGTAGGGCGGATGGTGAAGGAAGCGCTCGAAACGGGCCGTGTGAGCGTGTATGCGGATGACCCCGCGCGGGATTGGACGTTCGCGCCGGATGTGGGTGCAGCCGTCGCCGCACTGCTAAAACCCCAAACGCTGCAACACGTGCTTTATAACGTCGCTTCCGAGCAGGTTTTCGCGCCGGTCGATATTGCGAAGATGCTGCTTGACCTCCTGCCGAATATCAAACTAGATATTCGCGATGGCAGCGACCCGAATACTCCACCGCTGACCCGACGCGGCTATTTAACGAATAAACGCTTACAGGACGAAACCAGCTTTAGTGCTTGGACACCGTTTGCAGCAGGTCTTCAGCAGTCAATTGACGCACAACGTAACGAGGCAATTTCATCATGACACCATTACGAGTCATACTGGCCGGTTTAGGTGTACGCGGGCGCTATTGGGCGGAAGTACTCACCCGTTCGCCGCGCTGCGAGATTATCGCCTATGCCGACCCAAACCCTGCCGCATGTGAGCGTATGGCCTCGAAATGTGGCGACCGCCCAACCTTCAGCACGCCGGAAGAAGCGTTAGCCGCGTTGCCGGATGCCCAAGCGTTGGTGCTGGCGAATCCGCCGATTGGTCGCGAAAGCCAAATCCGCGCCGCCTCTGAACGGGGCATTCCGATGCTGGTCGAGAAGCCGCTGGCGCTGACGGTGGGGGAGGCGGCGCATCTTGTAGCCATCGCCGAGGCCGCGAATGTACCGTTGATGGTCGGCCTCAACTTCCGCTATCTCGCCGTCACCAAAGAAGTGATGCGGATATTAGGGGATGGGGTAGTTGGCAGCGCGAACTTTGGGCGCTTCACGTACGAACGCTACCGCGATGGCAACCGCCCTGACTTGAACAAATACCCGCTGACGATGGATCAGCCGATGCTGTGGGAACAATCCATCCATCACTTTGACCTCCTGCGCTATATCTATGGGCAGGAGCCGGTTCTCATCCAAGCGAAAACATGGAACCCACCGTGGAGCATGTACGAAAGTGATGCCAACGTTGCCGCGCTAATTACCTTTGACGGCGGTATGATCGTCAACTATCAGGGGACGTGGCAAAGCGGTTGGGCTGAACCCCGTTTCGAGTGGCGTACTGACTGTACCAATGGGGTCATCAGTCAGAAAGACCAATTTGGCGACCTGTATTATGCCCAACAAGCCGAAAAGAACCTGAACGCTGTGCCGCTGCCGCCCCATGAAATGTGGATTACCGAAACCAGCGGCTTACTGGAGGCGTTCCTTAACTCTGTGATTGAGGGTGAGCCGTTGCAGTGCAGCGGTCGAGATCACCTGATGTCTCTGGCGATGGTCGAGGCGTGCGCGGTGTCCAGCCGCGAAGCGCGTAGTGTCACAATTGCCAGCATTTTGCCCTGAAATCTTGGTTATAAGGACGCTTTGAAAGGAGCAGTGGAAAGGAGCAAACTATTGTGGGGAATGGTTTCTGATGTTGTACTGCGAGTTCTCAACCATGTTTACTCAGTAAGGAGTTGGGATTAAATGTCAAAAGCACGTCGAATTATTTTAGCGTTGTTGATGTTGGTCGTGGGTGTGCCTCTCATGGTCGCTGCACAAGCGCCCGATGAGAACACGCTGGTGATCGCTCAAAGTGTCGATATTGCTCTGTTAGACCCGTCAGCCGTGGCTTCGCGGTCAGAGTCGAATATCTTTGGGCATATCTGGGCTACACTGTACGAAATTTCGGATGACGGTTCTATTCAACCCTATTTGGCAAATGAATACAGCGTTTCCGAAGATGGTAAGGAATGGACGTTCACCCTGAATGAAGGCTTGACTTGCCATGACGGTGAGGCATTGACCGCCGAAGATGTGGCTTACAGCTTTGAACGTGCCGCCAACCCGGACAACAAGTTCACCGGTAACACGGCTGGCTTCGTTCTGCCGTCGGTGGGGTATCAGGGAGCGCGTGTCGATGATGACCTGCATGTCACCATCTTGACCGACCGTTACCAGTCCATCGGCCTCGGTTTGCTGTCCGAAGTGTACATCCACTGTAAGGACTCTTATGAAGCCCTGACGCTGGAAGAAGCCGCCCAAACCGCCATTGGTTCCGGCCCCTACAAGTTCGTTGAATGGGTGCCGGATGACCACGTGACGCTGGAAAAGGTTGAAGGCTTCACCCTGCGTCCGGCGAACTTCCAGACGTTGATCTGGCGCACGATCCCCGAAGCCTCGACCCGCGTTGCGGAACTGATCGCCGGTAACGTCGACATTATCGCCAACGTGCCGCCTGACCAGACCACAGCCATTGATTCTTCGGGTAGTGCCGTCGTTCAGGCCGTTGCCGGAACCCGCCGTATGTATGTCGGCTTCCAATTCGGCGAAAACTACAAGGATGCCCCCGGCTACGAAGCCTTCCAAAAGCCGGAAGTGCGTGTTGCCTTGCAATATGCCATCGACGTTCCGACCATCTGCGCCACGGCGGCGAGTCCCTCGACGCGGTCGATCTGGAGATAGGGCTTCCTGTCGCCCTTCACCTTCACCTCGTTGAGCAGGTTCGAGGAGCCCGGCATCGAATGACGCTGGAAGAACTTCTGCCCGCCATCGATCCCATCCGGCGTACGCACGATGGAGCAGGGGCGGCCGGCGATATGGTCGATCATCCAGTCTCCGACGGCCTCGTAATACTCCGCCAGCTCGAGCTTGGTGACGGGTGGCTTCTCGTCTGGCCACAGCGGTTTGTCGGGATGGGAGATCGACACGCCCATCACGATGGCTCGATCCGACGTGGCACGCGAAGGCTTGGCGCGCGAAGGCTTGGCCATCTTCGTCGTCTCCGGATCTGCCGCGATTTCCGCCTCGACCTCCTCGGCGGGCTTGTCGCTGCGCAATCCCTTGAACGCAGCCTGCCGGATGTTGCCGGCGCCGGTCCAGCCGGCGAACTCGATCTCGGCCACCAGGTCGGGCTTCGCCCAATGCATGTTGGCCTCCTTCGGCGGACTGGCGCCAGCCGCGAAGGGGCTGGTCTTGCTCGCCACGGCGCGCAGCTTCGGCATCAGCGCGCGCATGACGCTTTCGCCGAAACCGGTACCGACGCGGCCGACATAGACCAGCTTGCGATCCTTGCCCTCGCCGCGATGGACGCCGGCAAGAAGCGAACGCAGGCGGCGTCCTTCGCTGGTCCAGCCGCCGATGATGACCTCGTGACCCGCCCGGCACTTGGCCTTGGTCCAGCTGCCGCCACGTCCCGATTTGTAAGGTGCGTCGAGTTCCTTGGAGACGATCCCTTCGAGGTGCATGCGACAGGCCGATTGCAGGACGGCATCGCCCGCCGTCTCGAAGTGATCGACGTACCGCAGGCCAGGATGCTTGCCCTTCAATCGGTCGAGCAGCGCCTTGAGCCGGTCCTTGCGCTCCGAGAGTGGCAGCGGCCGCAGATCCCCGCCTTCCTGGAACAGCAGATCGAAGGCGAAGAAGATCAGATCCTCGGACTTGTCGTCGGAAAGCGCGGCCTGCAGCGCTGCGAAGTCCGGCGCGCCGTGGCTATCCAGCGCGACCGCCTCGCCATCGAGGATGCAGTCCGGCAGCGTTTCCGCCTGCCTGGCGATCGCCGAAAACTTCTTCGTCCAATCGAGCCCCTTGCGCGTGCGCAACTGCGCCTCGCCGTCCTCGACGCGAAGCTGCAGTCGGTAGCCATCGAACTTCACCTCATGGGCCCAGCCCGCACCGCCGGGCACGCGCTCGACCAGCTTGGCGAGCTGCGGTTCGACGAACTTCGGCAGGGAGGCGGCCTTCTTCGCTCTGGCCCTGCTCTTCGGTGTGGAAGCGGTGCTTCCGCCATCCTTCTTGTTGCTTTGCCAGACCGCGCCCGCGCCGCGCTTCTTGCTCGTCATGAACGGCTTGGGCGCCTTGCCGGTGCCCAGCGCGATCTCCTTCAGGGTACGGCCTGAGGCGATCGACTTCGGGTCCTTCAAGACCTTGTCGTCATCGCCTTCATGCGCAGCATCATCGCGATGCTTGATCAGAAGCCAGTTGGTGCGGCCCCCGCCTTTGCCACGCTTCCGGTCCCACTTCATGCGGACCAGGACAAAACTTCCCTCGAGCCGTTCACCTGCAAGGGTGAACTTGAGATCGCCGCGCTTTAGACCCTCGTGCGGATCGGCTTCTGGAATCCAGTAGCCACGATCCCAGAGTTGCACGGTGCCGCCGCCGTATTGGCCTTCGGGAATCGTGCCCTCGAAGTCCCCGTAGTCGAGGGGGTGGTCCTCGACTTCGACGGCCAGGCGCTTGACCGTGGGGTCGAGCGACGGGCCCTTGGTGACAGCCCATGACTTGAACGTGCCGTCGAGTTCCAGGCGCAGGTCATAGTGCAGCCGCGTCGCATCATGCCGCTGGATGACGAAACGCAGCTGCTTCGATTTCGGGACGGACGCCTTGCCCGACGGCTCTTCCGTCTGGCTGAAGTCGCGCTTGGCGCGATAGGAGGCAAGGCTGTCCTTCCGCATGGATCACCGCTGGGGGCGCACCAGTTCGTCGCGCTCCCAGATCTTGTGCTTCTTCGCGGCGCCGATGAAGCCCTCGATACCGCCCCTGCCGTCCAGGGCAACGACGCCCATCGCGGTGTCGGGCTCGATCCCGGCCTTTTCCAGCATCGGCGCGGTCGCTTCGTTGAAGCCGATCGCCTTCAGGTGACCGAAGGCGTCGCGCAGCCAGTCGATGGCGGCCGCCACGCCAACAAGCTCCTTCGCGCCGGACTCGGACGGCAACGCAACGACCGCGTCGAAGAGCACCGATGGCGCACCGTCGAGCTGCATATCCGGCACCAGACCGCCCTTCAGCGTGCCGACCTTCGGCGCCACGAGCTTGAGCTGTGCGCCTTCCTTCTTCAGCGCCTGGCGAAGCTTCTGCACCGCGCCGGCGTCGCTGCCATCGGTGACTAGCGCGGCGACCGTGCGGCCCTGGATGGTCTTCGGCGCCTTGCCGATGATGCTCAGCGCCGGCGAGGGGTCGAGGTCGTCGCGGGGCGCCACAGCCGGCGTGATCTTCTCGGCCTCGCCGACCATGCCCATGGCCGCCGCGACGCGCTTGCCCAATTGGGGCTCGATCAGATCGAGATGGCCCAGCATGCGCTTGCGGATCGCCGGCGTGACGACCTTGCTCAGTTCGAAGGTGAAGGCGCTGACGATGTGCCCCTGCTCGGGCGGCGTCATCGAGCGCCAGAACTGGCGGGCCTGAGAGTAGTGGTCGGCGAAGGATTCGGGCCGCTCGCGCGTCTTCGGCCCGGCATTGGGATCGGGGAAGCTGGTGAAACCGCGCGCCGGATTCTCGCGCGGACTGTCCGG
>Ga0102832_1000450_pt1 | contig 26431 bp, 7 predicted proteins | sample EBPBio282013_DNA_FD_88942 | JGI IMG/M metagenome (GOLD analysis project Ga0102832, IMG submission 88942) | Wastewater treatment Type I Accumulibacter community from EBPR Bioreactor in Madison, WI, USA - Reactor 2_5/28/2013_ DNA (Illumina Assembly) | ecosystem: Engineered > Bioreactor > EBPR >... | reverse complement strand
TGTCCGAGACTTTCAAAGGCGTCGGACAAGCATTTTCTCTTGGTGACGAAACAGTCTCGCCCTTCCGTCTCAATCCCTTCGAGATTATGAAAGGCGTCAAAGTACAAACCCACTTAGACGCGCTCAAGTCAGTCTTTAACGCCAGTTTTGAAATGTATTCTCCGATGCCCCAGGTGCTTGAAAAAGCCCTCAACTCAATCTATTCGGTACGAGGCTGGGACTTGATCAATAACGTCAACAGACGCCTGCCTCCAGGCATGAACCCGGGCGACCCCGATTGCCCACCCGAGATTTATCCCACCATGAAAGATCTCTACGAGATCATCGATCCAATCGTAGAGGGCTTCGGCTATTCAGACAGAATCGGACCCGACGTACAAGCAGCGCTAAAAGCCAGAATCGGCTCGCTGCTCATCGGTGGTAAAGGGCAAATGCTCAACACCCGCCGCTCCATTCCAATGAAAGATCTTTTTGGAAAACCCACTGTAGTCGAACTGAAGATGGTTTCAGAAGACAGTGAAAAGTCCTTCCTGATTGGCATGCTTTTGGTCTTCCTTTATGAGTACAGAGAAGCGCTGGGACCGCACGATCACTTGCAGCACGTCATGCTGGTAGAAGAGGCTCACCGTCTCTTAAAGAACGTGCCCACCGGTCAGAGTGGCGAATCAGCCAACCCAGCCGGTAAAGCCGTAGAATTTTTCACCAACATGCTTGCAGAAATTCGTTCATATGGACAAGGCTTCATCATCGCCGACCAAATTCCAAACAAGTTGGCACCAGAAGCCCTGAAAAATACCAACCTAAAGATTATGCACCGTATCGTCGCCGTAGACGACCGCGACTCTATGGGCGGTGCCATGAACCTCGACGATGTGCAAAAGAGACACGTAACAGCTCTTGGACAAGGTCGCGCCATAGTTTATGCCGAAAAAATGGAGCAGCCTTATCACTTGCAAATCATGTTCGACAAGACCAAAGAGGTGCCACCACCAGAGACACCAGAAGAATCTGATGAAGTAGTAAGACAGGCGATGAGAGGTCTGAACATCATCGGCACCTACGACCGTCACCTGGGCTGTAAATTCTGCTTGCACAGATGCGACTCACAGATTTTGGACACAGCCATTCCTGTAGCCGACGACCCTATATTTAGACAAGTCTATAACCGCTATGTTTTGTCCACTCTGAAAGATCTGACCCAGTTGGTTCATTTCCGAGCCCAGATCATTCACGAAATTCAAAGGGTTATAGGCGGTAGAGCCCGCACAGGCAACATCACCGGTATCACATGGTGTGCGCTCACACAAGCAACCGAGCGTTATTTCGAAAGAAAGGGTGAGAACAATTATTGGTTCTACGACCAAGTGCAAGAACAGCATTTGCGTTGGCTCAATCTGCTAAGACCTGCTTTTCAGCCGACCGAGGTCAATCGCCGTCTCGATATCGCCATTCTCAGACAATGGCGCGACGACTTCCTCGAGCTACACAAGCTAGATCAGGGTCCGCTTCCCACTTGTGCCCCGTGCACGTCAAAATGTCTTTATCGCTTCGAAGTATCCGAAGTAGTGAGAGATCCAAAGATCAAATTTGACTTCAACAGCTCCATCAACCGTAAAGACACGCCGGCTTCCGACTCAGCTGCCTGGTTCTGCCGTTTGCTCACAGAAAGACTGATAGGCATGCCCGACGTCGACCTAGCTTACTGCCTAGCCGCTCACCTAATCAAAGATCAACAACTTTCAACCGATGCTCAGTTGGTTCTGCTGCATAAAGTCAGAACTGCTCTGGAAAACTTCCAAAACGAAGCCGAGGCAGGAGAGCAAGGTGGAGGAGAATAGTCCCACTGCAAACCCTGACGCTTCAGGCGAAGACCAAACTTCGCCGCAACAAGCTGCACCAAATGTCGCGGCCGAAAATACAGCAAGCCAACCCACTGAGCTTTCCATAGAAGAGCAAGAAAAACTAGATCAAGAAACAGACGAAGAATACAACCGTCTTTTTAAGAGGGCAGAGCACAAACCTCCCAAAGATTTCTTCGAAGGTGCTCCCTCTAGATTTGGAGACAAGAAGCCATTAGCAGAAGAACTCGGCATAGAGGATATCTATAATCCGCTGGTAGGGGCACATGGACGTGTCTTTTGCGCAGCCGGTCCCGATACACCACTGGTGGTGATCGACGAAGAAGCTCTAGTCATACATCCGCCTCAATTGCCACTGATGCAAGACGGGCAAGCAGAAACTTATGGAGTCCAAGTCAGTCCAAGGGGCATTTTGCTGGACTTCAACGGTACAGAAAAGAAAATTCCCATGGCCAAATATAGAGGTCGGCCGATTTACTACTTTGGCGAATGCGTGCCTGGCAGCTACAGACATTATGCCGTGGTCGAAGATGCCAAAGGCGATATTCACTACATCTATGACCGAGACAGCAGAGAAAAGCTATCGGTAGATGAAGTCTTTAGACTGAGAAATCGCACGCATGACAGCGAGATAGGCAGATATCCCCATCTAATTTCAAGCATTGACGAATTCACAAGTGAGCCGGAAAGAGTAAATCCTGAAGGAACTACAGACATCTCGCTAGACTGAAAGTTCATACATAGAGATTTCTGTACTGATAGATTTCTGTACTGATAGATTTCTATACGGAGAGCTTTCTGCCAGACAAGAATCTTTCGCAATACTTTGCCCAGTTCTGACTCAACTCGTTCTGCACCATTTGCCCAACAGCAACAGAGGGCAAATCAATCGATATCGACTTACGGCGTCCATCTCTAGAATACTCATGGCGAGTGGAAGAATCATCTCCCACCTCATAAGCAAGCACTGGTATCCAGTTCTCACCATTCAATACTTCAAGCTGTTGCTTATTCAGTCTACGACCGGACACTTCAATTTCTACCTTGACCAATCGGCAAGTCTGAGAAAATGCTTCGATAGTGCGAGTGCCTTCGACTTCCAGCAAATGACTGTCTCCCGCTCTAGAAATGACCGGTGCCGGCACCGACGGCGGATTAGAAGGCGACACACCGGCCTCAGGCAGACTTAGTGTTGTCTTGTCATTGTCTATATGGGTAGTCTCAAGATTGGGTGATGTAATCACCGTATGGTCATCGTCTAGAGGTGAAGTGGGAATGCCTTGGGGCAAAGCAAAAGTAGTTGCTTGGTCTTCAGGCGCAGAAGATACCGGCACGCTCTCGAAGACATAGCCGCAAGCAGGACAGAGCGATGCCGACTGACTAAGCAAGCGGTCACAACCACCGCAGGGCTTGGTGGCAAATTCGAGTATGGCTCGTGAAGACATATTTTGAGGCTCGAAGACAACCGGCTTGGCAGGCGAAGACTCAGAACGATACGCCGATATCTCTTCAGCCGAAGGAATGGTCAACTGCGCACCACGAATCAATACCGCCAGCGGTGCGCCTTTGGAATCAGTATCGGTAGACAAGCCATTCTTTACGGCAAGCAGCTTCCAGAGTGTCACATCACGAAGGTCGGGATGCTTCATGGCAATAGAGCGTAAAGTGTCGCCTAATCTAACTGAATAGACAGAGCCTTCCAAACCGTCATTAGACTCTCTAATCTTACCGATAATCTTCTCAATATTAGCCCGACGCTCATCTTGACCAGCATTACCAGGAACCGCAGCCATACCTCGCCCTGTCGCTTCTTGGCTGGACTTGGGACCAGAGCCGACGCGAGCCAGCCATTCTCTCACCTGTCTCGGGCTAGGCAAGATCAAAACCGTGCCGGGTTTGGCGTAATAGCTACGCTTACCACCAGTCCAACGCACTTCAACCGACTTCTTGTTCAGTTCAAATATAAGGTCTGCGACGCGAGGGTCCTTAAACTTGCGAACAGCAATCATGGTCAGGTCTTCATTCTCCCGCACCACATATTTCTCTTGCAGGTTGTCCTTGCGGATCATTTCCTGCAACACTTCTCTTTCCTGCCTAATGCGCAATTCACGAGCGCGGGCTTCTGCTTCAGACTGTTGTCTTATGGCCAGCATAATTGCCATTTCTTCAGCCAGGCGACGTTCTTTTTCGTGATCGCGATCTTTGCGATCTTTATCGTCATCCAGTCGTTTCTTGGCTTCAGAAACCAGACGCTCTTTTTCTTTATGCTCAAAATCGAGCCGTCTTTCTTTCTCAAGTTCGCGAGCGTGAGCTTCTTCAAGCTCTTTGATATACCGAGCCTGACTATCGAGTTCGGCAATCAAACCGCCGGAACCATGCATAACATTATCAAGCATTTCAGAGGCGCGAGTGGTCAGTTCTTCAGCTTGTTGCCTGGTGCTTTCGGTCAACGAGCCCAAGGCTTCAGCAAAGCTACGCTGAGCATCCATCAAATCTTGCCATTTCGCACTATTCTCATCAGGAAGATGCTCATCGATTTGATACTGCATGGCAGCTTGGTCAATTCTATCGCCGGGTTGAACAAACGGCTCACTCTTATCAGGTACGGCTTCATAACCGATGCCTTCTTTTGCAGAAGGATCGCTCGGTCTAACTGCATCGTTATGGCGAACCTCGCTCTCGGAATCAGGCTTACCTTTGGTATAGAAGGAAACCAAATCATCAACTGATTGCGAAGCAATGAGAGCATCATCGGCATTGAGAATGCTTGCAGGAGTGACAGGAAGATTCTGGAAGGCAGTCTGATCATCGGCATCGCTGTGGATTGCAAGCATCGGATCGCTATAAGGCACACCGAAACTACCGCCGTAGATAGGATCGGCTGGAGACTGCGGCACGAAGTTGGTCGTTGAATCGGAGTATGGGCTGCCGAAACCTGCGTAGGCAGCACCATCAGTGGGTGAACCTTCAGGAATCGGTGAACCAAACGAGCTACCTTCAATGGCACTATTACCTGTCTGATTCATCCAGCCAGGATAATTACTAGCAATGTAGTCATCGATTGGACCGTAATAAGTAGCCGAATCTATGGTGGGCTGTCCCCACCTATTGGCTTGATTTGCTTGTGTAGAATCGACGGAAATACCCGGCACTTGCACCGCATTCAATTGTTGAAGCAAAGCTAGTTCTTCGAGCCTGGCCATCTCAGCTTGTCGGAGGCTCTCTATATCAGCTTGGCGCTGAGCCTCTTGCTGGCGTATGGCCTCTTGTTGCCTTAGAGCCTCCTGCTGAATAATCAGGTCTTGTTGCCTTTGCGCTTCCTGCAATTGAGCGAGCTCTTGGGCCCGCGCCTGGGCGTCGAATATCTGATTATTATCAACAGCAGGCGTATTCGACGAGTTCGAACTACTGAATGCAGAAGAGCTAGTCTGTCCGAAATTATCTGACAGAACTGAATTCAGAATTGTATCGAATACTTTCTCAACAATCTGAGCATCAGTAGGGGCGGCAAGGGGCGATACGTTGATTGAATTGGGCAGATTTAGAGGCTCAATCACCGTGCTAGTATCTGGTTGAGTTATTGATACCGGCTGAACTGGAACCGATTCTGGAGTTGGATTTGGAGATGGAGTTGGAGCTGGAGTTGGAGCCGGAGCGGAGACAGAATCGGAGCCGGCGCTAAGTTGAGATGCCACATAGATAATGTTGGCAATTATGGTTTCAGATGCCGAGACCGTTCCATCGCCATTAAAATCAGGATTGATGACCAAATTGGTCGGCGAAGGGCTATTGCCACTCTGGGTCTGATTGACAAGATTGATATAAACCTGCAGCAGCTGATCTTGACTGAGTTGCTCGAGTGGAACACCATTGGTCTGAGGCAGAATGACATTGTAGACAGGCTGCGAAATCTGCGAAGATTGAATATTCTGCACAGGATTGGTATTGTCTGACTGAGCTTGAGTTTGCTGAGCCGTCTGTTTAGGTTGGCCATTTGGATCTTGCTGGGTAGCTTGCGCTGGCTGACCATTTGGATCTTGCTGGGTAGCTTGCGCCGGCTGACCATTTGGATCTTGCTGGGCAGCTTGACTAGATATATTGGAGGGATCGTTAGAATTAGCGGGACCACTAAAGCTGGGGGTAGCGCTTTGATCGTTCGACTTAGCACCACCAGCCGATGTAGCAGCACTAGATGCAGTGGAGGTGCCACTGCTGCCGGGGTCACTAGCAGAACCTGTCGGCATAATGGGCGCGGAAGTAGAATTTGGTGAAGGTTGAGCACCAGTGGCGGCACCAGATGACTGGTTGCCGCCACTGCCACCGGAAGCGATACCAGTTCCACCCGCAGAGGAACCAGTTCCAGTCATCGAACCAGTACCAGTCGTCGAACCAGCACCAGTCATCGAACCAGTACCAGTGCCGCCGACGGAGGAGGGAGATGATGTTGATGCCCCCGTTGAGGCTATGCCGGTAGTAGTAGTAGTATTACCGGTGGCAGAAGTAGTAGAACTAGTTGAAGTAGCAATATTTCCGGGCGTCGAACCTGCAGAATCTTTGGCAGAAGTCGCTACAGTGACTCCGCCAATGGTGACAGATCCGCCGACTGAAACTCCAGAAGGTCCAGCCTGAATATTGATGGAAGCACCATCTTTAGCATTACCTACAGAAGCTGTGACAGAAACCACTTTACCAGCTGCATCTACAGTAACTCCTGTCGACTGGCCGGAACTGGAGCCGCCTGCAGAACTTGATGTTGAGGTGGGCTCTTTGGTAGTAGAACTAGTGCCATTAGAGATTGAACCGATGTTGCCGGCTTGCTGATTGCCCGCAGCGTTTGCAGCAGCCTGACCGCCTTGAACATTAGCTGCAGAACCCTGGGTTGAAACTTGAGAGACGATTCCAACTGCCGGAGTTTGAGCCGCGCCAGTTGGATTAACGGCAGAAGTGGCTCCTGCAGCCGTAGAATTTGTGCCAGATGGAGCGTTTCCAGTAGCAGCTGAAGTCGCAGAAGTTGTACCACTAGGACTTGTTCCTGCACCAGCTTGTGATAGGATACCACCAGACTGAGTGGCAGTGCCTGAGGTCTGTGCGTTGGAGATAGAACCAGCATTGGCATTCCCGGCCCCAGTGGTTGTGTTTCCGTTAGCAGAATTAACCGAATTCGAATGCCCCCCGCTAGGATCTTTCTGCTGAGAAGTGGTTTGAGCCGCACTTCCAGCCGAATTACCGGTTGCAGAGCCGACGGGCGAAGTGCTCTGGCTGGATGAGGCATTGCCTGTCGTAGCAGATGTCGAAGCCGTTGTGCCGGTCTGAGTACTTGCCTGGGCACCGGACTGGGTGGCATTTCCGATGCTCTGAGAATTACCGCCAGTTTGCCCCGATATGCCACCGGTCTGCATAGCTGAACCAGAGCCAGCTTGCGAGATGTTGCCACCTGCTTGGGGTGTGGCAGCACCTGATTGGGTGACAGCGCCGGTCTGTGATGCACCTCCAGAAGTGCCACCCGCCTGGTTTCCGGAGGCAGCCTGAGATAGACCACCTCCAGTCTGGGTTGCCGAACCAGCTTGAGCAGTTGTAGCGCCGGTCTGAGTTGTCGAGCCAGCTTGAGCAGTCGTACCACCGGTCTGAGTCACATTCCCAGTCTGTGCGGCGGTTCCACCAGCTGTACTATTCGCCTGGGAGCCAGATGCAGCCTGAGATAAGTTGCTTCCGGTTTGTGCAGACGCGCCTGTTTGCGAGGCAGCGGCACCAGCACCGGTCGTGGCTCCTGTTTGAGCAGCACCACCAGTTTGAGTCGTCGCCCCGGTATGAGCAGTAGCACCACCAGTAGCACTGTTGCCCTGGGAGCCTGATGCAGCCTGAGACAGGTTGCCACCTGCTTGGGTTGTCCCTGTTTGCGAGGCGGCACCACCAGCTTGGGTTGTCGAGCCAGTTTGAGCAGAGGTTCCGCCTGCTTGCGTTGAACCTGTTTGCGAGGCGGCACCACCAGCTTGGGTTGTCGCGCCTGTTTGAGCAGAGGTTCCGCCTGCTTGAGTTGTCCCTGTTTGCGAGGCGGCACCACCAGCTTGGGTTGTCGCGCCTGTTTGAGCAGCAGTTCCGCCTGCTTGAGTTGCCCCAGTCTGGGTAGCAGCACCGCCACCAGTAGCACTATTTGCTTGAGAGCCTGATGCCGCCTGTGATAGGTTTCCGCCTGCTTGAGTTGTACCTGTCTGGGCGGAAGCACCACCAGCTTGAGAAGTCGCTCCTGTTTGAGAGGCAGCTCCACCAGCTTGAGTTGTCGCTCCTGTCTGAGCAGCAGTTCCACCTGCTTGCGTTGATCCTGTTTGAGCAACAGTTCCGCCTGCTTGCGTTGATCCTGTTTGAGCAGCAGTTCCACCTGCTTGCGTCGAACCAGTTTGAGCAGCAGTTCCGCCTGCTTGCGTTGAACCAGTTTGAGCAGCAGTTCCGCCTGCCTGCGTTGAACCTGTTTGAGCAGCAGCTCCACCTGCTTGCGTTGAACCTGTTTGAGCAGCAGACCCACTAGTTGCGCTGTTCGCCTGAGAACCGGAAGCAGCCTGAGACAGGTTGCCACCTGCTTGCGTTGTTCCAGTTTGAGCAGCAGTTCCACCTGCTTGCGTCGAACCAGTTTGAGCAGCAGCTCCACCAGTCTGAGTTGTCGCTCCAGTCTGAGCAGCAGCTCCACCTGCTTGCGTTGCCCCAGTCTGAGCAGCAGCTCCACCTGCTTGCGTTGCCCCAGTCTGAGCAGCAGCTCCACCAGTCTGAGTTGTCGCTCCCGTTTGAGCAGCAGATCCACTAGTTGCGCTGCTCGCCTGAGTGCCTGAAGCCGCCTGAGACAAATTGCCACCTGCCTGCGACGTATTTCCGGTTTGTGCAGCACCAGTCTGAGCTGTCGCTCCAGTCTGAGCTGTCGCTCCAGTCTGAGCTGTCGCTCCAGTCTGAGCAGTAGCTCCAGTCTGGGCAGTCGCTCCAGTCTGAGCAGTTGCACCAGCCTGAGCAGTCGCTCCAGTTTGAGCAGTCGCTCCAGTCTGAGCAGTTGCCCCAGTCTGAGCTGTTGAAGTATGTTGAGCTGCGCCACTGGCAGTAGAAGCATTTGTCTGCGCACCAGCTGCCGCCTGCGATAGGTTTCCGCCGGTCTGTGCAGCAGTTCCTGTCTGTGCAGCAGTTCCTGTCTGTGCAGCAGCTCCTGTCTGCGCAGCAGCTCCTGTCTGTGCAGCAGTTCCGGTCTGAGCAGCAGCTCCTGTCTGTGCAGCAGTTCCTGTCTGCGCAGCAGCTCCTGTTTGTGCAGCAGTTCCTGTCTGTGCAGCAGCTCCTGTTTGTGCAGCAGTTCCTGTCTGTGCAGCATTCCCTGTGTGAGTAGCAGCACCGGTCTGTGCGGCACCTCCAGCAGCAACCTGTGCAAGGTTGCCTCCAGTTTGGCTTCCAGCAGGATTGGCGGCACCCGCATTTGCAGCAGTCTGAGTGCCTTGGTTCGCTTGTCCCGCAGCTGAACCGGCAGATGCTGCAGGCTGCGCTTGATTAGCGGCGCCTCCCGCTGCGACCTGAGACAGATTACTGCTGCCTGTATTTTGGCCTTGAGAAGCCTGTCCGGCATTAACCTGTCCTTGCGCATTCTGCGCTGTGCCTTGGGAACCTTGCTGTGCCCCCTGGGCAGATTGACCTGCCGGACTTACAGCGTTCACTTGCCCCGTTGCTGCCACCTGTGACAAATTACCGGAAGCTGCTCCGCCAGGCTGCTGTGCCGTCTGCGTTCCAGCAGGCGGTTGAACTGCGGTCTGCTGTCCAGCAGTTTGTTGTCCGACCGCCCCTGCCGGAGGCTGACTGCCTGCCGCAGGCGGGCTACCTGCTGGCGGCTGATTTCCAGCCTGTTGTTGCTGACCTGTGACCGCGCCCGCGTTCACGGCACCAGCAGTACCTGTGGCAGCTGCTTGAGCGAGATTTCCAGAGGCAGGTTGAGCGGCGGTTGCTGCACCAGCCTGCGGTTGAGCCGCACCAGAATTCTGTGCGGGGTTGGGCGCCGCAGGATTCGGACCTGGAGCAGGTGCTGGTACTGGGGCTCCTCCATGGGCTGGTACCGGTGCAGGTGCCGGAGCCGGTACTGGAGCCGGTGATGGTGCCGGTGCTGGCGCCGGAGCAGGTGCTGGAGTCGGATTTGGATTCGTATTATTAGGAACGGCTCCAGTTTTTGAAGCATCAGTTACAACACGAGATGGATCTGTTGTGGTGGCAGTTCCAGTGGTGGTACGCGGCAGTTCAGGCACAACGACTCTGCTTGAGTCAGTATTTGTTGTCGGGCGTGCATCGACCACAGCAGGTCGCGCTGCTTCGGTAGCGATAGCTCTGGCAGCTGCACTATCAGGTGGGGCTGGCTTAGTTGCTTCAACTGGAGGCTTATAAACTTCAGTTGGAGGCGGCATCTTGATTGGCTCTGGAGCTGCAACCTTACCGGATTCGGGAGTCGCTGGTGCTTTCGCCAGATCACCGCCCGGCTTAACACCAGTATCCACAACAATAGGTTTACTTGGTTCAACTGTTGGAGCAACCTTGCCGAGATCACTTGTAGGCGTTGCAGTCTTAGCAGGATCAGCACCGGCCGCAGGCTTGGTCTCCGGCACAGGAGCAGGTTTGGCAGTCTCGACCGGTGCGGCAGCGACCTTCTCTTTAACGATAGCATTCTGCAATGCTTGCTGAGCAGCTAACTGCGCCGCCTGTTGAGCGGCAGCATTATCAACGGTTGACTTGACCGGCTCCGCTGACTTAACTGGCTCCGGCGCCTTAACGGTTTCGGCAGTCTTCGGTAGTTCTGGAGCCTTAGCCGGGTCTACCTTCAGCGGATCCTGCTTCGCTTGGGTGGGGTCCACCGCCACAGGAGGCAATTTTGAAGGATCAGCCTTGGCAGCTTCTGCCTGTTTAGCCAGCTCGGCAGCTTTCTGCTGCTCAACGGCGCGAGCTTGCTCGGCAGCCTTTTGTTGCTCAACAGCACGAGCTTGTTCAGCTGCTCTCTGCTGTTCAGCACGCTGTGCTGCAAGCTTGTTGCCTTCGGCAGCTGCTAGAGCAGCAGCCGCAGCCGCGGCGGCAGCTGCCGTAGTCGCGGCATCGGCTGCTGGTCGAGGAGCCTCAACTACCTTATTACCATTGCCATCGAAACGCTCGACTGTACCTGTCTTGGTATCAGTAACAACCTTAGAATTGTCTGCATTAGTTTGGGTTGTTATTCCAGTATTTCTGTTCTCTTCAATCTTGACGCCTGTCTGTTTGTCGATTGTTGTTACGACATTCTTAGCTGCATCCTCAATCTTGATTGTTGTAGCAGTCTCGGTCTTGATGGTCTGATTTGCGAAGTCTTTAGTGACAGTGGTGCCATTAAGCATGTGGGTTGTTTCGACATTAGCAGTCTTGTCCATGACGACAATATTGCCCTGCTTGTCAAAACCGATAGACTGCCCTGCCTCAACTTTGATGTCTCGAGCTGGCATTCCAGCTTGCTCAGGCATCTTAATCATGGCTGAGCCGTCGGCGTTGTAGATCACTTCACCCTTGCTAACGCCGTTTCCATCTGTGATTGATGTCTTGCCATTAGCAGTAGTGAGCACAGAGGTCACATCACCGTGGCTGTCAAAGTTGCGCAGAACAGAAATGGTTCCGTCTGCAGATACAGTCCTCTGGCTGACCAGACTATTGCCTTGCCACGAGTACTCGACTTTATTGCCGTTCTCGCCGATGTATTGAATAACTTTTCCATCTTTGCTGTAGGTCTCGCTGCTTCCATCTGTGTGTAGATTGGTGCGCGATCCGTCAGCATGGGTGATGACAGGCAACCCTGACTTAGCATCGACCGTGATGCTATCGCCTGCCCCGTTCATCTTGACCGACAAGCCAGTATTTACTCGGTCAACAGAGGTATATTCGCCGTTGGGTCCAACTTGATAAACAAAACCCTTACCGTCGGCATCGAGCTTACTCAATACACGTCCATTGGCATCGGTCGTAATAGTGCCGCCCTTATCGTCATAGGCAACTCTGCTAACCACATTGCCGCTAGAGTCTAGGTTTGTTACTACAGGCAACTTAGAATTGGCATCGACAGCTATAGGACCGTTAACTGACTCAAATGTCTTGCCACCATCTTTGCTGATTTGCATAGCGCTAACATTTGGAGGCACGCCATCATACTTATAAAGAACGTTGCTGTCGGTTCTATAGAGTCCACCAACAACCTCACCTTTATCATTCTGAATAGGTCGATAGGCTTCGCCGGTATTGCGCGCATACAGATACTCACCACCGGCGGTGCTTATGGTGCCTTCCCATACTCTTTGCGCTTCTTTCGGTAGGTCAACTGTCTTGGTATTATCAGTAGGCGAAATAGCGGCTATCTGCTTCCACTGAGTGTCACCAGTGATAGGATCGCGAGGTGAACCTTCGACGTGAGCCCAAACTCCTTCTCGGTTCTTGATTTGAACAAGCTGTCCGGCCTCGTCATACTTGAATTCGTACTTAAAGCCGTCGGTCTTGTCTAAAATCGACTCCAGACGTCCATCGGTGTTGAAGCTCTTCTCTTGATTCTTGATGTAATCAGTTACAACATAAGAGCCATCTGCCTTATAGAGGGCGCTGATACCATTGAGAGTACTGTATTCGATACTACCATCAGCATTCGCTTTCGCCGCCGAAATCTGTTCGGTGCTGCCATCAGGCTTGGTGCGCACATAAGAGCCATCATCATTCCGGGCAATAGTGCTACCATCTGATAGCCTCGCCGAAACTATATTGCCATTGGCATCGAGAACAGCATCCATCTTACTGCTGCTTACTCGTTCCGAGACAAAGTTACCATTTATGTCATAAACCGATTCGGTTTTGACTCCATCTTTGACTTCGCTAAACTTGTGGCCAAAGTCTTTCTGTAGAGTCTCAGAGATATTCTGAGCCCTATACAAGACAAGCTCTCCGGTAGCTTTATCGTATACCGCGTATGGTGGCTGAGCATTCTTATCTGCAGCGTCGACAAGCTTGAATGACTCGGTCTGCCCATCAGGCAGCTTCATGTTTACACTGCGGGTGCCATCAGAGTTATATTCAACTTTAACTTCCCCAGCTGGTCCAACCTGCGAAGTCAGCATGTTGTCAGACGAATACCAGCGGTAATTCTTGGCGTCGGCGGTAAATTCACCGCGGGTGCCATTATCCAGCTGAACAATCGAAGAGCCATCAGGTTTAGTTATGTTGACAAAGCCACGCTCGTCGCGTTCAAGGTTGTAGCCGCTCTTGCCGTTTTGATCTACATAGATAAATTTCTCTGGATTGGATGGATCTTGAACCCTCTTAATATCGCCGATATAGTCGCTGCTGATGCGAGCGACCTTGCCATCTTTGTCATACTCGGTGACAAGGTGACCGGCCGCATCATTCATGACCACGCGTGAACCGTCCATCCTCAGTGTCTGCCTGATTCCATCAAGCGACTCGTAGGTAAAGTTACCGCTCTCACCGTCAAAAGAAGCGCCTTTCAGCTTCTCAACAGTATTGCTCTTAGTATCGAGACGACTCCACTCTCCGGTGCTGGTGTCTTTGGTGAACTGGTCAGCGCCTCTCAAATATCCAATCAGTTCGCCATTGCTGTCGAAACTCCGACTAGATACGACCTTGCCGTCGACCAGCTCAGCTCGGGTGTAAGCACCATTTCTTCCATAAGTATCTGATGTATTGTCTAAATTTCTAGCGGTGAAAGCCCCTGTGGTCTTATCATAAGAAAGACCTTCAATCGCCATATTGTTTCGACTCCAGACATTGGAAGTGGAATCGAAAGAATAGACATCAGCACCTCGTACAATCTGAGTCGGATTACCTTCAGCATTAAGATTGACAGTCTGATGGACCCCGTTTGCCGAAGTGGAAGTAATAACGCTCTCACCGTTGGCAAAGGTTGTAGTGCGCGTGCCATCAGGCTCCACTTTTATACTCTCGCCGGCTTTCTCTATGGCAAGATTGCCGCTCATATCTAAAGCAAGCTTGTCTAGCTTTTGACCATCTGCACTTTGCCAGATTTTGGTCCCTGGTGCATTAGGGTCATCTACTTGGCTATAGACGGTACCTCCATCGGTGACCGATACCAGATTGCCATTCTTATCAAATTTACCGGAATAGCCCCCAATAGCGCTAGTCAAAACCTTATCAGTACCCTCACCAAAACGCAGGCTGGTTGCTGATGTGACAGACACATCTACAAATCTGCTTCTGGCGTCAAAAGATACATTTTGATAGACCTTACCGTCAGCATCCTTCCAATTTTTGGCTGATTCGTCGTAAGTGAAAGTACTACCCGATATGCTCACCGATCTGAGCGAACCATCGGCCTTATAGCTTGCAGTGGTTGCTCCAGACCCACTATCAGGATAAGTCAGAGTGTAATCGCCGCTGCGCTCTCTTGTCTCCAGCTTACCATCGAGATGCTGCAGCTTAAGTGTGCCCTTCTCAGAGTCCACAGAAATATCTTTATAGACCTTACCATCGGTGGATACCCACTGCCCATCAGCATTCTTCTTAAAGTTAGGCGGCACCTCGGTAAACTTGCCGGTGCTCGAATCACCAAAAGCCCAATTGTAGGCACTTGAAGCCGCGCCAGTCACCGTATCGTAGGCAGAAGAAGCTCCATCTTTTACCGTTTGCCAGAGGCTTTGACCCGCTTTGTCGGCATTAGCTTGGTCTACCGCAGCGGCGGTTACAGCCTCTTTCGATGGCGCAGCGCCGTCTGCAGCGATGGCTGGATTTACTTTGGTCTGCACAGGTTTGGCAGCGTCGCCAGATACCATCTGCCTCTGTAAAGCGATTCTGTCCAGAAGATTTCCCGGTCTGGTCTGGGCGGCATCTATGCCAGCTGAGCTGCCAGAGACCGGTTTGACATCTACAGGAACAATCAGTTTACCGCTGCTGTCATAGCGATCAACTTTGCCACTTGGAGCTGTCACAGTGCGACTACCATCAGTTGCAATAACTATCTTATTGCCGGTCGCATCCGTAGAGCTAATTCTTCCTGATTTGTCAACCGTCGCATCAGTACCGACCACGATCTGCGTGCCATTTGCAGCTTTGACCACGCGATTGCCATCGCTGTTCGTTGTAACGTCCAGCTTGGCGCCGCTGCCGTTCCTCACACTGAAATTGTCGCCCTTGCGTTCCACAACAGTCGTATCTGAGCCACTATAATATTCCTGCCTAATGCTACCGTCGGACCTGGCCAAAGTGCTCTCGATGCGTCGCCCATTTTCATATTTGAAGTTCTTGACCGAACCATCTGCACCAACTTGAGAGAGCAACAAACCATTGGCGCTAGAAGTTTGGTAACCGCCCACGGTATCGTATTTAGTGACAGATTTATCACCATGGGTGATGATAGGCATGCCGGTCTTAGAGTCAACCGTTATCTTCTCGCCGTCTTTATTTAGTCTTGTATCTACAATACCGCCCCGAACGGTCATAACACTGGTATACTCACCCTTCTCATTCAAGCTATAGGTGACACCATTACCAGAGGCATCAAGCTTGCTTAGCACCCGCTTGTCACCATCTGTGGTGGTAGTATTACCACGGTCATCATAACTAACCTTGGTCAATATTTTGCCGTCAGTGCCGCGGGTGACTATAGAAGGCAGCTTGGAACCAGACTCCTGCACGACTTCGCCCGGAACGGTCTCGAATGTCTTGCCGCCGTCTCTACTTATTGATAAACCCTTAATATTGGGCGACACCCCATCATACTTATATTGCACACCGTTGCTACCAATATAGCGAGAGCCTATTTCTTCACCGGCAGCGTTTTGCTCAGGGCGCAGGTTGTCGCCCGTTTTTCTAGAGAAAGTGTATTCATTACCTTCAGTACTGATCGAACCTTCCCAAACAAGACGGCTTTTCTCGGGAACCTCTTTAGTCTCGAAAGGCGGGGTTTTCGATATCTCAGAAACTCGTTCCCACTTCGCATCACCGGTTACCGGGTCTCTAGAGCTTCCGTCAACTACACGCCACTGTCCAGCACGGTTAGTCACTTCAGAAAGCTGTCCATCATTGCCATATTTGAACTGATAGACAAAACCGTCCTTGCTATCGGTCATGGAAACCATTCGACCGTCGGCATCAATATCTTTTGTTACGCCGCGGAATCTATCTTCAATTTTGGAAGAGCCATCAAGATTGACGCGATGAACTTCACTGCCCGAAGTGTACTCGATACCGCCGTCGGAATTGGTACGCACATCAAGAACATACTCGCTTTGTCCTTGCCTATCGGTGCGAACATAGGCACTGGAACCATCAGGACTATCGTATTTGTCTATGCGACTGCCGTCAGGTAACTCCGCACCAACTATGCCACCACTAGAATCAAGTCTATAGCTTACTTTATTGCCATTTACCTGGTCATAAAGGTAGCCGCCATCGCGACCATAAACGGTCTCAGGCTCTCTACTATCGATAGAATCGGCGAAGCGACGGGTAAAGTCACTCTGTAGTGTTTCAGTAACCCCATTTCCTCTATGCAGAACAAGGTCGCCGCTTTCTTTATCGTATGTAGCATAGGGAGGCAGACCAGACTGATCATCCTTGACCAACTGAAAGGTCTCGGTTTCTCCAGTCATAGAAAACCGCACCACACTCTGCGAGCCATCGGCAGCGGTTTCAACCTTTAGATAATCAGAAAAACTAGACTGATCTACGAATGAATTATCGGCCCCGTACCAACGGGTGGCGCTATTGTCTGCTGCCGACTCAGATCTTGTGCCGTTGGTAGTCTGCATGATCTTATCGCCGTTCGGCTTGACTATGTTGACATTACCGAACTCATTTTGACTGACGCTATAGCCGCCCAGATTTTGTTCATCGACAAAGGTGCTGGCTTTATCGCCAACTTGCACCTTATGCAAATAACCAACATGATCACTGCTAAAACCGGTCAATTCACCGCTTGCTGAATACTCATAACGCAAGTTACCTGTAGACTCAGGTCCTTGCACCACTCTGTCGCCATTAGCTTTGAGAGTTTCCTTGCTGCCGTCTTTGAGATCAAAGGTGAACTCTTTCGAACTTGAATCATAATTTGCGCCGGCTAAGATATCGGTCTTGCCGGTGGCGGCATCATAACGTGACCAGACTCCTGATTTTTCATCTTTGATGAAACTCTGATCGCCGCGAACATAAGCAGTCAAGTTTCCGTTAGCATCAAAATCTGCCTTGGCGGTAACTTTGCCGTCGGCAATTTCAGCATGGCTAGACTTACCGTCTTTGCCGTAGGTATTGCGACTGCCATCAAGATTATCGAGAGTAAAAGTGCCCTTGCTTGCATCATAACTGGCACCATTGAACGGCTCGCCATTTTTAAGCCAGCTATTGGTTGCCGGCACAAAACGATAACTATCACCATTCAATGTTATTGAAGACAAAGAACCATCGGCGTTATTAACGACCTTAAGACCTTGTTCTGCACCATCAAAGCCCGTAGACGGTGCACGACCGACCGGCTCTGATGGAGCGAAATTGAGATCGTTGCCCGTCTGGCTTAGAGGAGGCAGTTCGGCGAGACCTTCCCCCGACGAAACAGGAGCCGCTTCAGCCGACATTGGGGGCATTTCTACAGTCAAACCATCGCGGGAAACGGCAGTAGGACGGCTAACCGGCAAGGAGCCGTCGCCCACCTGGGCAGGCGGCTTGGCGGCGGAGACAGAGGCATCTACGCCCTTACCAACTTGAGAAGGAGGCTGACCAGGGACGACTGTATCGCCAATTTTGACCGAATAACCGTCTGATGAAGAACCGTTCTGAGGCTTGGCTACTTCGCTAGATTTATTAGCATCGCCAGACTTATTAGCTTCGCCAGACTTATTGGCTTCGCCAGACTTATTGGCTTCGCTAGTTTTATTGGCGGAGTTGTCTTTGCCTGAGTTATCACCTTGTTTAGAGACGGCGGCCGAATCGGGCGAAGCAACTGCATTAGCCCAAGCCAGCATGTCTTGGTCATCGACAGTCGCCTTATCTTTCTCGGCATCGTCTTTTTGGCTGGGCTTGATTTTGTCTAGAGAAATCGGCGGGGCGCCGACTTTCGAAGAGGCGGAAGAACCACCATATTTCGATTCGATGTCCTTAAAGCGGGGGTCGCTCGAAACCGGCGGAACAAAAAGTGTGTCGTCTGAAATCTTCTTCTCGGTAGTCGGGACGCCCTGCGTCTTCTCAACAGCCGGCACATTCTGAGCTTGCCCGGGCTTGGCTACAACTTCCTCTGCCATGGCAGCAGAAGCTTTGTCTTTACCTGCTTCAGCTGCCTTTTCAGCGGGCTGATCGGTGTTTTTCTTCTTTTCTGTATCGTCTGCCAAAACTGACACTCCGGCGAATATCGAGAAGGTGGACCTACTCACTCTAAGCTCTGACCGGACGGCCTTGAAAGAAAATTGGCTAAAGAATGCGGACTAGTAAATTGACGCCAGTTTTCCGGGTTATCCGGCCCAACCGGTCTCCCGGTTTAGAACTATATAATATATGCTTTTCAAGCCCATAAATACTGTTAGCCACACAACAAATTTTGCCTCGGAGGCAGCCGAAGCCAAGCGAAAGCCCAGATTTAACATTAAACCTAGTGGGGCGGCTGAGTTTGCGGCGCCTGAGTCTGAGGAGGTGGATTCTGGGGCGGTTGAGCCTGCAGCATAGAGAGAAAGGCTCGGCAATATTGCAGCCACTTAGTAGCCAGATCATTATCAGCCAGTTCAGATACAGTGGACGGCGGCAGGTCAATTCGCACCGACTTACGTTTTCCTCCAGGCATATATTCATGCCTTACCGAGTTCTGAGCAAAGACTTCATAGAAGATCACCGGGTACCAAACACCAGAGATCAGCATCTCAAGTTGCTCCCGATAGACACCGATGGAAGGGTCCCAGCGCATGCAAGACTTGACTATGCGCACTCCAGGACGAACCTCCCACATCAAACGGTCGCCAGCCACAACCGGGGGACGACTGAAGACCTCGAGCCCGGTTGGTAGTGGCTCCGTATCAGGCGCAGTTTGCGGAGCCTGTTGATTGGTCACCGATACAGAGGTGCCAACATTTGTAGTTGGATTTGTATTCACAGGTGCATTAGAAGCGCGAGAAAGCGCTTCAGCTGTCGGCACCACTGCCGGCGATGGCACTGCCGGCGGCACTGCGTTAGGCATCACGGGTGGCACCGCATTAGACACCACTGGCGATGGTGCTGGTGCCACCACAGGCTGTGCCATTTGCGACGGTATCTGCGGCTCCTGCGATACTACAGGCGCTACCATATCAACATTTGCAGCAGGTGAAACGGCAGGTATTGGCATGGTCTCATCTTGGCTGGCCAAGGTTTGTAAGTTGACTCCGGCAGCGTTATAGCCAAAGACTGGAAGCGGCTTGGTCAAGTCACCCTGAGAACCCGAAACAACGGCTTGAGAGCCTTCAACCGATTGAAGCGGCTGAATCGGAGGCTGCGCTTGCGGAGTTTGAGCATGCGGAGCTTGCTCTATGCTGTCATCGTCAAGCTCATCTTCATCTATGTCATCTTCATCTAGTTCATCTTCATCAACATCTGGTTCAGGCTCGGCGGCGCCCTCTTCGCGACGCATCTGCTCTGCGTAGGCTGCAGCTGCCGCCCTGGCAGCCTCTTGCAAACGAGCAGCCTCTATCTCAATGCTCTCTTCAGGTGAGCTTGAATCTTCCTCACCCGGTAGATGCTCCGGTAAGTCTTCGAACTCTTTTTGCGCCTCCCGATATTCGGCGATTTCTTGGGGAGTCGGCAAGTTGAGAACCATACCGCGCTTTAAGACAGTGCGAGGCTTACCTTCATCATCAGAGTCATCAGAAATCTCGTTTAAAGAAGCTAGCAGCGGCCACAAGGAGCTATCCTTTAATGCCGGATGCTTGGCGGCGACGCCATCGAGACTGTCACCTAGACGAACTATATATCTGATGCGCCCGGTGTCTACTGTGCGACTTGAAATAGGACCAAGGATCTTCTCGATATTTGCTCTTCTTACCTGGCTTTTAGCCACGGCGGCACCGAGCATACTGGCATGGGCGGCTGACTCAGACTTTCCATCCCAGTTTGTGCCAAAGCGCCCACTCAGCTCTTCTTCAACTGTAAGGTTGCTACTAGACTGTTCGCTGCGTGCACTTGTTGCATTAGAGCGTCCGCCGGCATAGAGCCTTGAACGATACTCACGAATATCTAGCTCGGAAGGCAGCCAAATAGAAGTGCCAGGTCTAGGATCTACGGTCTGCTTGCCTCTCTCGGTACGAACCGGCAGCATATGTTTGTTGATCTCATAGATCAAAGCGTGCAAGCGCACATCTCTCAATTGTTTTTTGGCAATAGATTCAAGAGTGTCTTTTTCTTTGACTAGATACTTACGGCGCTTGTCCTCGCCTTTTTTCTTCGCGTCTTCAACCAAAAGTTGTCTATCCTTCTCCGCCTGTTCCTGCTGCTTCTTCTGATTCATCATGGCAGCGAGCATTGCCGCCCTGGCATTATTTTGCTTCTCGTCCTCTAGCTTATCTTCCTCGCTTTCTTTCTTTTTACCCTCAAGCTTGTCCTTAAGGCCAAGCATTGTTTCATCTTTATCACTCAGCTGACCGTCTTTTGTCTTAGCATCAGAATCTTTAGTCCAAGAATCGCCACCGTCCTCAGGTTGGGCTAAATCTATACGGTGAGACGAAGCAAAATCGTCTCGACTGGAAAGGGAGGAATTATCGATTCTACTTTCAGCTTTGGCGACGCCATCTCGGCTCTCAGCCTTCTCGACTTTATTACCTTCCAATTTGGCAGTTTCGGTTTTCTCAACCTTAATAGGCTCAGCCTTCACTGCTTCAGGTTTATCAGCTTTCTGAAGCTCGGGCTTAGCATCTTGCTTAGCGATATCTGACTTAATCTGGCCACTCTCTGCCTTGCCTATATCAATTTTGCCTAGATCGGCTCTGCCAAGATCAGATTTGGTAGCATCAGCTTTGCCTTCCAGCTTGGCTTGGGCATCAGCACCAGTGCCGGCAGTCTTATCGGTGATGGCTGTTTTCCCTTGTTGACTGCTTAATTCAAAACCAAGTGCGGCGGCACTAGTTGTCGCCTTTCCGGCAGCAGCAGCATCGACAGCCTTGAGATCACCGATGCCGGCGGCAGTCTTCAACCCGGCTTCGCCCACGCCCCCTTTGGCAGACTCTCCCAAAGGCGCAGTCTTGCTATCTACTTGGCTCTTAACTAAAGCTTCCACAGCCTTTATATCAAGGCTAGCAAGGGTCTTCGCATCCAGAGGCGGAAGCAGTTTCCCGTCTGTCGACTTCATTCCCTCGGGGGCAAGCATGGGCTTACCATCAGGACCTAGCACTAGACCTAGCTTGTTTTGGGCCAGTAGGTTGGAAAACTCCTTGATGTCCAAGCGCCCATCTTTTCCAATCAAATTGGGACAGTCGCCGCCACCTTTCTCTGCCGCTTTCATAGTCTGGCTAAGGTCTTTCAGACGAGCGACAAACTGCTCTTCTTGGGGGGTCAGTCTAGGCGGTTGTTGGGCATCGGTTTTCGGCATCTGCCCACGCTCCAAACCGCGAGGATCGACGCCATCAGGGCGACTTTCTCGCCCGTCTTGTCTGCCGTCTGGTCTGCCATCAGGTCTTCCGTCCGGTCTAAGTTCTGTGCCTCTTTGAGTTTGAGCCGCTTCCATGGCACGCATGTTCTGCGCCATCTGCTGAGGCGTCAAGTTTGTGCCGGCAGAAAAATCTTTAGCTTCTCGTTCGCGCCCATCGCGCTCACCTCGCCCTTCTCTTTCACCTCTAGTGCCAGAGCCAGGATCATTTGGTCTAGGTCCACCCTGGTTATCACCGCGGTTTGACACTTCAATGGGGCGCACCACCGGTTCAGCGGAGCGAGGCACAGCGTCGGGCGTCTTAGGGGGCTGATCTGGTCGGCCTTCAACTCTGGGTTCTACTCTAGGTTCAACTCTTGGTTCAGTTTTTGCTGGTTCTACTCTGGGCTCTACTCTAGACTCAGGTTTCGCTTCTGACCTTGGACCGTCCGCCCTAAGGCTTTCATTGCCTTTAACAATAGCCGCTTGCACACCGGCGTTTATTGTGCGCGACTCAGCTGGAGCGAGTCCCAAATCTTTAGCAATGGCAGCATCGCGTCTTGCCTCGCGAGCCTGGATTTCACCGAGATTGCGAGATGCTAGCTCTCTTTGAACCAAATCAATCTGAGCTTGATTAAGGACCGGAGCGCCACTGTTAGTCTTTATTTCAGGAGTCGGTACCACCCTATTATCAGGGACCGTACCAGGTCTGACACCAGCATCAACTACCGGTGCGGCTTTTGATTCAGATACTGGTGGCGCTTTCACCTCGGCACCCACAACCACCGATCTGGTATCGCTGGAAGGGGGTGCTTTACCATCTGAAGAAGCGGCATTACGAGGCTCGACAATACGCACTTCATTGGGATTGACCTGACTCAAAGACTTGGCCATTATTGAAGAAGCCGAAGGTGCGGCAACATCTAGAGAGGTCAGGGGTCGCGACGCAGCCTGGTCAGCCGGCTTTGAGACCGTGTCTCCCGAGCGCGGCGCGGAGTCGTTCTGAGAACGAGCCGGCACAAATGCACCGTTTGCATCTTTGACAAAACTACCGGTTGGGGTGACATAGGTCTCGTTAGCACCCTTAGTGACTACAGATGCCCGTACAGACTCTCCACCCACGGATATGGTCTGCTGCCTGATTGTACCTACGGCATTTAAATCAGAGGCGACGGCTCTGGCGACGTTATTGCCTTCGGCAGCAGAGGGAGGCAGCCTGAAAAGTGCAGTATCAGCCTGGAACTTACTGACGCTGTCGGGCGTGGTGGCAGGAGCTTCGGTGCCCTTATCGCTGGTTCTCGCCGCGGTGGGAGGCTCGACGAAAATAGGCGTATCTATTTTGTTTGCTTGGTTTTGACCGGCGGCAGGCGCAGCCGTATCGCCAACATTGCTCTTGTCGTTTGTACCGGCCATCAAGCCCCCTCGATATCAATAAAGCAAAGAAATCGCCCGAATCTACTAGTAATTTGCCAAACAATAATAATATGAAACGCCGAACCGGTTGTCAACAGCACAAGCGCCCACCATTTCACTGTTTCGCCCATTTTGGCGGCAAGCGGTGGAAAAAACGCCGATTTAATCTTGACAACTGTCCAGGACGGCAAACTCCGGTATAGAAACGACCGTGATGCATGCATCCGATTTTCTTAAAGGCTTTGGACGAGGACGACCACCAATATGCGGCAAACTCATGAACGATCTAGCCCGCCACTAAACGGCAGACTATTCCACGAAATAGAAGCAGGCGAGAGCCTGGCTTCCCTAGCCATGAAAAGACTAGGAGATACACGTTTCGCTCGCCTAATTTTCACTATCAATCGCGGCGAGATACCGGTAAGATGCGATGGTTTCAACACCTACGCCTATATATATCCGGGTCAAAAGATCTTGTTGCCCACAGCCGAAGAGGCATCAGTCTATAAGAAGAACTTCCTCACCGAATCAGCCCGCAATAAATTCGATCTGGCCCACTATGCCAGACCGGCGATGCCTTCAGACAGCATCCCAGTAAGTTTCAAGAACTTGAAAGATGAAACGAAAATTGCTGAGAAATACAACTCTTTCCAGGTCATAGACTGGGGTACGCCCCACAGTGATGTCGGCAATAGTGCGGCGACGGCGGCTCTAAACTGGCAAGACAGCAATGACAGTGCAAGCCAAACACAGGAACTAGAGCCAGAAGAAACAGGAGAAGAGAAAGAAAGGGATGAAGCTTTCGACATGGCTCCTCCGGCGCAAGAAAGCCCAAGAATTATGAAGCCTTGGCCGCAAGCTGGACAATCATACACTCGCCTGCTGGCACTCAAAACCGATGAACAAGACTTGCTCTATGGTCAGGGCAATCTAGAAATCACCACCCTATCGCATTACTGCAGAGTGATGAAATTCGAGTCTCTGTCTGAAGAAAATGAAGTGCTAATCAAACTGCAGGTTTTCGACAATCGCCGTTGGCAAACAATCTCTTCCTATACCATCAAGAAAGACCAGACAATGCGCATTTCGCATTATGCCGACGGCACCGCCGATAGAGTCAGTATGGAAATTCCAACCAGCATCGCCCGCGAAATTTCACTTGGTGATTTCACAAAAAATTGGAAGAACTACACAAAGGTATATTTCAATCACAAGGAAAATTCCAGACTGCAGCAAGCTTTCGGTAATTCAACCGGCAACTTCAGACAAGCGGTCTAGGTCTAGTTCTAGTTCTAGTTCTAGTTCAAAATCCGCAATAGCTAGCTTGTCTTCTCATCTTCGCCGGTAGTTTCGACGTTCTGTTTAGCCTGCTCTTCGGCCTGCTTATCGGCATTGAGAGAAGCCAGTATCTCTGGTTCAAAGAAGACGCCCGGCGGATTGAGTTCATGGATTGAACCTTGGGCATTAGAGAGATTGAGAATCTTGGAGAGATTTTCAATTACCTCGGGCAGCATTATTCGGCCCATGCACTCGCCTGGAGAACTCGACCCGGTCAAGGTACAGTATTTAGCGCCAATGCACTCACACGATGAACTTTGATCGAGCACTAAGTTGAAATAACCATAGGGTCCACTTCTGGCTGGATAGGTTGGTCCATATAGACCAATCACCGGCGTTCCGACCGATACAGCTATATGAGCCGGTCCAGTATCGCCCGATACTACGGCATCGCAGCATTTCAAAATGGCGGCGGTCTCATCCAGCTTAAGCTGACCACAAAAATTGAGGCAGCGATTATCGACCTCGGCATTAATTTTCTGAGCCAGTTCAAAATCATCACTACCACCAATAAGGACTGGCTGATGACTGCCTATAGACAAGAGATGCCTGATTAGATATATCCATCCATCGGCTATCCAGCCCCGATGGGGACGATGGGCCCCGACACCAGGGACGATACCGACCATGGGGCGCATTTCTAATTTACTGGTCTCCACCAACTGCGGTACTAATTGCTCGGCAATAGCATCAGGAAAAATTGTAGGAAAGAGCTTATCGGGAACTTCCTTACATATTGGCATGACCGTATCAAGGAAGTTACCAACTGCATGCTGCTGGTCGGCACTGCCGGTTTCCTTCTTTTCGTACCGCAATGTCTTGATACCGGTAAAGAGAGGCATCGTCAGACCTCGGTTTGAATTGGAAAGATCGACGAATAAATCAGGTTTGTGACTGGTCAAGATCTTGCGCTGCTGGAAAAAACTCAGATTTTTATCAAAATCTATGAATTCATCTATATGTGGACACAAGCCAAGCAAAAGCGGTCTCAGACTGGGATGTGACCAATAGGATATTTTTGCACCGGGAAAATTATATTTCAAAGTAGACGCAACAGGGGTGGCCAGCACCGCATCACCGATAGCGGCTGGATGGAATATCACTATATTGGAAATCGATTGCATATACCTTGATTCACTAGACTTATTAGGAATTTGACTTATCATTATCTATGATGAATCACGAAACTTATTATGTATTAGGTTGGCCCCAGCCCTCCGGAAAAATTGCAATCCTCTGTCGATCCAGAGGAAACAATCCCGGACCGGCTTACTGCTGGTCGAAGCGCGAAGCGATTCAGCTGCGTACCAGGTTGGCGAATGATAAGCGCGGCGAGCAAAATCCCTCGGCGCGTAGAATCATAAGACAGCTTCTAGTGTATCGGTATCTTTCCAATCATCCGCTGCCTTGGCGCAACGGTGACCTTTGGGTCTATTGCGACCCGGGTTATCTTGAGCCTATGGAAGCTGGATTTGCACCGGCATACTAGACTTGAGCCAGGCAAGCCAACAGCTAAACTTCCGCTAATTTTGGCGGACGAGTTCTTGTGCTTGTCTTTGTTTCGTCTAATATCTGCAAGTCTTCTTTATAATAGTGTTCGAAGGTCGGTCTCTTAGTCCGACCTTAACCGGCGCTTTGCTATAACCGAAATATATAGAATCGGGTCAAGTATCATCTCAAATTTATGAATATAGAAACCGTCATCGCAGTGCTCGCTATCTTGCTTGCACTTGGCTTTGATTTTGTAAACGGCTTTCACGACACAGCCAATGCTGTCGCCACAGTAATTTATACAAAAGCCCTAAAGCCGGGCGTGGCAATCTTTATGAGCGGTGTACTCAACTTCTTGGGAGCCCTTTTGGTGGGCACCGCCGTAGCCCAAGTAATTACCAAGATCATTCCAGAAGGAACAGTGACACTACCCATGGTTGTAGCCGTACTCTTGGCGGCTGTAATCTGGAACCTGATTACCTGGTGGAAAGGTATTCCAGTATCTTCCTCACACTGTTTGATTGGCAGCCTATTTGGCGCCGGTGTCACCGCCGCCGGTATGGGCGGTGTAGAGTGGCACAAACTGCAAGAAGTCTTACTAGCCCTGCTAATTTCGCCCTTGATTGGCTTTACGGCTGGAGCCTTTACCACCTGGCTGGCGCTCAAGCTTTCCAAAGAGAAAGAGAAAGACTTATCCAAGACCACTGATCACAACCCAATAATG
>Ga0102832_1001030_pt1 | contig 26440 bp, 25 predicted proteins | sample EBPBio282013_DNA_FD_88942 | JGI IMG/M metagenome (GOLD analysis project Ga0102832, IMG submission 88942) | Wastewater treatment Type I Accumulibacter community from EBPR Bioreactor in Madison, WI, USA - Reactor 2_5/28/2013_ DNA (Illumina Assembly) | ecosystem: Engineered > Bioreactor > EBPR >... | reverse complement strand
TTTTTGTAGTTGAGGTGCACCACGAAGCCGATGGCCACCTGATTGTTCTCCAGGTGGTACATGAACGAGCCGCCGCCGGTCGAGGAGTCCAAGGGCCAGCCCATGGTGTGCGTGACCATGCCCAGCTTGTGTTTCTTGGGGTCGATCTCCCACAGTTCTTTGAGGCCGATGCCGAACTTCTGCGGCTCCGAATCCTTGGCGAGATCGAACTTCGCCTGGATCATTTTCGCCAAAGATCCGCGTACGCCTTCGGCGATCAGCGTGTACTTCGCGCGCAGTTCGATGCCGGGCTCGAACGCGTCGGTCTTCTCGCCATCCTTGCCGATCCCCATGTCGCCGGTGGCGACGCCGACCACGGCGCCTTGTTCGTTGTAGAGCACTTCGGCGGCGGCGAAGCCCGGGTAGATCTCCACGCCCAAAGCCTCGGCTTGGCTCGCGAGCCAGCGGCACACGTTGCCGAGGCTGACGATATAGTTGCCGTGATTGTTCATCAGCGGCGGCATCAGGAAGTTCGGGAAGCGCGCCGCGCCGGTTTCCGTGAGCATCAGGAAATTGTCTTCCGTCACCGGCGTGTTGAGCGGCGCGCCCTTCTCCTTCCAATCGGGGATCAGTTCGTCCAGGGCGATCGGATCGATCACCGCGCCCGAGAGGATGTGGGCGCCGACTTCCGAGCCCTTCTCGATCACGCAGACGGAGACCTCATGGTCGTTCGCGGCCGCGAGCTGTTTCAGCCGGATGGCCGCCGCGAGGCCGGACGGTCCCGCCCCGACGATCACGACATCGAATTCCATTGCTTCGCGTTCACTCATGGTCTCGGTTCCAGGCTCAATTTAAAGAGGGCTCAGTTCAACGGGCGGTTCTTGGAGGTAGCCTTCCCTGGCCGGGCCGTCACCGGCCCGGTTTTGACAAGAAATGACGGTTCAGCTATGCCCCTATCTAAGCCCCGATTATACCCCTTTCACGGAGTGTATCTAGGCAGCGTTTACAAGGACTTGGCCGCAGGATGAAGCATAACCCCACCTTTTCGGCACTCATTTCGACGGTGCTGTTCGCCGGCACCCTGGCGGTCCTGATCACCATTGCCGTCTTCGGGCTTTTGCGGATCGGCGAGCAGGCGGTCGAAGCGCTGGGGTATCTCCCGCTGCGGTGGGGCGAAAACAATATCGATATCTTGTTCGAGCTGTCGCTGCTCGCGAGCGCGCCGCTGGTGATCTGGTTCGTGCTCTGGTTTTTCAAGCGCGCGCGCACCGCCGAAGCAAGCCTCACCGATTATAAATACTCGCCGCCTTCCAAATAGACGGCGGGCTGACGCCTGAGCGCCGCTTGCGGTCGTCCGCCGCGCGCTCCACACTGTCTCCATGATGGATAATTCGCTTAGCGATCCCGCCGCGCTTTTGCGCTGGTATATGGATGCCGGCGCCGATGAGTGTATCGGCGAGGCGCCGGTGGACCGCTTCAAGGCGCCGGCCCCAAAACCAACGCCCGCGCCGGCGTCCACGCCATCATTCACGGCCCGCGCGCCTGTCGCGGCGCCCGCCGCGATCCCGGTCGTCGCGCCGGCGTCATTCGGTCCGCATCCCGCCGACGCCGTTACATCCGTCGCCGAACTCAAGACCATGGTCGAAGCCTTCGACGGTTGCGGCCTCAAGCAGTTCGCGAGCAAGACGGTGTTCGCCGACGGCAATCCCACCGCGCGCGTGATGTTCGTCGGCGAGGCGCCGGGCGCGGATGAAGACCGTCAGGGCCTGCCGTTCGTGGGTGTGTCCGGCAAGCTGCTGGACCGGATGATCGAGTCCATCGGTCTTACGCGCGCCGACAGCGCTTACATCACCAACGTCGTTTTCTGGCGCCCGCCCGGCAACCGCGCGCCGACGGATGAAGAGATCGCGGTGTGCATGCCCTTCGTGCGCCGTCACATCGAGCTGGTGAATCCCGCCGTGCTTGTGTTCGTCGGTGGCCTCTCGGCCAAGACCTTGCTTGGCACAACTCTCGGCATCACGCGCGTGCGCGGCAAATGGCACGAGTACACCTCGCCGGGTCTTGCCGCGCCGATCCCGGCGATGCCGCTGTTCCATCCCGCTTATCTCCTTCGTTCGCCGCAGCAGAAGCGCTTCGCCTGGCGCGACCTTCTGTCGATCCGCGAACGGCTCGCGCAATCGAAAGCTTAAATGTCATGGCCATCGACGAAACAAAAACCTTCATCTCCATCAATATCGCCGTCCTGACGGTGTCGGACCGCCGCACACTGGAGACCGATACATCGGGCCAGACGCTGGTGGAGCGCCTCACGGGCATGGGTCACAAGCTCGCCGCGCGCACGCTGCTCAAGGACGACGTCGATCTCATCGTCCAACAGCTCGAAGCCTGGATCAAAGATCCCCATGTCGACTGCGTCATCACCACGGGCGGCACCGGCGTGACGGGCCGAGACGTAATGCCGGAAGCGTTCGAGCAGGTGTGCGAGAAAGAGATTCCCGGCTTTGGCGAACTTTTCCGCTGGATCAGCCTGAAGAGCATCGGCACGTCGACGATCCAGTCGCGCGCCACCGCAGGCGTCGCGAACGGCACGTATCTTTTCGCGCTGCCCGGATCCACCGGCGCGGTGAAAGACGGCTGGGATGAAATCCTGAAATACCAACTCGACGCTCGGCATACCCCGTGCAATTTTGTCGAGCTGATGCCGCGTTTGCGAGAGCATCAAAAGGGGTAGGGGACCCTTCCTTACGTGCCACGGCTTCCGAACTTCAAATATGAGAAAGCGGTTCTGAAGCGCCTCCCCGATGCGATCATTGTCGGCGTCGATGAAGCCGGCTGCGCGCCGCTCGCGGGCCCCGTGGTGGCCGGCGCCGTGATCCTCGATCAGAAAAAACTTCCCAAAGCGCTGCGTCAGGGTCTCGACGATTCCAAGAAGATCCCACCCGAGAAACGCGAGGCGTTCTACAACATCCTCGTCTCCTGCGGCGCCGCCGTCGTCGGCGTGGGGCGCGCCGAAGTCCACGAGATCGAAAGCTTCAACATCCTGAACGCCGCGCATCTCGCCATGCGCCGCGCGGTCGCGTCGCTGACCCATGCGCCGACATTCGCGCTGATCGACGGCAACCGCACACCCAAGGACTTCCCGTGCGCGCTTGAGACCATCGTGAAGGGCGACGGCAAGTCGCTGTCCATCGCCGCGGCGTCGATCATCGCCAAGGTGACGCGCGACCGCTATATGGTCGAACTCGCGCGCGAATATCCCGGCTACGGCTGGGAGAAGAACGTGGGCTATCCGACGCCCGCGCACCGCAAGGCCATCATCGCGCTCGGCCTCACGCCCCATCACCGCAAGACCTTCGGCCTGGTGCGCACGCAGCTCGCCGGCGACGCGCCGGAGCAAGTCGAGATGTTCGAGGTTCGGCCTTAGACGCTGCTTGGTATTGTCTCAAAGAGACGATGCAGCAATATGTACGCTCGTTTGATTTTCCGCCCTTCGCCGCACGCAATATATTTCTTGGAAGATTATGCAAAGCAAGCCGACGTGCAGCGGCAGAAGGATTGTAGAAATCGCCAAAATATTAGAGGCGATATCACCGGTTCCAGGACGATATCCGACAATGTCCATATCCGCCTTAGTGCCGATCAAAAGGCGAAAGTAACTAAGCAAAGAAAGAGTAATCATAACGATCTCGGCACTTGTGGATCGTTTAAAGAAATTACCCATCAATTGGTTGTTCGTTGGGATGCTTCGTTTCGTATGAAGATACGGAGCAGCAACAATCAGCGTCACCAAATACATGATCAGGAATGAATCAAAGATCGCAGTGTATCGAGCTGAATAAAGCTCGCCGCGAAGCGCGAGTTCGTGACTGTGTCGAGCAATGGTTGGTAAAAACGCCGCTATTGTATGGATGTAAGAAAGGATGCGGTCCGCGCCGATCAGTCGATGAACAAACTCTATGGGAGCTAGGATGGACATCAACAGCGCAAGGAGGAAGGCGCAGCCCGCATAAGTTCCGACCTTGGCGAAAGGCGCGTCGGTGGTGACTTCGCGTTTACGATAGATGGTGGCCCAAACCGTGATGTCACACGCGATCCCAATGGCCAATAGAACGATGGCAATTGCCTTTGTCTCAGCAAATAGCGCAAGCAATCCAAAGATTGTCGTGCCTTGAAGATGTGCATAGTAGCGAAGCATTGCGCGTCGTCTCTTTCCGGGGTTGCTGCTAGCTTAGCGATGAAACTATCTGCGCGCCGCCTACATCGCGCCGTCAACTTTTCGAGACTTCGTAAATTTTTGCCCTGTCATCGCTACAGGTTGAGTCGCGCGACTCGCGGCGACTCAACATCTTGGGTTCACGATCTGGTCCTCTTTACGACCTAGTAACCCTTTGATTCTAATAAATGAATCAACGACGGGCGCCGCCGGTGTTCTGAGTAGCGCCGCTTTAAAGCGGCGTCCGCGTTATCAAAAAGGAACCTGCCCCAGCACCGTGTGAAGCGGCGCTCGTGAAGGTGGGGAGGGAAGTTCTGCCTTTCAGGGGCGCACACTTCCCACAAAAAAGACTGCTGAGAGGATAAGGGACGTGACGATGGCCGCCGCCGCCAAACCGCTGAAGCCGAATCACATCTACAATGGCGACTGCGTCGAGATCATGGGGCGCATGCCCGAGAATAGCGTCGATCTCGTCTTCGCCGACCCTCCGTACAACCTTCAGCTCGGCGGCGAGCTGACCCGTCCCGACAACAGCCGCGTCGACGGCGTCGACGACGCCTGGGATCGTTTCAGCGACTTCAAGGCTTACGACGACTTCACGCGCGCCTGGCTGGGCGCGGCGAAGCGCGTCATGAAGGACAACGGCTCGCTGTGGGTCATCGGCTCGTACCACAATATTTTCCGCGTCGGCGCGATCCTTCAGGATCTTGGTTTTTGGGTGCTCAATGACATTGTCTGGCGCAAGACGAACCCGATGCCGAACTTCCGCGGCACGCGTTTCACCAACGCGCACGAAACGATGATCTGGTGCTCGAAGTCGAAGGACGCGCGTTACACCTTCAACTACGACGCCATGAAGAACCTCAATGAAGGTTTGCAGATGCGCAGCGATTGGACGCTGCCGCTGTGTACCGGTGAAGAACGCCTGAAGGATGAATCCGGCAACAAGGTTCATCCGACGCAAAAACCGGAATCGCTGCTGTACCGCGTCATCACCGCGGCCACGAAGCCCGGCGATCTCATCATCGATCCCTTCTTCGGCACCGGCACCACCGGCGCCGTCGCGAAAGCCCTGGGCCGCAACTACATCGGCATGGACCGCGACGAAAACTACATCGCGGCGGCGCGTGAACGCATCGCCAACGTAAAACCCATCACGGACGAGAAGATGCTGATTACGCCCTCCAAGCGCACCGAACCGCGCATCCCCTTTGGAACAGTTGTGGAACGCGGCCTTTTGACGCCGGGCACGGTTTTGTCCGATCCCTCGGGCCGTTTCACCGCCAAGGTGAGAGCGGATGGCACTTTGATTTCAGCGGATTACCGCGGATCGATCCACCAGGTGGGAGCCCTCGTGCAGGGCGCGCCGGCCTGTAATGGATGGACCTTCTGGCATGTGAAGATGGGGAATGCGCTTGTCGCCATCGACGTTTTCCGCCAGAAGGTGCGCGCCGAACTGGGCAGCTTAGCGCTCCAGTAAGTCGGCCTCCCGAGCGCAAAGAACACGTCCCGCGCGAACCCTACACCGAGTGACGCCGCTCGGTGCTTACGCTTCTTGTGTCATGTGTCATTGCGGCACGAATGACGACGGGCGTTTTCAGGTTCCTGCTCTTCTTTCGCCATATTGGATTCCCAGGTCATCGGGACGTCCGGGGGGTGTTTGAGTGAAGCACAGGAACCCGCGTCATGTCCCCACGTAACGTTGTGAGTGTTCATCGGGTAGCGGCCCGCAAGATGCCGCGCCCGACGTTTCAAGATTACCTTTGGAAGTTCGGTCTCGTTCTTCTCATCGCGCTCATCTTCACCGCAGCCGATGCCTTCTCATACAGCGGTGTGCCGCCGAAGTTCGACGGGCGCCATGAGGGCGCGCCTGACGTGAAGGCCGGCGCGTAAAGGGCGGAGAGGCGCGCCCACCGGCGAAACCCGCCGGTATCCAGACCGCGATCGTCGACCTCTTCGTGGCCGCAGACGGTGTCGCGACGGGCCGCTTCCGCCGACTGCGCGTATCTGACGGCGCCGCGTGCGGCGGGTTAAATCCCCGGCTTCTCGCGCATCGCGGCGCTGTGAAACTGGAAGTGGATTTCATCGCGCCGGGCGCGCGGGGTGACGTGAACGATCACGAGCCCTTCGAGCGTCACGGCCGGATGATGGGTCTCGTGCACCGCGAACCACATGGCTTCGGCGAGCGGCTCGTCTTCAACGGCCGCCGTCACGATCATATTCTCGCCCGCGCTTTTGCCCATGGCGTGTGCCCAGCCCACACAATCCTGGCCCCAGGCGACAAGGTAGCGGCAACCGCTGCCCGCCAGCCGTTCGCACACATCATCGCGCCAATCGTCCATCACCACATTGTCCGCGATGACGAGCGCAATGAACGGCGCCGGCCCTAAAGCCGGAAGCGTGCCGCCGCTCGGCAGATGAACGTACAGAGGCGCGGGCATTTAAGGGTTAACGCCCCTCTCTCCACCACGCCAGCATCGCACCGGCCATCACCGCCAGCAGCAGGAGCGCCAGCGGCGCGAGCGGGGTCTGGTTCAGGCCGGTGACCAGATACTGTTCGTTGGAGAGCAGGCCCATCCACGATGCGCCGTGCGCGACGCGCGTCGAGGTGATGCGCCGGATGGTCGGCGCGGTCGCGTCCTCGAGCCAGTACACGCCGCCACCGGTCGCGTCGGCGAGCGGCTTCAGTTTGTCCTCGGTCGAGACGACGTCATAGGTTTCCAGCGGGTTCGGCGTGCCGACGGCCGTGAGCGTGGTGTTGATGCCGTCCGAGAGTTTGTACACGCCCGGCTCGGACACCGGGACGTGGGCGACGAACTTCCCGTCGTCCACATATTTCGGCACCACGGTCTCCTCCGCGCCGCCCGGGCGCGTGACGGTGACCGGCATTTCATTCTCGGCGAGGCTGCGGCGCGTGACGGTCAAACCATCGGGCGTCGCGGCGGCCGTCAGCGCTTCTTCCTCGAGCTCCGGCTCTTTCATCAGCCAGTGCGCGGTGCGGCGCATGAGTTCGGTTTGCGGACCGCCGCCGTCGAAGCCTTTGCCCCAGAGCCAGATGGTATCGCTGAGCAGGAGCGCGATGCGGCCCTTGCCGACGCGGTCGAGGATCAGGAGCGGCTCGTTGTCCTGGCCCGTCATCACCGCGTTGCCCTTTTCAGGCACGACTTGGATGTGGCGCAGCCAGCGGCCCCAGGTGCTTTCGCTGACGCCGTTGCCGCCTTCGGTGCGGCCCAATCCGGCGGTCACCGGATGACGGCGGCCAATGGGGCTGAGTTGCGGGCGGAAAGATCCATTGAACACCCGCCCCGACGGTTCGGCGGGCAGGAGTTGTTGAAGCTGATTGCCGAACAGGGTGTAGTTCTCGGCGAACTCGGGCCCCACGGTGAGCAGAAGCGCGCCGCCATTCTCGATATAGCGCGCGATATTGGCCATGTACTGGTTCGGGATCAGGCCGCGCTGGTTGTAGCGATCGAAGATCATCAGATCGAACTCGTTGATCTGTTCCTCGAACAGCTCGCGGATCGGGAAGGTGATCAGCGACAGTTCATTGAGCGGCGTGCCGTCGTCCTTGTTGAGCGGACGCAGGATGGTGAAGTGAACGAGATCGAGGTTCGGGTCCGACTTCAGAAGATTACGCCACGACCGTTCGCCGACATGCGGCTGGCCGGACACCAGCAGCACCCGCAGCCGGTCGCGCACGCCGTTGATGGAGACGATGGCGCGGTTGTTGGCGGCGGAGAGTTCGTCGGGCGTATGGTTCACGGCCACTTCGAACACGTTGCCGCCGGCGTTCTCGATGGCCATCGGCACGTTCTCGGACTCGCCGGCGGGCAACATGATCTGTTGCGCTTCGCCGCCGTTGCGCCGGATGGTGACCGGAACGCGCGTCCCGCGGCGCACGGTGGTGTCTTCCACCCGCAGGCGCACCATGGAGTCTTTTCCAACGAGCCCGAAATCCGGCGCGTTCTCGATGCGGATGCGGCGGTCGACTTCCTTGCGCTCGCCGGTGATGAGCACATGCAGCGGCGCGTTGAGGTAGGGCGCTTCGGCTTGTTTGGCCTGTGCCGGGGTCAGGGCATCATGCACCTGGCCGTCGGTGATCAGGATCACGCCCGCGAGGCGCTGCTTGGGTACGTCGTTCATCTCGGCCGCGAGCGCGCCGAACAGGCGGGTGCCGTCCTGGCCCCCCGCGGTGTCCGTGCGGCCCGCGCGGACGGTGCGCACTTCCATATCGCCCGCGGCGGTGAGTTCGGCGGTGATCTTCTCGACGGCGGCTTCGGCGCGTTTCTCGCGCTGGCCGAGCTTTTGACTATCGCTGTCGTCGACCACGACGACGGCGATGTCCTTCAGGGGCTGTTGGTTTTCACTGACGAGTTTCGGTTCGGCGAGGACGACAAGCAGCGCGGCGATGGGCAGCGCGCGCAGGAGCGCGCCGCGCGCGCGGCGGACGATGCCATAGACGACGAGCGCGAGGCCGATCAGGCCCAGCACCATGATCGCCCACATCAGCACCAAGGGCGCGAAGGAGATACCCGTCGTCAATTGACCAATCTTTCCATGATCGAAGGCAAGTGGACCTGGTCGGTCTTGTAGTTGCCGGTGAGGGCGTACATCACCATGTTCACGCCGGCGCGCAGCGAGAGTTCGCGCTGGCGCTCGCCGCCGGGAACCACGGCGTACATGGGATTGCCGTTGCCGTCACGCGCCCAGGCGCTGGCCCAGTCGGAGCTGCCGATGATGACGCTGGACCCGCTGTCGTTGCCATTCGAACCGCGCTCGACGAGGACGCCCGGGTCGGCGTAACGGCCCGGCAGGTTCTGGAGGAGGTAGAAACTGCGCGTCAGCGCATGATCGGGCGCCATCTCGGTCGTGGGCGCGAGATCGAGGAGGCGCAGGAGCGCATCGAGGCGCGCGTGCGCCGCGCCGGGCTCGCCCCCTCCAACCGCACCCGCCTGATCCGGCGCATCGAACACCACAAGGCCGCCGCGCTTCAGATAGTCGTTGAGCGCGGTCATGTTCTTGGCGGGCGGAATGGCGGTGGCGGGCGAAATGCGCCAGTAGAGCATCGGGAAGGGCGTGAGCGAGTCCGTGGTCAGGCCCGGTGCGTTGAGATCGATACGCAAGGGCAACGCGAGTTCGACGGCGGTGCGGGTCGCGAGCAGGCTGGTGAGATTGTCGAGGCCCGACTGCGCGATGCGGTCGAGATCTGGGCTGCCGGTGGCGATGTAGGCGATGCGCGGTTCCAGGATCGAGGAGCGAACGACGGGATCGATGTCGCGGCGTGGTTCGGCCGCGCCGGCGGCCACGGCGGACAACACGATCATCACCATAAGCGCGCCCATGCCCCCACGTAGAAAAGGAGCGCGCGTGAGGGGCATGCGCTCCGGGATCAGGCGGCGCAGGGCGAAGCTGATGAAAAGGTCGGCGAGCAGAAGGATCAGCGCGAGGGTGAGGAGCCACGGTTTCATCGCGCGTTCGCTGGCCACACCGGAGAAAGAGGTGCGCGCGGCCGAGACGGGGAATTCCATCGGGGCGAGATCGCCGAGCGCCGGCGAGAGATTGAGGGCACGGGTGGCGCCCGCGCGGCCATAGAGGCCGGGCGGCGTCTTCGGGCCCGGCACGGCGCCGGCGAGATCGCGCGTCGGGATCGGGCGCACCATCGGGCCCGGTGTCGTCAGGCGCCCCATGGCGTCGATGAGCGAGTAAGGCGCGAGCACGGCGTTGCTCATGTCTTCGCTTGGACCGCCGGCCACGCCCTGACTGATGTCCACGAGGCGGCGCAGCATGTCGACGAACAGACCCGAAAGCGGAAGCTTCGACCATTCCGGCGTCGCGGTGACGTGGAACAACACGACCATGCCTTGGCCATGGCGCTGCGCGGTCACGAGGGGCGTGCCGTCTTTCAGGCGCACCCAGGTCTTGCCGGCGAGATCGGCGGAGGGTTCCGCGAGCACCTGGGATTCAACCGTGATGTCGTCGGGGATGGTGAGGCCGCGAAAAGGCGAATTCTCGGGGAACGGCGCGAGGGTCGCGGGCGTGCTCCACGACATCGCCCCCCCCAACGTACGCCCGCCGCCGCGCAGCTTCACGGGCAGCAAGGGGTCGACATTTCCATCGAGACGGGGGCCGGCGAAACGCACGAGCATGCCGCCGTTCTCGATCCATGACGTGAGACGCGCCACTTCGGCATCCAAGATGCGGCCGCCGCCGGCCATGACCATGACGGCCAGTGGACGTTGCAGCAGTTCATCGAGGGAGCCCGCGCGCACTTCGGCGAAGGGGCCGAGCGCCTCTTCGATGTAGTAGGCGTCTTCCAGCAGCGGCGCGGTGATGCCGTCGATGGAGGCGCTGGCGATTCCGACGGGGCGGCGCTGCCATTGATCGTCGGCGAGGACGGTCGTGGCGGCGGACGCGAGACCGTCCACGTCGAAGCGCGCGACACGGTTGGCGAGCTCGGAAGGCAACGCCATGACCGCGGTCGCTTCGGTGGCGCCGGGCGCGAAGGTGACGGGCGTACGCCCCAGCACCTGCGCGTCGCTGTCGAGGGCGCGCACCATGGCGCCGGATTGCGGTGTCGCGCGCGTGGCGACGCGGGCGAGTTTCAAATTCACATTGCTGGCGATGGCGTCGCCGCCGGCGGCGCTGCGCTCCGGCGGATATTGAACGAGTGGCGCGTCCGTCGCCTCACCTTCGATCACGTTCAAGGTCCCGAGGCCGGCAAGTGCGGCGGCCAGCTCGCGCGCGCCTGGCGTCTCGACGCCGTCGCTGATCCAGACGCTGGAGGCGGGGCTCGAAAGTTTGAGCGCCTGCAGCTGTTTCAATGCGAGGGCGCGGTCGGTGGACCAGGGCTGCGGCACGATCTGTTGCGCGCGCGCCGCGTCGGCGGCCGGCTGCAGTTTCGGCGCGGGCGCCTCTGTGGAGGCGGGGGCGGTCACGAGCAGCACGACCGGCTGCTGGCGGCGCTCGGCGCCATCGAGGGTGTCCTGCAAAGCTTGCTGACGCGCGGCCCACGTCGGCGCGGAGGCCCAGCCGTTGTCGAACACGACGATGAGCGGGCCTTGCGCGGCGTCGCCGCGGCGGAAATTGAGGATCGGATCGGCGAGGCCGAGGATCACGAGCGCGAGGATGGCGATGCGCAGGATCAGGAGCCACGGCGGCGTGTGGGCCGTGGTGCGCTGCGTGGGGTCGAGGTCGAACAACAGGCGGATCGCGGGGAAGTCGATCTGTGTCACGGCCGGCGGCGTCAGGCGCAGCAGCAGCCATACGAGCGGCAGGGCGGCGGCGGCGGCAAGCACCCATGGCGCGGCGAAGGAAATGAACCCGAGATTGAGCATTACATCACCGCCGGAAGCCGGTGATGGCGTTATGCAGCGCCGCCATGGCGAACTGCGGCGAATGGTCGGTGTGATGCAGGCCGAAGCTCCAGCCCGCGCTGGCCGCGAGGTCCCTCAGGGCGCTGCGGTGCGCCGCCAGCTTCTGCATATATTGCGCGCGCGCGTCTTCCGTGCGGTCGATGACGGTCGCGCCTTCCTGTTCAAGGCCCACGAAACGCACGCGGCCCGAGAAGGGTAACGTCTCCTCGGCGGGGTCGAGCACCTGGATCATGTGCCCCTTGATCCCGGTGCGCATCAGCGTGCGCAGGGACTCCGCGATCACGTTGACCGGCGCGAGGAAGTCGCTGAACAGAACAGCGGTGGAATGGCGCGGCAACGCTCCGGCGAAGGACGGCATCTCCGGGGCGTTATTCATCGCCTTTTTGCCCGAGAGATCCGCGGTCATGGCGTCGGCGAGATGGGCGATGGCGAGACGTCCGGCGGTGGCCGAGCGCTGCGGGCGGCCTTCGTTCGACAGCACGATGATGCGTTCGCCGCCGTCGACGAGCAATTCGGCGAGCGCGAGCATCATCACCGCGGCGCGTTCGGCTTTGGTCGGCAGTTTTGGCGACGAGCGGTAGCGCATCGAGGCGGACGTGTCGCACCACAGTCCGGCGGTTTGCGCCGCCACCCACTCACGCTCGCGCACATAGACCTGATCGAACTTCGCCGACTGGCGCCAGTCGATGGCCTGCGGCGTGTCGTCCTTGGAATAAGGGCGGAACTGCCAGAAGCTGTCGCCGACACCGGCGCGCCGCCTGCCGTGACTGCCAAGCGTGACCGAGGCGGCGATACGGCGCGCGGCGACCAGCAGCGGCGGCATGCCTGCCGCGACCGCATTCGCCTCCAGAAGAAGGCGATGTTGGTCCTCGTGCCGGGGGGCGACACTCATCACCTGAACCTTACGCGGCGTCGATGCGCCGGCAGAGAGTCTCGATCAACGCGGGCAGGGTGTAACCGTCCGCGCGCGCGCCGAAGTTCAGCGCCATGCGGTGCTGGAGCACGGGCCGCGCGAGGGCCAGCACGTCGTCCACCGACGGCGACAGCCTTCCTTGCAGCAGCGCGCGGGCGCGCACGGCTTGCATGAGGGCCTGACTTGCGCGCGGGCCGGGACCCCAAGCCACATGTTCTTTGACTTCCTTGATGTCGCTGGTTTCCGGGCGGCCGGCGCGGACCAGCCTCAGGATCGCGTTCACGACGCTCTCGCCGACGGGGACCTGACGCACCAGCTTCTGCGCATTGGCGAGGTCCTCGGCGTTGAGCACGCGCTTCGGTTCGGGGCTTTCGACGCCGGTGGTGCGCAGGATGATCTCGCGCTCGGCTTCGAAGGACGGATAGGAGATATCGACCTGCATCAGGAAGCGGTCGAGCTGCGCTTCGGGCAGCGGATAGGTGCCTTCCTGCTCGATCGGGTTCTGCGTCGCGAGCACATGGAACGGTTGCGGCAGCGCGTGATACTGGCCGGCGATGGACACGCGGCCTTCCTGCATGGCCTGCAGCAGGGCCGATTGCGTCCGCGGGCTCGCGCGGTTGATTTCGTCGGCCATCAGAAGCTGACAGAACACCGGGCCCTGGATGAAGCGGAAGAAACGTTTGCCGCTCGCGTCTTCTTCGAGCACTTCGGTGCCGAGGATGTCCGCCGGCATCAGGTCGGGCGTGAATTGCACGCGCTTGTCGTCGAGGCCGAGCACCACACCAAGGGCGTGTACGAGTTTGGTCTTCGCGAGGCCCGGCACGCCGATGAGCAGAACGTGGCCGCCCGCGAGCAGGGTGATGAGGCTTTCCTCGACCACCGACTCCTGGCCGTAGATCACATGGTCGATGGCCGCGCGCGCCTTCTGGACAAGGTCCGCCACGCGTTCCATATCGGCAACGGCGGTTTCGACCGCCTTTTCCGCCTTGTGATTTTCCGCCTGTGTTATCGTTGAAGCCACGCTCGAACTCCACCAAGTAGAAGACCAGACTAGACTAACGTCTGCGGGACGTTATGGAACCCTCGGAACCTAACAAAACAGCAATCGAACCCGATTCCGGCGTGGCCCCGAAGGAGGCTTCCGGCGTTCAGGGGCCGCGCGCCGCAAAATTTCCGGATCTGTGCGGCGATTTTAACATGCGTATCGACCGTAACGGCACCTGGTACTACCGCGGCTCGCCGATTGGCCGCGCGGCCTTGGTCAAGTTGTTTGCAACGGTCTTGCGCCGCGACGAGGAGGGGGCCTTTTGGCTTACGACGCCCGTGGAGAACGGGCGGATCGAGGTCGAGGACGCCCCATTTATCGCGGTCGAAGTTATAGCGGATGGGGCTGGGAGCAGCCAAGTCATACGATTTCGCACGAACGTCGACGATATCGTCACGCTGGACGCCGCGCACCCGTTGCGCATGGCCGAGGACGCCGACAGCGGGGCGCCAAGGCCTTATATCCATGTCCGCAAAGGTCTCGAGGCGCGCATCGCCCGCGCGGTCTTTTACCATCTGGTCGAACGCGGGGAATCCTCCGCGGACGGAACTTTCGGCGTCTGGAGCTCCGGGCAGTTCTTCGCTTTAGGTTCTCTCACATGAGTTTCACGCCGGCGCTCACACGCGCGGAGATCCGCGCGCGCCTTGCCGCGGGCCGCCCGGCGCGCGGCGTGCATGGCGATGCCGCGACGGCCGACCGGCTGGCGGCGCAACCCGCGATCCCGCTGGCGCTTGAAAAATACGCCGCCGTCGGCATGCCGACCACCCTCCGTGCCCCGGTCGAGACGCGCATCCCCGCCGCCGTGCTGGTGCCGCTGATCGAGCACAGCGAGGGGTTCACGATCTTGTTCACACAGCGCACCGCCGACCTGAAGGCGCACGGCGGACAGATTTCCTTTCCGGGCGGGCGGGTCGAGCCTGACGATGAAGATGTGATCGCCGCCGCTTTGCGCGAGAGCCACGAGGAAATCGGGCTTGCCAGCAGTGAGGTCGAGGTGCTCGGGCGGCTCGATCCTTACGTCACGGTGACGGGTTATGAAGTCATTCCCATCGTCGGCGCGGTACGGCCTCCGTTGCAGGTGAAAGCCGCGCCGGTCGAGGTGGCCGAGATCTTCGAGGTGCCGTTGTCCTTCTTCCTCGATCCGGTCAATCATCAGCGTCACAGCCGCGTGACCAATGGCGTGACGCGCGCCTATTACGCCATGCCCTACGGTGATCGCTATATCTGGGGCGCGACCGCGGGTATGCTGTTGAACCTCTACGACGTACTCACCGGACCTAAGTAGAATAACGCCGTCGTTGCCCGGCTTGACCGGACAATCCATCGGTCAGCACATTCGAACCTCGAGGTTCGTGCGCGCTGATGAATGGATCGCCTGCCGGGGACGCGCGCCGCGCGCGCCCGGAGACAGGTTTTCAAGCCGGACGATGACAACGGCGTTAGAGGAACCACTGGAGTCTAACCGCCGTGATCAGAGTCCTCTTCACATATGTCGTACCGTTCCTGCTGCCGATCGTGACCTATGCGCTATGGGTCTGGTGGCGGACCCGGTATGCGGCCGCGCACGGCGGCGAGGCGCCGGCCTTCGAGAAAGGCCCGTGGCCGCTTTTGTTGTTCGCCGGGGCGGTGTTCGCCCTGATCGTGCTTGGTTTCACCGCGTTCCTCGACAGCAATTCGCCCGATGAAGGCGATTACGTGCCGCCGCGCGTGGTGGACGGCAAGATCGTTCCCGGCCATATCGAGCCCAGGAAGGCGCCTTGACCTTCGACTGGATGAGGGCACGCGAGGTCGTGCGCTTGTTCGAGGTGCTCGGCGCGCCGGTGGTGGATGCGCGCGTGGTCGGCGGCTGTGTGCGCAACCATGTCATGGGCCTTCCCGTCGGCGAGATCGACGCGGCGACACCCGAGGCGCCCGAGGCGGTGATGCGGCGCCTGGCAAACATGGGCGTGCGCGCGATCCCCACCGGCCTCGATCACGGCACGGTCACCGGGTTGATCGGCGGCCGTTCGTTCGAGGTGACGAGCCTGCGCCGCGATACGGCGTGCGACGGACGCCATGCGGCGGTTGAATTCACCACGGACTGGAAAGAAGACGCGCGGCGGCGCGATTTCACCTTCAACGCCATGTCGATGCGCGCCGACGGGGAACTGTTCGATTATTTCGGCGGCTTCGGCGATGCGGAGGCGGGCCGCGTGCGTTTCGTCGGCGATCCCGGCGATCGTATTCAGGAAGATTATTTGCGAATTCTGAGGTTGTTTCGTTTCCACGCATGGTATGGGCGCACGAGCCTCGACGCCGCGACTCTCGCGGCGTGCCGCGCACATGCGGGCGGCCTCGCGCGCCTGTCCGCCGAACGCGTACAGGCCGAGATCGCGAAGACCTTGGCCGCACCTTCGCCGGCGCAAGTGCTGACGCTCATGCAAGGCTGCGGCGTGCTGACGGCGGTGTTGCCGGAAATCGCCGATCTTTCACGCCTTGCCGCGCTCACACGCGTTGAAAGCGCAGTCGCCGCGCCGACCGATTGGCGGCGGCGCCTCGCGGCTTGCGTGACGGAAACCGACGCCGACGGTCTCGCGCGGCGCCTGAAATTCTCGGCCGCCGACCGTTTGCGCCTTGTGCGTCTTGCCGCGGACGCGCCGGCGCTCGACATCGCAACGCCGCCCGCGCAACTGCGCGCCGCGCTTTATCGTCATGGCCCTGAGCTGATTTACGGCCGCGTGCTGCTCGCCTGGGCGCTGGCGCGCACACGCAATGCAAATGACGACGGCTGGATGGATCAATTGGGTCATATCGCCGCCTGGCAACCGCAGTCGCTGCCGGTTTCGGGCGCGGATGTGCTTGCGCTTGGAATTCCGCAAAGCCCCCGCGTCGGCCAGATCCTCGGCGCCGTCGAAGCGTGGTGGATGGGGAAGGACTTCGTGCCGTCGCGCGAAGAAACGCTGCAAGAGCTTCGTCGTCAGAGCCAAAAACTCGAGGCGCCGTAGGGGACCAACCGGCGCGCGCAGCGAGACGGAGAATAAGGCGTTCCCCGTGCCACGATCCCTTAGGCCCAAAATGATAGCGGCCCTGTAGGGGAACAGGGCCGCTTCTCAATGGACGCTGGAGGGGGGGCCCAGGTCCTCGCCTGTCACATCCGAACTTCGAGGGGAACTAGGTCCGGATCGCTGACGGTAGGGAAATACTACGCCCGGCCTCCTTACAGGACCATGGTGAAGCTGTGAATTTCTTGTCATGGACAACGCCCCATTGTAACGGGGCCGCAAGCGGCGTTAGAGCGTTGTTTTTCCACTAAAAACACCGAGCTGGCGGAGGGCTTCCGTTAACACGATCGCCGCCGCTGTTGTTACGTTGAGCGAGCGCATTTCCGCGGCGATGGGAATCCGGATGGCGGCGTCCGCGGCCGCCACGACTTCGGGCGGGACTCCCCGGCTTTCCCGGCCCAGAAGGAGGCTGTCTCCGGCCTGGAAGGCGAAGTCCGAATAGGGCACCGACCCGGCGGTTGTCAGGAGAATCAGGCGCGCGGCGGAGGCGGCCCGCAAATCGGCCAGATAGCTCTCCCAGGACGTGTGGCGGACCAACGCGCAAGACGCGCCATAATCCATGGCGGATCGCTTTAAACGCTTGTCATCGAAGGGAAAACCGCAGGGTTCTATGACGTCTACGGGAACCCGGAAACAGGCCCCCAGGCGCAGCATCGCCCCGGTATTCTGAGGGATATCGGGCTGGTAGAGAGCAAGGCGCATCGGGTCTCCGGGGTGACAAAAAACTGCAATCGGCGGGCGCCGGATGGGACGGATTTTTGCGGTTAATTCAACCTGTTATCCGGCAAAGCAGGTCGCGAACCACGGCCCTTTTCAAGGGGGGCTTTTTATTCTATACCCCGGGCACTGAAAACCCTTGTGCTTCCGCCGGTTGGGGCCGGTTCGGGCATAGGGGGAAACAATGGTTCAACCCGCCGCCGACCCTTTTTCGGAACGTGGAGCCGAAAGGGAATAGGTCATTGCGGCGCGGAATAAGGGCCGTTGGGGGTCTAGGAAGGAATTACATCATGGCGAATACGGCACATGCTCATGCTGCCGCAGCGCAGGGCGAAACCCGGCGCGACTTCTTGTTGCACTCGACCGTAGCCGTCGGCGCCGTTGGTACGGCGATGATGGTATGGCCGTTGATTAACAGCATGAACCCAGCTGCCGACACGCTGGCTCTTGCCTCCACCGAATTCTCGATCGCCGGCGTCGCCGAGGGATCGGGCATCACGGTGGTGTGGCGCGGAAAGCCGGTGTTCGTGCGTCATCGCACCGCCGCTGAAATCGAACAGGCGAAGAAGGACGACACCGCGGACCTCCGCGATCCGGCGACCGACGCCAAGCGCGCCCAGAAGCCCGCGTACCTGATCCTCGTCGGCGTGTGCACGCATCTCGGCTGCATTCCGCTCGGCATGAAGACCGGCGAACCGCGCGGCGATTTCGGCGGCTTCTTCTGCCCCTGCCACGGCTCGCACTACGACACGTCGGGACGCATCCGTAAGGGTCCTGCACCGCTCAATCTCGCGGTGCCGCCGTACCAGTACATCAGCGACACCACCGTGCGCGTCGGTTAAGGGGAGCTACATTAATGAGCACGGAAAAAAGCCGTCTGATGAAAGCCTGGGAATGGCATGAGCAACGCCTCCCGATCGGTCACTTCCTCGATCACTCCCTGGGTTCCAAGTATCCCGCGCCGAAAAACCTGAACTATTGGTGGAATTTCGGTTCGCTGGCCCTGTTCATGCTGGTGACGATGATCATCACCGGCGTCTTCCTCGCCATGAACTACACCGCGCACGTCACGCTCGCCTTCAGCAGCGTCGAGCGCATCATGCGCGACGTGAACAACGGCTGGCTCATTCGCTATATGCATGCGAATGGCGCTTCGTTCTTCTTCATCGTCGTCTACATCCACATCTTCCGCGGCCTCTACTACGGTTCCTACAAGCCGCCGCGCGAAGTGCTGTGGTGGATGGGCGTGGTGATCTATCTCCTCATGATGGCCACCGCCTTCATGGGTTACGTGCTGCCGTGGGGCCAGATGAGCTTCTGGGGCGCGACCGTCATCACCAACCTGTTCTCGGCGATCCCGGCTGTCGGCGATGCGATCGTGACGCTCCTGTGGGGCGGCTTCTCGGTCGACAACCCGACGCTGAACCGCTTCTTCGCCCTGCATTACCTGCTGCCGTTCGTCATCGTCGGCGTGGTGTTCATCCACATCTGGGCGCTGCACATTCCGGGCTCGAACAACCCGCTCGGCATCGACGCGGCTCCGGCCGACAAGATCCCGTTCTTCCCGTACTACGTGGCCAAGGACGTGTTCGGCCTCGGCGTGTTCCTGATGGCGTATTTCGCGGTGGTCTTCTGGCTGCCGAACGCCATGGGTCACCCGCTCAACTACGTGCCCGCGAATCCCATGGTCACGCCGCCACACATCGTGCCGGAATGGTATTACCTGCCGTTCTACGCGATCCTGCGCGCGATCCCGGACAAGCTCCTGGGCGTGGTCGCGATGTTCGGGTCGATCCTCATCCTGTTCGTGCTGCCGTGGCTCGACCGTCACCCGGTCCGCTCGGCGACGTTCCGCCCGATCTTCAAGATCTTCTTCTGGATCTTCCTGGCGAACGCCGTTCTGCTCGGCTACTGCGGCTCGCAAGCGGCTGAAGGTTGGCCGTTGATCGCCAGCCGCATCGGCACCTTCTGGTACTTCTTCCACTTCATCGTGCTGCTGCCGCTGTTGTCGTGGATCGAGACCCCGAAGCCGCTGCCGGCCAGCATCAGCCAACCCGTTCTGTCTCCCGCGGAGTAGTGCCATGAGAAAGTTTTTATTGGCCGCCGCCGCGGCGTTCATCCTCCCCACGCTGGTTTCGGGTGCTCCGGCCTTCGCGGCCGAAGAAGTGAAGCCGATGCATCGGGAGTGGAACTTCAACGGTCTGCTCGGCAAGTTCGACAAGCAGCAGCTGCAGCGTGGCTTCCAGGTCTACAAGGAAGTCTGCGCGTCCTGCCATTCGTTGAACTTCATCTCGTTCCGTAACCTCGAGTCGATCGGCTACAGCGAAGACCAAGTGAAGGTCATCGCCGCCGAGTACCAGATCACCGACGGTCCGGACGAGAACGGCGACATGTTCCAGCGTCCGGGGCGTCCGTCGGACCACATCCCGCATCCGTTCGCGAACGACCAATTGGCGCGTGCGTCGAACGGCGGGGCGCTTCCGCCCGACCTCTCGCTGATGACGAAGGCCCGTGAAGACGGTCCGAACTACGTCTACAGCCTGATGCTCGGCTACAAGGACGCGCCGAATGGCTTCGAGCTGAATCCGGGCATGAGCTACAACGAGTTCTTCCCCGGCCATCAGATCGCCATGCCGCAGCAGATCACCGATGATCGTGTGACCTATGCCGATGGCACGAAGGCTTCGGCCGACCAGATCGCGCAGGACGTGGTCGCCTTCCTGCATTGGGCCGCCGAGCCCAAGCTTGAAGTCCGTCACGCCACCGGCATCCGCGTGATGCTGTTCGCGTTCCTGTTCACGGTCCTCGCCTACTTCTACAAGCGCCGCCTCTGGGCGCGCCTCGAGAAGCACTAAAACAGGCGATACACTCGCCTAACAAACCGCTGAGGGGCTTGATCGCAAGATCAAGCCCCTTTGCTTTTGAATGCGGCGGCCATCGGGCACAAGAACCGGCCGCCACTTTTTGTTTTGCGATCGCGGCCCGTCCGAGAAGGACCGGCGCTTACGCTTTGGGGCCGGGACGTTAACGAATTTGTCCACAGGCCCGTGATACCTTAGCCGCCTTCAAAAAGGCCGTGGGGGCCCCCGTGAAGGGATCGCAGAAGACCGAGCGCCAAGGTGGGCGCAAACGTATCAACCTCGCTCTGCAGGGCGGCGGGGCGCACGGGGCGTTCACCTGGGGGGTCCTGGACCGCCTGATCCGCGACACGCGCATCTATATCGACGGGCTTTCAGGGACCAGCGCCGGGGCCATCAACGCCACGGTTTTCGCCCACGGCTTCATCAAGGGGGGCCGCAAGGGCGCCTGCGACGCGCTGGCGGCCTTCTGGGAGGCGGTCAGCGATCACACCTCGAAAGTCCCCGGCCAGGAATTCGCGCGCATGTTCTCACCGGCGGAAGACCGCTGGAACGTGGACTCTTCGCCGGCCTTCATGATGGCGGACTACCTCAGCCGTATGTTCTCGCCCTATCAACTCAATCCGATGGACTACAACCCGCTGCGCGACATCCTCACCGCGCAAGTGGATTTCGCGGCGCTGCGCCGCCGCAAGGAAATCAAGTTATTCGTCGCGGCCACTAATGTGCGCACCTGCAAGCTGCGTGTCTTCACCACCGAAGAAATGCATGTCGAATGCCTGCTGGCGTCGGCGTGCCTGCCGCTCACGTTCCGCGCGGTGGAGTTCCAGGGCGAGCACTATTGGGATGGCGGCTATCTGGCCAATCCACCCATTTCACCCCTGATTCACGAATGCGTTTCAAAAGATGTGGTGATCGTTCAGATCAATCCGATGAACCGTTCCGACGTGCCGACCTCGTCGCGCGAGATCCTGAACCGCATCAACGAAATCAGCTTCAATGCGACGCTCGCCCGCGAGATGAGCGGTATCGCCACCATCTCCAAGCTGATCGAGGACGGCAAACTGCAGGACACGCCGTTCCATAAAGTGAACTTCCACATGATCATCGCCGAGGAGGAGATGAGCCATCTTGGCGCCTCGTCGAAGTTCAACGCCGATTGGGACTTCCTGCGCTACCTCTACGACCTCGGCGTCTCGACCACCGAGAAGTGGCTGGAAGAGCACTACGACCATATCGAGCGCGAAACGACGCTCGACCTGGTGAAGACGTATATTTAGCGTTCGAGGTCGTTGCGGGCGGACCAGCGCACGGCGACGGCAATGGCGCCGATGATCCCGCATATCGCACACAAGATGTGAAGCAGGCCGACGTCGACAAGGCCGAGAAGCGGATTGCCCGCGATGAGGGGCCAGAACGGCTCCATATCGGCATGCATGATTCCATCAAGAATGATGTGCGAGTAGGTTCCAATCATCGCTGTGATGAACGAGACCTTCCAAGGGATTGGGTGCCGCAGGAGCCCAAAGAATCGTAAGATTGGCTCGCTGATCGGTTTGCCGAGCGCGCCCGTTATGGCGCCAACGGCAAGTGCGCCCGCGATCGTATGCGTGAAGCCGTGCAGAACGCCGTCGTGCCGAAGAATCCGCACCAATGGCTCGATGTCCATCAAGACCTGCGCGCCGCCAAACACCATGAAGCTGAAACGGTCGCCGCCCGCACCCTTGAAGAGAGCGCCGGGACCAAGATGGAAAGGCGTGAAGGGCATATGCGCTTTCCTGAGGGATAGATCGTCAATCAAACCGGTTTCGATTTTGTCGAGGATTAGCTTAGAGAACCACCATCGCCGCGCGCACCGTCAGCGCGAGCAGCACCAGCGATCCCGCCATGAAGATGGCGAAACGCGCGGTGATAACGTTGACCATCGCCTGTACCAGGCTGTGTACGACGCGGATACCAACGTAGGCCCAGGCCAGGGTCAGGTTCAGTCCTTCACCGGCGCCCGACAGCGCGAGGGTGAGCGCGACGGCGTAGAACAGCGTCGGCTGTTCCATCAGGTGATTGTAGTTGTCCGCCTTCCAGCGCACGGAGGCGGGCAGCCGCGCGTTCATTTCCGACTTGGTCATGGCCGGATTCATGGGGATCTTGTTCCTGAAGATCGCCGGGATGCGCGTGGCGTACAGCCAGGCCCACATCACGAAGGACCACAGAACCAGGGCAATGACAGGCGCTAGAATCGGACTGTGCATGGCGAAGCTCCCCACTTTATGTGAGCGGCATTTTCTTTGGCCCGCCGTGTCCCCGCAAGCGGCGCCGCCGTATGGGGCCACCTAAAACAGAACATACCGGGTTAAGAAGGGAGAGGTCTTTCCGCCCGCGCCTTGCCTGTGCTCAGATGGCCTGAGGGACCGGGGGGATACGCATGAGACTTCTGACAGCGCTGACGGCCGTTCTCACCCTGGGCGCGTTGCCGGCGCCCGCGGCGGAGCCCGGCGCCTTTCGTCTCGAGGAAGCGACCATCGCCGATGTCCACGCCGCGATGAAGGCGGGCCGGCTCACCTGCCGTCAATTGGTCGGCGCCTATCTCGCCCGTATCGAAGCCTACGACAAAAAGGGCCCGGCACTGAACGCCATCACGCTGGTCAATCCCACCGCGCTTATCGAAGCCGAGGCCATGGATGCGCGTTTCAAGCAAAAGGGGCTTATCGGACCGCTTCATTGCGTGCCCGCCATCGTGAAGGACAACTTCGAGACCATCGGTCTGCAAAGCGCGGGCGGCTCGCTGGCATTGCAAGGTTTCAGCTCATCCAAGGACGCGTTCCAAGTCGCGCGCATCAAAGAAGCGGGCGCCATCGTCATCGCCAAATCCAACATGGCCGAATGGGCCTTCAGCCCCATTGAAACCGTGAATTCGCTGATGCCGGGTTATACCCGCAACCCCTATGCGCTCGATCGGTCCACCGCGGGCTCCAGCGGTGGAACGGCGGCCGCCGTCGCGGCGAATTTCGGCCTCATTGGTCTGGGATCGGACACGGGCGACTCGATTCGCGGCCCTGCGGGTCATCAGGCGCTGGCGGGCATCCGCTCCACCATGGGCCTCACCAGCCGCGCGGGCGTGATCCCGCTCAATCTTCTCGCCGATATCGCCGGACCCATGACCCGCACGTTGACGGATGCGACCATCGTGCTGCAGGTGATCGCGGGCGCCGACCCTGCCGACCCGGTCACGGCGGCGGCACGCGGCCGCAAGCTTCCCGACTATCGCGCATCCCTGGTGGCCGGCGGCCTCAAGGGCGCGCGGATCGGCATCCTGCATCAGGCCTATGAGCGCGAACCGGACGGCGTGGATAAGGATGTCACCGGGGTGTTCGCGGCGGCGATCGAGGCGCTGAAGCGCGCGGGCGCGGTGATCGTCGATCCGGCGCAGGTCGATCTCACCGGCATCCAGCGCAATCCCAACGCCGGCGTCTGCATGGGGTTCAAGTACGACGTCAATGCCTGGTTCGCTTCGCACGGCGACCGCATCCCGGTGCATTCGCTCGAGGAGGTGATCGCGTCCAAGAAATTCCATCCGTCCATCGAGGTGCGCATCCTCAATGCGCAGAAGGCCGAACCGCAAGGGCCGGACAGCGACGCCTGCAAACAGGAGATGGCGTACCGCCGTACCTTTGGCGAGGCGGTCACCAAGGCAATGGACACGATGAAGCTCGACGCCTTTGTCTATCCCACCTGGAGCTTCCCGCCGCGCCTGATCGGCGATCTCAACACACCGGGCGGCGACAACAGTCAGGTCTTCTCGCCGACCTCCGGCTTCCCGGCCATCAACGTGCCCATGGGCTATACGCGCGACAATCGTCTGCCGGCGGGCATCACCTTCTTCGGCCGCGCCTGGGACGACGCCGTGCTCATCAAACTCGCCTACGGTTACGAACAGGCGACAAAACACCGCCGCGCGCCCGACAGCACGCCGCCGCTCGCACCATAAACCGTACTTTGTCATTGGGGACCGACGCATGAAGAAGTTTGGGATGATCGCCGCCGTCGCATTGCTGCTCGCACTGCCCGCGCGGGCCGCCAGCATCGATATCGACAAGGCCACGATCCTTGAGATCAATCAGGCCTTCGATGCCGGGACACTGACGTCCGAACAACTGACGCAGATGTACCTGGCGCGCATCGCGGCTTACGACAAGCAGGGCCCGAAACTCCATGCGGTCATCACATTGAATCCAAAAGCGCTGGAAACGGCGCGCGCCCTCGATGCCGAGCGGAAAGCCAAAGGCAAGCGCTCGCCGATGCACGGCATCCCCATCGTGCTGAAGGACAACTTCGATACCAACGACATGCAGACCACCGGGGGTTCGGTTCTGCTGGAAGGCTGGATCCCGCCGAAGGACGCCTTCACAGTGAAGAAACTGCGCGATGCGGGCGCGATCATTCTCGCGAAAGTGAACCTTTCGGAATTCGCGACGGGCGGGGCCAACAGCTCGCTCGGCGGCCAATCGCTGAACCCGCACGATCTCGCCCGCACGCCGGCGGGTTCATCGGGCGGCACCGGTGTCGCTATCGCGGCGGCCTATGCGCAACTTGGGTTCGGCACGGACACGGGCGGGTCCATTCGCGGTCCCTCTGCGGCCAACGGGATTGTCGGCCTCAAGACCTCCATGGGTCTCGTCAGCCGCGGCGGCGTCATTCCGCTGACGTTGAGCTTTGATACCGTCGGTCCCATGGCGCGCAACGTGTCGGACATCGCGTCCGTGCTCAGCGTGATCGCGGGCGTCGATCCCGCCGACGCCGTGACCAAGACCGGCAAGGCCGAAGCGGACTACACGAAGTTCCTGAAGACCGGCGCGTTCAAGGGCGCGCGCATCGGAATCGCGCGCGATTTCATGGGCCAGCACGCGGAGATCGACTGGTCGATCGAGGCGGCGCTCGATGTGATGCGCGAGCAGGGCGCGACGATCGTTGATGTGAAGTTCCCGAAGTGGGTGCTCGACGCGCGGCAGGAATATTACATGACGCTGCGTTATCCCGAGTTCGCCACGCAGGTGACCGAGTATCTGTCGCACACCGGCCCCGGCTACCCGAAATCTCTTACCGAGCTGATCGAGAAGGCCAAGAAGTATCAGAGCATGGGGACCGGCGGCGTTGGTCCCAACCCGTCGCGTTGGTTCGTCTTCAAGAAGGAAGCCGAAGCCGCGGGTATCGACACCGCCAGCTATAAGGCCGTGAAGGAACACGGTCTGCCGGGCGTTCGCATGGTTGTGAACGGCCTCTTCGAAGCCAATAAACTGGACGCGATCGTGTATCCGACCTCAGGCCGGCCGCCCGGTCTGATCGCTTCAACCGACTCCCCGTCGGCCATCGGCGGCGGCGGGCCGTCGGTGATCGCGAACCTCTCGGGTATTCCGGATCTGATCGTGCCGGCGGGTTTCACCAGCGACGATTTGCCGATCGCGATCTCCTTCTGGGGGCCTCTGTTCAGTGAACCCAAGCTGCTGTCGCTGGGCTACAGCTTCGAGCAGGCGACAATGGCGCGCCGGCTGCCCGTCAATACGCCGCCGCTCGCCGGTCAAACCCTGAACGTCGCGGACCGCAAGTAGGCCGCCGGCAGCGCATTCCTAGCGGCGGACGGCGGACTGGAGATCCGGTGGTGATGTGATCGCCACTACCACCGGGCCGGCCCTGCGTGACGCACTATTCGTCGGAATCGACGTCCACTTGGCCCGTGAGCCGGGCACGGGTCTTCGACCATGTGAATCCAATGGCGAGGATCGTGGCGATGGCAATCAGTCCGACCCAAGTCACGGCGCTACCGCGTGCGATGTCGAGCAGCCCGAAGTCCGCCAGCACCCATATCAGCGCGCCGAACAGGGCGCCGCGCACGGAGCCGACGCCGCCGATCACCACCACCACGAAGGTGAGAATGAGGATCTGCTCGCCCATCCCGACCTGCACCGCGAGAATGGGACCGGCCATCACGCCGGCGAGGCCGGCCAGAAGCGCCCCGAGACCGAACACGACGGTGAAGAGCAGGCGAATATCGACGCCGAGCGCGCGCACCATCTGGCGCTGGTTGGCGCCGGCGCGCACCAGCATTCCGATGCGCGTCTTGTTGATGAGGATGTAAAGGCCGATGGCGACGAGAAGCCCCACCACGATGATCGCCAGCCGAAAGATCGGATAGGTGAAGCCCGGCAGCAGTTCCACCGCGCCCGACAGGAAGTACGGCGCGGCGACGAACAACGGCTGGCGTCCGAACAGGATCGTCGTCGCCTGATTGAAAAACAGGATGAGCGCG
>Ga0102832_1001029_pt1 | contig 26484 bp, 22 predicted proteins | sample EBPBio282013_DNA_FD_88942 | JGI IMG/M metagenome (GOLD analysis project Ga0102832, IMG submission 88942) | Wastewater treatment Type I Accumulibacter community from EBPR Bioreactor in Madison, WI, USA - Reactor 2_5/28/2013_ DNA (Illumina Assembly) | ecosystem: Engineered > Bioreactor > EBPR >... | reverse complement strand
TGAACCTCCACGTCCTTTCGGACACACGGACCTGAACCGTGCGCGTCTGCCATTCCGCCACTCGCGCCCGACTCCCGAAGGAGCCAGCCGAAAGAGGTTAGCATCCCGGACGCGTGACTGAGAAACCGGCTAGGTTGGCGGCGACCCTGGAGGGAGAGCCCATGCCGACCCGAGGCCACCGGATTCCGCTGAACACCTACCGGTTGCAGTTGCACGCCGGCTTCACCTTCGCCGATGCGGCGGCCCAGCTCGACTACCTCGTGGAGCTGGGGATCACCGACCTCTACCTCTCGCCGATCCTGGAATCCGTTCCGGGCTCGGCCCACGGCTACGACGTGGTTGATCCGACCCGGGTCTCGGAGGAGCGGGGCGGACGCGCGGGCTTCGAGGCCCTGGCCACCGCCGCCCACGCGCTCGGGCTCGGCGTGATCGTCGACATCGTCCCCAACCACATGGCCATTCCGACGCCGCTGTGGCTGAATCCGCCGCTGTGGTCGGTGCTGCGGGACGGGCCCGAGTCTCCCTACGCCGACTGGTTCGACATCGAGCCGGATGCGCGCCTGGTACTGCCCAACATCGAGATGGCTGAGAGGAATTGCGCTCAAGATCGCTCCACGGCCCCCTCCACACCCGCGACGGAGGCATCCAGCGCGCAATTCCTCCCACCCGACGATCCGATCCCGGCGCTGATCGCGAGCGGCAGGCTGGGTTTCGACGAACTGCGGCATCCGGACGGCGGCAGCGAGCGCGTCCTCACCCTGGACGGCCAGCCCTACCCGCTCGCCCCGGACACCGCCGGCCTGCCGCTGGCCGAGGCGGCCGCCGCGCAGCGGTACGCCCTACGGCGCTGGGAGGGGAACCACACCCGGCTCACCCACCGCCGGTTCTTCGACATCGTCACCCTGATCGGGGTGCGCCAGGAACTCCCCGAGGTGTTCCGCACCACCCACGCCCTGCTGCTGGAGCTGTTCCACGCCGGCCACATCGACGGCTTCCGGGTCGACCACCCCGACGGACTGGCCGACCCCCAGGCCTACTTCGAACAGCTGCGTGAGGCCACCGGGGGCGCGTGGGTGGTGGCCGAGAAGATCCTCTCCGGAGACGAGCTGTTGCCCCCGTCCTGGCCGGTGGCCGGCACCACCGGCTACGAGGCCTCCTGGCGGTTCGACGCCGTGCAGATCTCTCCGGCCGGCGCCACACCGCTCACCCGGCTGGCCCAGACCACCGACGAGCGCCCGGCGCAGACCTGGCCGGAGGTCGCCACCGAGGCCAAGCGCCTGATCGCCGACGGTTCGCTGGCGATCGATCTCGATCGGCTGACCAGGCTCGCCCTGCTGCTCGATCCCAACCTGGACGCGGTGGCCGTCCAGCGCAGCCTGCGGGAGTTCCTGGTGGCGCTGGATCGCTACCGCGCCTACGTCCGCCCAGGCCACCCCACCTCCGCGGCGGATGCTCGGGTGCTGGCCGACGCCGCCCGCCGCGCCGCCGGCGTGCTCGGCGAACGGGATCTCCCGACCCTGGAGCGGCTGCACGCGCTGGCCGGCGGGCAGGCGCCTGGGCCCCAGGCGGACGAGTTCGCCATCCGGTTCCAGCAGGTCAGCGGCGCCCTGGTCGCCAAGGGCGTCGAGGACACCGCCTTCTACCGGTGGACCCAGCTGCTCACCCTCTGCGAGGTCGGTGGCGACCCGGACGCCTTCGGCCTCACCCCCGATGAGCTCCACGCCTGGCTGGCGCGGGTGAACGACGGCTGGCCGGCCACGATGTCGCTGGGCTCCACCCACGACTCCAAGCGCAGCGAGGACGTCCGGGCCCGGATCGCGGCGATCAGCGAGTACCCCGAGGAGTGGGCGGGGTTGGTGCGCGCCCTCACTCCGCTGGTACCCGCCCTTCCGGCGCCGAGCCGGACGACCCTGTGGCAGACGCTGGCCGGCACCTGGACGCCCGGCGGTCCGATCGATCCCGACCGGATCGCCGCCTACCTGGTGAAGGCCGGACGGGAACAGAAGCTGTGGACCTCGTGGGTGGCTCCCGACAACGGCGCCGAAGCCGCTGCCGCGGGGGTGGTGCCGGAACTGCTGGCCGATCCCGGCGTGCGCCAGGCCTTCGACGGCTGGAGCGAACTCACCAGCGAGTCGGTCCGCACCAACACCCTGGCCACCAAGCTGGTCCAGCTCACCGCGCTGGGGACGGCCGACACCTACCAGGGGCAGGAGACCGTCCGGCTGAGCCTGACCGATCCCGACAACCGGCGGGCCGTCGACTTCGAAGCCCTGCGCCGGCTGCTGGCGGTGGCCTCCGGGGAGCTCCCCGGGGGCCTGGCGGAGGACGCCCGGCCGACAGCGCGCGTCCCGGACCGGCTGCACCGGGAGAAGCTGGCCCTCACCCACCTCGCGCTCGCGCTGCGGAAACGCCATCCGGAAGCCTTCGTCGCGGGCGCGTACCGTCCGCTGGAGTCGAACACCGAGTTCGCCTGGGGGTTCGCCCGGGGGGACGAGCCGGCGGCGCTCACCATCGCCACCCGGCTGCCGCGCCTCCGCGCCGCCCGGGGCGGCTGGCAACCCGCCCACCGTCTCACGCTTCCGCCGGGCGGCTGGCGGAACCTGCTGACCGGGAGCGAGCACCGCGTGGTCTTCCATCCGGCTACCGACCTGGCGGGCTGGCCGGTGGCCCTGATGGAGCGGATCGGGTGATCCCGGCGACGAACCGGGCCGATACCTGAGGCGGCTCTCGGCGATCCCGCCTCGCGGCACCGGGGCGCCCAGTACGCTGGGGTCTTCGCGGCTGGATAGGCTGGACGTCGTACACCAGTTCTGGGAGGTGCCCGTGGGGGTCTTCGACCGGGTTGAGCGCACATTGGAAGGCGCCGTCAGCGGTGCTTTTGCGCGCGCCTTCAAGGGCGACGTGCAGCCCGTCGAGATCACGGCCCGGCTCCAGCGCGAGCTCGACCGGGAAGCCAAGCTGCTCGACCGGGCCCGCAAGCTGGTCCCCAACGACTTCCGGATCGGGCTTTCCACCCACGACTACGAGCGGCTCACGCCCTACTCCAAGACGCTCAACTCCGAGATCGTCCCCCAGTTGCGCAGCTACGCCGCCGAGCACGGTTACCTCTTCAACGGCCCGATCACGATCGAGTACACGCTGGACGAGTCACTGCCGATCGGACGGTTCACCGTCACCTCCTCGGCCGTCGCCGGGGTGGAGGCCGAGCCGGCCACTCCCTCCGAGATCCGCTCGGCCGACCTGGTCGTCGAGGTCAACGGCGTCCGCCACCCGCTCACCCCGCCCGGGCTGACGATCGGCCGCGGCACCGACGCCGACCTGCGGATCAACGATCCCGGGGTCTCCCGGGTGCACGCCCGGATCGTGGTCGAGGGCATCGGTGGCCAGCAGCAGCTCTCCATCGAGGACATGGGCTCGACCAACGGCATCGTGGTGGACGGCCAACGCGTACGCCAGTCCGCCCTGGCCGCCGGCAGCCGGATCGAGATCGGCTCCACCCGCCTGTCGATCGTCTCACCCCTGGCCGATGTCTGAGCTGATCGTCCTCGCCCTCAAGCTGGCATTCCTGGCCGCGCTGTGGCTGTTCATTCTCTTCGTGGCCAACATCATCCGCACCGATCTCTTCGGACGAAAGCTCAGCCCGGCCGAACTCGCCGCGGCCGGCGCCGTAGCCGCCGGCGACCCCGTCCCCAAGCTCTCCAAACGGGCTGAGAAGCGGCTGCCCAGGATCCTCAAGATCACCCACGGGCCGCAGGCCGGGGTCGAACTGCCGCTGGGGCAGCCGATCCTGATCGGTCGCGCCACGGACTGCCAGCTGTTGCTGGACGACGACTACGTCTCCACCCGGCACGCCCGGATCACCCTCGGCCCGGCGGGCTACCAGGTGGAGGATCTGGGCTCGACCAACGGCACCTTCGTCAACAACCAGCGGATCAGCACACCCACCCCGATCGGCCCGACCGACGGCGTCCGGATCGGGCGAACCCAGATGGTGCTGGAGAAATGACCCTCGCGCTGCGCTACCTGGCGCACTCGGAGATCGGCCTGGTTCGCAAGAACAACCAGGATTCGGCCTACGTCTCCCCCACCATGCTGGTCGTCGCCGACGGCATGGGGGGCGCCGCCGCCGGTGACCTCGCCTCGGCGGTGGCGATCAAGGAACTGCGCGCGGTCGACGGCGACCACACCGGCGAGGACATGCTCACCGCGCTGGACGACGCGATCGCGAACGCCGCCGCGCAGATCGCCGCGCTGGTGAAGTCCGACGGCTCCCTGGAGGGCATGGGCTCGACCGTCTGCGGGGTGATGTTCGACGGGAACACGCTCGGCCTGGCCAATATCGGCGACTCCCGGGCCTACCGGTACCGCGACGGCGCCCTCACCCGCCTCAGCCGCGACCACTCCTGGGTGCAGACCCTGGTGGAGGACGGCCGGATCACCGAGGCCGAGGCACTGGAGCACCCGCACCGCTCGCTCATCCTGCGGGTGGTCAACGGCCAGCCCCAGCACCTGCCCGATCTGGAGCTGGTCGACGCGGCCGCCGGCGACCGCCTGCTGATCTGCTCCGACGGGCTGTGCGGCATGGTCACCGACGCCACCATCCAAGCCGAGCTCGACGGTGAGCTCGACGAGGTCATGGAGCGTCTGATCGCCCTCGCGCACGCCACCGGCGGCCAGGACAACATCACCATCGTGCTGGCCGACATCGTCGAGGGTGAGCCCGAGGGCGCCACCCAGGTGCTGGGCGCCGCCTCGTCCCTCGATCTGGACGCACCCTTCGACACCACCACCATGCAGCTGCCGACGCTCGCCGGCGAGGAGGCCCTGGTCGAGGATCCGGCGGTTCTGGCCGAGCGGGCGCGGTACTCGCCCACCACCAAGGGCCGGGTCGCCGCCTGGCTGAAGGTGACCATCGCGGTCGTCCTCACCCTCGGCCTGATCGGCGGCGGTCTGGGGCTGTGGTACTCCTACACCCAGCAGCGGTACTACGTCGGGCCCGAGGAAGCCACCGTCGCGATCTTCCGCGGGGTTCCCGACGCTATCTGGAACCTGCCGCTCTCCAGCCTGGTCGAGGCCGACAACACCCGGCTGGACGACCTGCCGCCCTACTACCAGGAGCAGGTGCGGGCGACGATCCGCGCCGAATCGCTGGAGGCCGCCCGCACCATCGTGGGCGGGCTGCGGGTGAAGGCCCGCGAGTGCATCGCCCAACGCGAGGTCCGGGCGCGCGCCACGCAGAGCCCGGCGCCGACGGTCAGCACGACGCCCGCCACACCGGACACCACCCAGTCAGCGAAACCCGACCCCAGCTCACCCAGTGAGTCGCCCGCCATCAGCCCTCGGCCTACCTCGCCCTCCCCGACCGCGGCCCCGCTGCCGCCTCCCGCGCCGGAGGAGTGCTGACATGTCGGACGTCGTCGTCTATCGCAAGCGACGAGGTGCCGAGCTGTTCATGCTGCTGCTGGCACTGGCGATCGCGCTCGGCGGCTACTTCCTGATCCACCTCAACACCGATGGCGAGCTGCCCGAGGGCTGGCCGTTGACCATTGGGATCGCGGTGGCGATCGTCGGCCTCGCGCACGGCGTCGTCCGGTGGCGGCTGCCCTACGCCGATCCGCTGATCCTGCCCATGGTCGTGCTGCTCAACGGGCTCGGGTTGGCCATGATCCACCGGCTCGACCTCGGCGGCGAGACCCGGATGTACTCCGCCGAGCTGCAGCTGACCTGGACGGCGGTGGCGATCGTCGCCTTCTGCGCGGTGATCGTCCTGCTGCGCGACCACCGCGTGCTCAACGCCTACCCCTACCTGCTGTTCCTGGTCGGCCTGATCCTCCTGCTGCTGCCGCTGGTGCCCGGCCTGGGCAAGGAGAACAACGGCGCCCGGATCTGGATCGAGATCGGCCCCTACAGCTTCCAGCCCGCCGAGCTGGCCAAGATCGTGCTGTCGGTCGCCTTCGCCGCCTACCTGGTGGAGAAGAAGGACGTCCTGGCGCTGGCCGGCGGCAAGCTCGGCCGGATCGTGCTGCCCCGGCCGCGCGACCTCGGGCCGATCCTGGTGATGTGGCTGGCCAGCATGGCCGTCCTGGTCTTCCAGAAGGATCTCGGCACCGCCCTGCTGTTCTTCGGCCTGTTCGTGACCATGCTCTACATCGCCACCGAGCGGCCGGGCTGGCCGATCATCGGCGCCACCCTCTTCACCGCCGGGGCCTACGCGGCCTTCCTGGTCTTCGGGCATGTGCAGGCGCGCGTCTCGGGCTGGCTCGACCCGTTCTCCAACTTCGATCGCAACTACCAGGTGATCCAGGCCCAGTTCGGCTTCGCCTGGGGCGGGCTGTTCGGAACCGGGTGGGGGCTGGGACGGCCCAACCTCACCCCCCTGGCGAAGACCGACTTCGTCTCGGCCGCGATCGGCGAGGAACTCGGGCTGGTCGGGCTGACCGCCGTGGTGTTGATCTACGGGCTGATCGTCGCCCGCGGCATGCGCGCCGCGCTCGGCGCGCGGGATCCGTTCGGCAAGCTGCTGGCGGCCGGGGTCTCCTTCGTCTTCGCCATCCAGGTGTTCGCCATCATCGGCGGCGTCACCCGGCTGCTCCCGCTGACCGGCCTCACCACCCCGTTCATGTCGCAGGGCGGCTCCTCGCTGGTGGCCAACTGGATGCTGTTCGGGCTGCTGATGATCCTCACCCACCAGGTCCGCCGACCGGCCCTGGAGCCGGCGCCGGCCGGCCCGGTCGCCTCGCTGGCCGAGGAGGCCACGATCGTGGTGAAGACGCCGGCGGCGGATCCGGCCGCGGCTCCATCCCCGTCCCCGGAGCCCGTGGCGAAGCCGGCGGCCTCCGACGAGGCGACGATCGTCACCGAACGGCCCGACACCGATGAGGCCACCGTCGTCACCCCCGCGGTCTCGCCGCCGCGGGACGAACTGACCGAATCCATCTTCCGAGGTGAATCGTGAACGGCCCGATCCGCCGCGTGGCGATCGCCGCCATGGCGATCTTCACCGCTCTGATGCTCAACATCACAGCCGGCTACCTGTTCCGCACCGACGACCTCAACAACCGCGCGGAGAACCGCCGCACCGGCGATGCCCGGTTCGCGCAGGACCGCGGCCCGATCATGGTGGGCAACTCACCGATCGCCAAGTCCGAGCCGGTCAAGGATCGCTACAAGTTCCAGCGCAGCTACCCCTCCGGCAAGCTCTACGCGCCGATCACCGGCTACTACAGCTACGTCTTCGTGGCGTCCGGGCTGGAGCGTTCCTTCTCCGATCAGCTGACCGGCGTCGACGACTCCCAGTTCCTGGATCGGCTGGTCAACCTGCTCACCGGCGAGACCCCGCGGGGCGGCACGGTGGAGACGACGATCGACGCCCGCGCCCAGCGCGCGGCGTGGTACGGCCTGAACGGACGCAAGGGTGCCGTCGTCGCCATCGACACCAAGACCGGCGCGATCCGCGCCCTGGTCTCCAGCCCCAGCTACGATCCCAACCAGCTCGCCACCCACGACCTGAAGGACTCCCAGAAGGCGTGGGAGAAGCTCACCGACGACCCCGACCGGCCGATGGCCAACCGGGCCACCCGCGAGATCTACCCGCCGGGCTCGACCTTCAAGCTGATCACCGCCGCCGCGGCGCTCGAATCCGGCATTGATCCGGACACCGAGATCGACGCCACCGCCTTCGACCTGCCGGGCTCGACGGTGACGATCAGTGGCCGCTGCGGCGGCGACCAGATCACGCTCACCCACGCCCTGGAGGTCTCCTGCAACCCCGGCTTCGCCCGGCTGGGCGCCGAACTCGGCGCCGACGTGCTGCGCGCCCAGGCCGAGCGGTTCGGGTTCGGCGACACCTTCGTGGACGAGATCGGCTCGGCCGCCAGCCTCTTCCCGGAGGAGCCGGACGACGCGCAGACCGCGATGAGCGCGATCGGCGCCTTCGACGTCGCTGCCAGCCCGCTGCAGATGGCCATGGTGGCAGCGGCGGTCGCCAACGGCGGCGTGGTGATGGAGCCCTACCTGGTGGAACGGGTGGTGTCGGCCAACCTCTCGGTGATCAGCCAGACGCTGCCCCGCCAGCACTCCACGGCCGTCAGCGAGACCGTGGCCGACCAGTTGCACGACATGATGGTGTCGGTCGTCGAGAAAGGCACCGGCCGGCGGGCCCAGATCTCCGGCCTCACCGTCGGCGGCAAGACCGGTACCGCGGTGCCGGACGAGAACCGGCGTCCCTACGCCTGGTTCACCGCCTTCGCCGACGAGGTCGACCTGGCTGTCTGCGTCTTCATCGAGGACGCCCAGATCCCGGCCACAGATATCGCCGGCGGCACCCTGGCGGCGCCGATCGCGCGGGCCGTGATCGAGGCGGTGCGATGAGGAACCGCTGGTCACGAGCGGTATCGAGGCCCTCCCAGCCCCCGCTGTCGGCGGGTGTTCTTGGGCCAACTTCAGGAACGTCCGTCACAATGGACGGTGAACCCTGCCCCGGATCACGGCGGCGGGCGGAAAGGATGAGCCGATGAGTGACGAGCCGAGGTTGCTCGGAGGGCGCTATCAGCTGGGCAGCCTGCTGGGCCGGGGCGGCATGGCCGAGGTGCGGCGCGCTCGTGATCTGCGGTTGGGCCGCGATGTCGCGGTGAAGCAGCTGCGCATCGACCTGGCGACCGACTCCACCTTCCAGGCGCGTTTCCGCCGCGAGGCCCAGGCCGCCGCCGGGCTGAACCATCCCAATATCGTGGCGGTCTACGACACCGGCGAAGAGGCCGATCCGAACACCGGCGTTCAGGTTCCCTTCATCGTCATGGAACTGGTCAACGGCCACACCCTGCGCGAGATCCTCCGCACCGGGCGGCAGATCCAGCCCGAGAAGGCGCTGGAATTCGCCCAGGGCGTGCTCGACGCGCTGAGCTACAGCCACAAGGCGGGCATCGTCCACCGCGACATCAAGCCCGCCAACGTGATGCTGACCCCCAACGGTCAGATCAAGGTGATGGATTTCGGCATCGCGCGCGCGGTGGCCGACACCTCGGCGACGATGACCCAGACCGCGGCTGTCATCGGCACCGCGCAGTACCTGTCGCCCGAGCAGGCCCGCGGCGAGACGGTCGACTCCCGCAGTGACATCTACTCCGCCGGCTGCCTGCTCTACGAACTCCTGGTCGGGCGCCCGCCGTTCCAGGGCGACTCCCCGGTCAGCGTCGCGTACCAGCACGTCCGGGAGGCTCCCGTCCCGCCCAGCCAGCTCGATCCGATGATCAGCCCCGGGATGGACACCATCGTGCTGAAGTCGCTGGCCAAGGATCCCGCCGACCGCTACCAGACCGCGGCGGCGATGCGCGCGGACATCGGCCGGCTGCTGGCGGGCCAGGACGTTGTGGCGCGGGTACCGCGGCCGACGGCGGCCTTCCCCGTCGGCGCGAACGAGCCGACCATCGTGGCGGCCGCTCCGACGTCCGTGCTCTCCGCCGATACCGGCACCCAGACCGGCACGGCCACCCGGGCCCTGGAGCCCACCCGGCAGCGCAACCTGACCCCGCTGTGGGCGACCCTGATCTCGCTGGCCGTGATCGCCGCCGCCGTCGGGGTGTTCCTGCTGCTGAACCCGATGGGCCAGCCCACCATGGTGAAGGTGCCCTCGCTGACCGGCATGACGGCTGCCCGGGCCACCGAGGAGCTGGAGCAGCTGGAGCTGGTCCCCAAGTCGTTCGAGGTGGAGGGCAAGGACGACGGCACGATCGGGCAGGTGATCAACCAGCGGACCCAGGCCGAGACCCCGGTGCCGGTCGGCACCGTCATCGAGTTCGAGGTCAACATCGGGCCGGTGAAGAAGACCATTCCGACCGGTCTCATGGGGCAGCCGTACGAGGACGTCGTGCAGATCCTGGAGGATCTCAACTTCACGGTGAACGTCGACGTCGATCCCAATGAGCCGTTGACGGCCGTCGCCGACGAGGTGACCTACCTGAACCCGGCCGAGGGCGCCAGCATCGAGTTGAGCAAGCCCATCACCGTCCTCTATGCCACCGGCGAGAGCCCCGTCCCCAACTTCCGCGGCTTGGACGAGGAGAGCGCCGCCGACGAGGCCGAACGGAACGGCTTCCAGGTGAGCTTCAAGACCGAGCCGTCGGAGGAGACCGAGGGCACCGTCATCTCCCAGAAGCCGGGCGTCGGACAGGTGGTGCCGCGCACCACCCGGATCAAGCTCGTGCTGGCCGGTCCGATGCCCGTCACCGACGGCGTCGTCCCGAACTTCCGCGGCCTGGATCAGGCCAGCGCCACCGAGGCCGCGCGGGTCGCCGGCTTCCTCGACGTGAGCTTCTCCAGCGAGCCGTCGGCCGAGGCCGAGGGCACCGTCATCTCGCAGAAGCCGGCAGCGGGGCAGAAGGCGCCACTCACCACCCAGATCAGGCTGGTACTGGCCGAACCGCTACCCGAGGAGCCGCCGCCGGAGGAGACTCCGGGGGAGGGCGAGTAGCCGTTCGCCCGCTGGCTCCGGCGAGCTGACGCCGGCTCAGACGGTGCTCATCAGCGGGCTCAGCCCGGCGGCACGGCGCGGTGCGCCCGCGTCCCCGCAGACCGCCAGCCAATTGGCGAGCATCTGGTAGCCGCCCTCGGTGAGCACCGACTCGGGGTGGAACTGCACGCTCTCCACCGCCAGGCTGCGGTGCCGCAGGCCCATGATGACGCCGGAGTCGGTGCGCGCGGTGACCTCCAGGACGTCGGGCACGGTTGCGGGATCGAGCGCTAGCGAGTGGTAGCGCGTGGCCGTGATCGGTTCCGGCAGGCCGGCGAAGACGCCGCGGCCGTCGTGGTGCACCAGCGAGGTCTTGCCGTGCAGCAACTCGGGAGCCCGCGCGACGGTGCCACCGAAGGCGACCGCGATCGACTGCAACCCCAGGCACACCCCGAAGATCGGCACCCGTCCGCTGTGGCTGCGGATCACCCGGACGCAGACGCCGGCGGCCTCCGGAGTACCGGGACCGGGCGAGACCAGGATGCCGTCGAAGGCCTCCTCCCAGCCCTCGGAGTCGAACCGCGGGTCGTCATTGCGCCAGGTCTCGACCTCGGCTCCGAGCTGCGCCAGGTATTGCACCAGGTTGTAGACGAATGAGTCGTAGTTGTCGATCACGAGGATGCGCGCCATGCGTCCCATTCTCGCCTGCTCAGCGCTCGACGCCGGCACGCTCCAGATCCAGGACACCAGCGAACCCCGGCAGCGTCACCTCGGGCTCCCGCCACTGCTCGTAGCCCAGCCGGTAGGCGGTGGCGTACTCCCGATAGACCCGCAGCGATTCCGAGCCGGCCAGCGCCTGCTCGAGGCGCTCGGCGTCGCCGATGGCGGTGATCACGTACGGCGGGGCGTAGGGGACGCCGTCCAGCAGCACGGTGTTGCCCACACACTTGATGCCGGTGAGCACCGTCACCCGCTGGCCCTGGAGGGTCATCGCCTCGGCCCCACCTCGCCACAGCGCGTTCACCACGGCCTGGATGTCCTGCTGATGGACGATCAGCAGCTCGTCGGCGACGCCGGCCGGCTTCACGCTGAGCGGCGCGTCCGACAGCCGCACCGTCACTCCGGGGCCGCTCACGGCGGTCAGGCCGGCCTGCTCGGAGAGCTCGGCCAGCTGCGGCGCGAACGGATCCTCCGCCGAGGTCACCTGGGCGAGCCGGTCCACCTCGGCGCGCAGGTCGGCCACGGTGTGCGCGAGTTCGGCATTGCGCGCCGACTCCGCGCGCAGCAGATCGGTCAGATCCCGGTTGGGACGAAGATCGCCACCGGCCGACGAGGCGGCGCCGGTGGCCAGCATCAGGCCGGCCAGCAGGCAGGTGACGAAGGTGGCGACCTGCCAGGCGGACCGGCCACCGACATGGTGCCGCCGAGCACGCCGGAACCGGGCCCGGGCTCTCGTCCACCACGTCACGCAGCCACCCTACGTCGCGGGCCCGAGACCCGGTATCCTTGGTCCGTTCACAAGTGACGTGCAAGGAGTGACGGGTGCCTGAGTCGAAGGTCCGCAAGGCCGCTGCTGACAAGAAGAAGCAGACCGCCAAGGACGAGCGTGCCGCCGAACGCGCCAAGCAGCAGAAGGCCGTCGCTCCCGGAAGCCGCCAGTGGGTTCTGCCGGCCTTCATCACGCTCGGTCTGCTCGGCGTGCTGTGGCTGGTGGTGTACTACATCACCACCGCGGTCGGCATCGCCGTCCCGGTGATGTCCGACATCGAGGGAATCTGGAACGTGGTGATCGGCATGGTGGCACTGGCCGGCGCCTTCATCCTGGCCACCTTCTGGAAGTAGCCCCTGGGCGACGACCCTCGGGCCGCCCTCCCTTGGTTCCATCTGCTCCGTTCCTCGGACCGCTGACGCGCGCTCTGCCAGGTTCCGGCGTTGAGCCGCGGAACCTTGGTCAGAACCGCTTGGCGACCAGCTCGTCGCGTGGGGCCCCGAGCGGGATGGGCCCTACTGGCCCAGCGGCTTGAGCAGCGGGAACAGGATCGTCTCCCGGATCCCCGCGCCGGTGAGCAGCATCATCAGCCGGTCGATCCCCAGCCCCATGCCGCCCATCGGCGGGGCGCCGAACTCCAGCGCCGCCAGGAAGTCCTCGTCCAGCTGCATGGCCTCGGGGTCGCCGGCGGCGGCCTTCAGCGATTGCGCGACCAGCCGCTCGCGCTGGATCACCGGGTCGATCAGTTCGGAGAAGCCGGTGCCGCGTTCGACGCCGCCGATGATCAGATCCCAGGCCTCGATCAGGTCGGGGTCGCTGCGGTGCTGGCGGGCCAGCGGCTGGGCGATCGGCGGGTAGTCGCAGACGAAGGTGGGCTGCAGCAGGGTGGGCTCGACGATCTCGCCGAAGAGTTCCATCACCAGCTTCTGCGCGACCCAGGCGGGGTCGTACTCGATGCCCCGGGCGTCGGCGATGGCGCGCAGGCGGGCTGCGTCGGTGGCGGGGGTGATCTCCTCGCCGAGGGCCTCGGAGAGCGTCGGGTAGACCGGCTTCCAGGCCCACTCCCCACCCAGGTCGATCTCACCGGCCGGGGTGACGACGGTGCGGGTGCCGAGCGCGGTGTCGGCGGCGTGCTGGATCAGCCGCTGGGTCATCAGCGCGATCGAGGTCTGGTCGCCCCAGGCCTGGTAGGCCTCCAGCATGGTGAACTCCGCCGAGTGGCTGGAGTCGATGCCCTCGTTGCGGAAGATCCGTCCGATCTCGTAGACCCGGTCGGCCCCGCCGACCATCGCCCGCTTGAGGTACAGCTCCAGCGCGATCCGCAGCGTCATGTCGATGTCGAAGGCGTTCAGGTGGGTACGGAACGGACGGGCCGCGGCCCCACCGTGCACCAACTGCAGCACCGGGGTCTCCAGCTCGATGTAGCCCTCGGCGTGCAGCACCTCGCGGATGGCGTGGGTGACCAGCGCCCGGGTGCGCACCATGTCGCGGGCCTCGGGGCGAGCCACCAGGTCGGCGTAGCGCTGCCGCACCCTGGTCTCCTCGCCGAGTTCCTTGTGCAGGGTGGGCAGCGGACGCAGCGCCTTGGAGGCCAGCACCCAACCGGTAGCCAGCACGGAGAGCTCGCCACGCTTGGAGGAGATGACCCGGCCGGTCACCGAGACGAAGTCGCCCAGATCGACGTCCGCCTTCCAGGCGGCCAGAGACTCCTCGCCCACCTCGGCCAGCGAGATCATGACCTGCAGGCGGGTACCGGATTCGGTGAGCGTGAACCCGTCCTGGATGGTGGCGAAGCAGAGCTTGCCGGTGTTGCGGATGAAGACCACCCGTCCGCTGACGCTCACCACGTCCGCGGTCTCGTCCCCGGCCTCAAGGTGGCCCCACTGCTCGTGCACCTGCGCTGCGGTGTGAGTGCGTGGCACCGAGATCGGGTACGGCGCCGTCCCCTCGCCGAGCAACCGGGCACGCTTGTCGTGCCGCACCTGCTCCTGCTCGGAAAGGTCGGGGTTCATCGGCGTCGGCTCAGTCACGGCAGTAGGTTATCGGCTGCCTCCCTCCCCCTCCGATCCGGGCCGCCTACTCCTCACCTCCCCTCCGCAGAATCCGGGCAATCTGGCCACGATCCCCGCGTTATCCAGGCAGGAAGGCCCTCTTGCCCGGTTTCCGCGGCTAACCGACCTGTGGACAACAGCGGCGCTATCCACAGATCCCAGATCGCCCGGCACACCGGGGATCCGCTTGCCAAGGATTCGGGGTGTGATGTTCCCCTACGGCGTGACGCGATACGCCGACCTCCTGCGGACGGGGCTCGGCAGGGCCGAGATCGAGCAACTCCAGTTGGCCGGGCACATCCGCCGGGTCCGGCGGGGCTGGTATGCCGATCCCAGCGCCGGATCGGACGTCCTACGAGCCGTGCGCCTCGGCGGAGCCCTGTCGTGCCTCTCCGCGTTGCGGCACCACGGAGTGTGGGTGCCCCCGACCGGACAGCTGCACATCCGCATGTCCGAGCACCACCAGGCCAAGTCGGCGCTTCCCGCCGACGTCCACGTCTGCCCACTCCCCATCCGTTCCGCCCCGACCGTCGCGGTCGATCCCCTGGCGACCGCCCTCCTTGCCGCGGTCCGGTGTCTGAACGGCGAAGGGATCGTCGTGGTTCTGGATTCCATCCTCAACCTGCGCCTGCTCAGGCGCGACCAACTCGCGAGCATTCTGTCCGGCTGCGCGGTCCGGGTGCGCAGGCTGGTGGCGGAAGCCGACCACAGAGCTGAATCGGGAACCGAGTCGATGGTGAGATTCCGACTGCGCCGGCTTGGCGTCAAGGTTCGCAGTCAGGTCTTCATCGAGGACGTGGGACGGGTCGACCTCCTGGTCGGAAAACGCCTGGTCATCGAAGTCGACAGCCGCGCGCACCACACCGGCGAGAGCACCTACCAGACCGACCGCCGGCGCGACCTCGTCCTCGTGGCTCGCGGCCGGCTCGTGCTGCGGTTCACCTACCACCAGATCGTCCACGAGTGGGACGCGGTGCTCAAGGAGCTCCGCCTGCTCATCCGCTCCGAGGCCCACCTGAGGCCTCGACCTCGAGCCGCCTGATCGATCCGTTGCCAACCTGTCCGGTCCGCCGTCCCGCAGAAGCCGGGCAGAACAGCCTTCGTGCCGGCACTATCCGGCCGGAGAGGCTGTTTTTACCCGGTTTCTGTAGTGAAATCCCCATAGCCAGGTCACCGCATCGGGGCCGAATCCCATCGCCAGACCTGCGGTGTTCCGGTCACAATGTCCAGATGCTGCTGCCGCCGAAGGTTGCCCAGGGCATCCGGGAGGGACGCGTGACGCTCGCCTTCCGCCGCTGGCGACGACCGGATGTCCGGCCCGGCTCGCGGTTCCGCACCGCAGTCGGCGTGATGGAGGTGGAGGCGATCGATTCGGTCGACCCGCTACGGATCACCGACGAGGAGGCGGCCGCGGCCGGCCATCCCGACGCCGACTCGGTTCGCCGGAGACTGGGCGGCGAGGCCAACTGGCCGACCTACCGGATCCGGCTGAGCTGGGCGGGCGAGGACCCGCGGATCGCGCTGCGCACCGACGATGCGCTGACCGAGGACGACGTGGCGGCGATCGACACCCGGCTGGAAAGACTCGACCACGCCAGCAGCCACGGCCCGTGGACGATGGCCACTCTCGCGCTGATCGGCCGCCGGCCGCGGGTGCGCGCACCCGACCTGGCGGCCGAGCTGGGCCGACAGCGAGACCCGTTCAAGATCGATGTCCGCAAGCTGAAGAACCTCGGCCTGACCATCAGTCATGAAATCGGCTACGAGTTGAGCCCTCGCGGGCTGGCCTACCTCGCCCGGACGCGACGCGGACGGAGCTGAGCTCACCTCTTCCTAAACTCAATCCCCGCAGAAACCGGGCAGTTGAGCCCGTCCGGCTGGATAGTGCGGGCACTGAGGCTGATCTGCCCGGTTTCTGCGGAACAACACGGTTGGGGTGACAGACCGACAGGCGGCGACTCACACCGGCAAGTGACGCTGCCACCATTCCAGGATGGCGTCGAAGCGCTGCCGGCGATGCCAGGGGCGGCCAGAGCGGGAGAGTTCGTGGTTCTCGCCGGGGAAGACCAGCAGTTCGGCGTCGACCCCGGCCAGCTTGAGCTCGGTGTAGTACCGGAAGGCCTGGGCGAGCGGGCAGCGCAGATCCTGTTCGGAGTGGATGACCAGGGTGGGCGTGGTGACCTGGCCGGCCAGCAGGGTGGGTGACTGGGCGTCCATCGTGGCGGGGTCGTCGGTGTTGTAGGAGTGGGCGAAGAACCAGCCGATGTCCGACGAGCCCACGAAGGAGCGCGGGTCGAGGTAGCCGCGCTCCACGATCGCCGCGGCGAACCGGTGCTCGTGGGCGATGATCCAGGCGGTGAGGTAGCCGCCGTACGAGCCGCCCATCACCCCGACTCGCGCCGGGTCCAGGCCGGGGACGGTGGCCAGCGCATGGTCGAGGAAGGCCAGCACGTCCACCATGTCGCGGTCGCCGAAGGCTCCCCGGATGGCCGCACCGTGGGCCTCCCCGTACCCGGCCGACCCACGCGGGTTGCACATCACGACCGCGTAGCCGGCGGCGGCATAGACCTGTGCCTCGTCGAAGAAGGCCGGGCCGTAGGCGGCGAACGGGCCGCCATGGATGTTCAGCAGCACCGGGTGCGGGCCGTCGCCCTGGGGCGCCACGACCCAGCCGTGCACCGGTGTGCCGTCCGGGCTGGTGGCGATCAGCTCCCGAGTGGGGACGGGGGCGGCGACCTCGCACAGCCGGGCGGCGAAGTCGGTCAGCAGGCGGGACTCCGCGCCGACCACCGCCGCCTCACCCGGGCTGGCCGGGGTCGACACCGCGGCGACCGCGTGACCGCCGGCACCAGCGAGCTCGTTCACGGACGCGCCGCGGGGCACATCCAGGCGCGCCCAGTTGCCGTCCGGGGCGAACCGGACCGGCACCCCCACCCCGCGTTCGGCCAGCACGGCCAGGACGATGCCGTCGGTCGGGTCGGCCTCCAGGTGGGCGAAGTCGAGTTCGGCCGGTTCGGTGAGCCGAACGGCCGGGCCGCCGTCGACGGGCATGCGCCAGACCGCCGCGTTGGTGGCGACGTGGTCGCGCCCGGTCGGGCCGAGGTCGACGGCCCGGAACCACAGGTCGTCCCACAGCACCACCGGTGAACCGGCGGCCAGCTTCGCGCCGATCGCCTCCGGATCGGTGAGCAGCGTAGCGTCGCCGGTGGCCAGATCGATCCGGTAGAGATCGGCCCGCAGGTCGGCGCCCCGTCCCTCGTGGCGGGCCGAGACCACGATCACCGACCCCGCTGCGACCACCGGCTCGCGATGGTCGAAGTCACCCTCGGTGAGCTGGCGCGCCTCCGGCACCAGCGAGGCCTTGGCCCCGGCGCTCTCCTGCGCCTTGGCGGCACGCCCCACCGGCACCACCGGCGGCTCGTCACGCGGGTCGGGCAGGTCGACGACGAAGACGTGGGTGCGCTGGTCGGCGGTGTAGCCGCGGCCGTTGTACTGGAACGACAAGGTGGTGATGTGGCGGGCATCCTCGGCTGCGGCCGGGACGCCCTCCCAGGTGCCGTAGCGCCCCTCGTCCGGCACCGCGGCGGTGAACACGACGCGCGAGGAGTCCGGGGTGAAGGCGAACTCGGCCACCCCCAGCTTCCGGTCCGTGATCACCATCGGCTCGCCGCCCGCCGCCGGCACGACCGCCAACTGCGACGGGCCGTCGGCGGTCGCCCGCAGGAAACCGATCAGCCGACCGTCCGGCGAGAGCCGCGGTGCGGTATCGCGGAATCCCCGGGTGATCCGCCGGGGCGAGCCGCCGTCCAGCGGGACCCGCCACAACTGCCCGACGTAGGCATCGGCGGCGAAGTCCGGGCGAACCGCGGAGACCACGGCCCACCCGTCCGGATGGACGGCCGGACGCGACACGGAGAAGAGACGATCGAGATTCTCAGGCAGCACCCCCCGAGCGTAACCCCGAACCCGGATCCCGGGCCGGCGCGGACGACCCGCGACAACGGCCGGGATCGATCAGGGACAGGTACGCACCCTTACCCAGTTGGTGAGTGAGTGCTCACTCACTACACTGCATCCGTGAGTCGCGCCACCGCCATGCCCCCGGACGTTCGTCGCCGGGCGATCATCGACGCCGTCCAGCCGCTGCTGCTGGAGCACGGCACCGCGCTCACCACCCGGCAGCTGGCCGAGGCGGCAGGGGTGGCCGAAGGCACCCTGTTCCGGGTCTTCGAATCCAAGCAGGAACTGATCGCCGCGGCCGCCCTGGAAGCCCTCCAGGCCGAGCCAGCGGTCGCCCTGCTCGCCGAATTGCCGCGGAACCAGGATCTCACCGAATGCGTGGTCACGATCCTGCAGATCCTGCAGCAGGAGATCCGCCGCACCCGGGCGCTGGCGATGGCGGTCTTCCACCGTCCGGCCACGGGACCCCCGGGCGGCGCGCCGCCCGGCCATCCGCCCAAGCCGTTCAGTCATGAGCGTCAGCAGCGTCTCGTCGACGCCGTCGCCCACAGCCTGGAGGAGCACGCCGCCCAGCTCGCCGTCCCGCCCCCGACCGCGGCCCGAGTGCTCCAGGCGATGGCCTTCGCCTCCACCTTCCATTTCACCGACACCGATTCGCTCTCCGAGCCGGCCGACGTCGCTCACGTCGTCCTCCACGGGATCGCCCAAGGAACCCCATGACCCGTCTGCTCATCCGCTACCTGCGGCCCTACACCTGGCTGCTGGTCGGCGTGATCGTCCTGCAATTGACCCAGTCGATCGCCTCGCTCTTCCTGCCCACGCTGAACGCGCGGATCATCGACGAGGGCGTCGCCACCGGCAACACCGCCGTGATCTGGCAGTTGGGCGCGGTGATGCTCGCCGTCAGCCTGGCCCAGGTCGCCGCCCAGATCGGCGCCACCTGGTTCGGCGCCCGCACCTCCATGAGCTTCGGACGCGACGTCCGCAACGCGATCTTCTCCCGGGCGCTCACCTTCTCGGCCCGGGAGGTGAACAAGTTCGGTGCGCCGAGCCTGATCACCCGCAACACCAACGACGTCCAGCAGGTGCAGCAGCTCGTGCTGATGACCGCGGTCATGCTCGTCTCGGCCCCGCTCACCGCCGTGGGCGGCGTCTTCATGGCGCTGCGCGAGGATGTCGGGCTGAGCTGGATCATCCTGGTGGCGGTCATCCTGCTGGGCATCCTGATCGGTTGGCTGGTCACCCACATGACCCCGCTGTTCCGGGTCATGCAGCAGCGGGTGGACGCCCTGAACCGGGTGCTGCGCGAGCAGATCGCGGGCCTGCGGGTGATCCGCGCCTTCGTCCGCGAGCCCACTGAGGCGGCGCGCTTCGACAAGGCCAATCACGATCTGGCCAGCACCGCCACCCAGGCCGGCCGCTACATGATGACGATGTTCCCGATCGTCATGCTGATCATGAACCTCTCGCAGATCTCGGTGCTGTGGTTCGGTGCGCAGCGGGTGGTCGAGGGCCACCTGCAGGTGGGTCAGCTCACCGCCTATCTGGCCTACCTGATGCAGATCCTGTTCAGCGTGCTGATGGCGACGATGATGCTGATGATCGCGCCGCGGGCGCAGGTCTCCGCCGGCCGGATCAACGAGGTGCTGGACACCCGTTCGTCGGTGGTTCCGCCCGAGCAGGGCGTCACCACCCTCAGCCGCCACGGCGAGGTCAACTTCGACGAGGTCACCTTCGCCTATCCCGGCGCCGAGACGCCCGTCCTGGATCGGATCAGCTTCACCGCCCGCCGCGGGCAGACCACGGCGATCATCGGCTCCACCGGAGCCGGCAAGACCACCCTGGTCAACCTCATCCCCCGGCTGTTCGACGTCACCGGTGGCGCCGTGCTGGTGGACGGGGTGGACGTCCGCGAGCTCGATCCCGACCTGCTGTGGGGGCGGATCGGCCTGGTGCCGCAGAAGCCCTACCTGTTCAGCGGGACGGTGGCCAGCAACCTGCGGCTGGGCAAGCCCGACGCCACCGACGCCGAACTCTGGCGGGCGCTCGACATCGCCCAGGCGAGGAAGTTCGTCGAGCGGATGCCTGACGGTCTCGACTCACCGATCGCCCAGGGCGGCACGAATGTGTCGGGCGGACAGCGGCAGCGGCTCGCGATCGCGCGGGCGCTGGTGCGGCGTCCGGAGATCTACGTGTTCGACGACTCGTTCTCTGCCCTGGACGTCGCCACCGACGCCGCGCTGCGGGCGGCACTGGCCCCCGAGACGGCGGACGCGGCGGTGATCGTGGTGGCGCAGCGGGTCTCGACGATCCGCACCGCCCACCAGATCATCGTGCTGGAGGACGGCCGGATCGTCGGCCTGGGCACTCACGAGCAAGTGCTGAGAACCTGCCCGACCTACGCCGAGATCGTCGAGAGCCAATTCAAGGCCGAGGAGGTGGCGGCATGACCACCCCACAAAGTTCTCCTCCGCCGCGCTCCCCCGAACAACTTCGCGGGGACCCCGGGATGACCACCCCACAAAGTTCTTCTCCTCCGCTGCGCTCCCCCGAACAACTTCGCGGGGACCCCGGGATGACCGAGCCCACCATGACTCAGGACGCCGGGGACACGGCCGCGCCAGCCACCCCGCCCGCCAAGGCCAACGCCCGCCCCAAGTACGGCCCGCAGCAGGGCATGGGCAGGGGACCCGGCCACGGCCCGATGGGCGGCGTGGGGTCGGGCGAGAAGGCCATCAGCTTCGGCCCCTCGCTGCGCCGGCTGCTGGGCAATCTCGGCCCGGAGCTGCCGAAGATCTGGCTGGTGATCGCGATGATCATCGTCTCCACCCTCGGCTCGTCGGTGGGCCCGATGATCCTGGGCCAGGCCACCGACCTGATCTTCACCGGTCACGTCGTGAAGGGCACTGGCGTCGACTTCGCCGCCGTCGCCCGGGTGCTGGCGCTCGCGCTGGGGCTGTACCTCGCCGCCGCGTTGCTGAGCTGGGGCTCCGGCCTGCTGATCAACGGCGTCGTGCAGCGCTCGGTCTACCGGATGCGCGAGCAGGTCTCGTCCAAGATCGGCCGGCTGCCGCTGAAGTACTTCGACAACCAGCCCCGCGGCGAACTGCTCAGCCGGGTGACCAACGACGTCGACAACGTCGCCCAGTCGCTGCAGCAGACCCTGTCGCAGGTGCTGTCGAACATCTTCCTGCTGCTCGGCGTGCTGTTCATGATGTTCTGGGTCTCACCGCTGCTGGCGGTGGTGGCGCTGGTCACGATCCCGATCGCGATGGGCATCACCATGGTGATCGGCAAGCGGTCGCAGCGGCTCTTCGCCAAGACCTGGAAGTCGACCGGTGAGCTCAACTCCCAGATCGAGGAGACCTACACCGGCCACGACCTGGTGACCGTCTTCGGACGCCAGCGGGAGACGTTGAGCCAGTTCAAGGCCAAGAACGAGGAGCTCTTCGACGCCTCCTTCGGTGCCCAATTCATCTCCGGGATCATCATGCCGGTGATGTTCTTCGTCGGGAACCTCAACTACGTCGTCATCGCCGTGGTGGGCGGCCTGCAGGTGGCTGCCGGCACGCTGGGCCTGGGCGCCGTGCAGGCGTTCATCCAGTACTCCCGGATGTTCACCCAGCCGATCACCCAGCTGGCGTCGATGGCCAACCTGCTGCAGTCGGGCGTCGCCTCGGCCGAGCGGGTCTTCGAGGTGCTGGACGCCGAGGAGGAGCCGGCGGACGCCGACGGCACGCTGGTCGTCAACGGCGGACGGGTGGCGTTCGAGGACGTCGACTTCAGCTACGACCCGGCGAAGCCCCTGATCACCGGCCTGTCGCTGGTCGCCGAGCCGGGCTCGACAGTCGCGATCGTCGGCCCGACCGGTGCCGGCAAGACCACCCTGGTGAACCTCATCCTGCGGTTCTACGACCTGCAATCAGGACGGATCACGCTGGACGGGGTCGACATCTCGGTCGTCCCGCGGCGAGAACTGCGCGGCCACATCGGCATGGTGTTGCAGGACACCTGGCTGTTCGGCGGCACGATCCGGGACAACATCGCCTACGGCAAGGAGGGCGCGACCGAGGCGGAGATCCTGGCCGCGGCCAAGGCGGCCTACGTCGACCGGTTCGTCCACTCGCTGCCGGACGGCTACGACACGGTGATCGACGAGGAGGCGTCCAACCTGTCGGCCGGCGAGAAGCAGCTGATCACGATCGCCCGGGCCTTCCTCTCCGAGCCGTCGCTGCTGATCCTGGACGAGGCGACCAGTTCGGTCGACACCCGCACCGAGTTGCTCGTCCAGCGGGCGATGAAGAAGCTGCGGGCCGATCGGACGTCGTTCGTGATCGCCCACCGGCTCTCCACGATCCGCGACGCGGACGTCATCCTGGTGATGCGGCACGGCGCGATCGTCGAGCAGGGAACCCACGACGAACTGCTGGCCGCCCACGGCCACTACTACCGGCTCTACCAGGCCCAGTTCGCCGCCGCCCTCACCGAGGACCCGAACGCCGAGACGCCGCCCGAGGAGCAGGTGGCCTGACCTGGGTGGCCGGCCCGACGCAGACCCGGGCCCGTGGATAGGGTGTGTTCGTGGTCTCCCCGCTCTCGATAACCGCCATGGCAGCCGTCCTCCTGGTGTGCGTGGCGGTGCCCCTGGGCGCGTTCGCCTGGATCGCCACCCGTCGCAATGCCGAAGGCGGACGGCGGTGGCCCGGGATGTGGCGGGCTTTCCTGGCCGGGGCGCTGGCGTTCATCGTCTCCCAGCTGCTGACCCGGATCCCGCTGATGACCCTGGTGGTCCCCAGCCTGGGACCGGACGTCTCGGACTTCCTGCTGTCCGGGCCGGTCGCCAGCTACACCGCCGGCCTCTTCGAGGAGACCGGGCGACTGGTGATGATGCTGTTGCTGCTGAAGGCGTTCCACCGCTGGATCGACGGGGTGACCTTCGGCTTCGGTCACGGCGGCATCGAAGCGATCGCGCTCGTCGGCCTCGCCATGGTCAACAACCTCGTGATGGCGGCGCTGATCAACATCGGCCAGTGGCCCACCATCGCCGCCCAACTCCCGGCCGAGGCCGCGACCCAGGTGTTCGACGCCCTGACCACGACCGCGCCATCGGCGTTCCTGCTCGCGGGTGCCGAGCGGTTGAGCGCGATCAGCCTGCACGTGGCCTGCTCGGTCATCGTGCTGGCCGGGGTCGTCCACGGCCGCAAGCTGATCGCCTGGCTGGTAGCGGTGGCCCTGCACGGATCGTTCAACCTGCTGGCCGTGCTGGGCCTGTCCGCCGGCTGGCCGGCGCTGCTGGTCGAGTTCCTGCTCGCAGTGATCGCGGTGGCGCTGTGGTTCGGCATCATGGCCGCACGCCGCTGGTTCTCACAGCCCGACGCCGCGAACCCACCATCGCTCGTCGCCACGTAGTGGCGTTGGCCGACGCCCTGTCGGCCAGAGTCGTCATATCGCAGAAAGTGGCGGTGAAGTCATCCGCGGCCCTGGGCGATCAGGGCCTTCAACTCGGCCACCGCGGCAGCCAGGTCGTCGCGGGAGGCCGGACGTTCGCCGGGCAGAAGATCGATCAGCAGGTCGCCGGCTGGTTCCAGGCTGGCCGCCTGCACCTGGGAGACCTTGTCGACGCCCTGCCGGCTCAGCGCCAGGGCGAGTTCCCGATCCCGGATCCCGACCCTCCGCAGCGCGGCCCGGTCGGCATGCCCTTCTCGCACCAGGGTGATCGAACGGCCCTCCAGCAGGTGGCGCAGCCAGCGGCTGCGCTGGGTCAGCAGATCCAGCAGCAGATCGAACCCGATCAGCACCACGGCGCCGATCAGCGCGCCGAGCACGGAGTTGTCCGGGCCGATGATGGCGTTCTGCACGACGTTGCTCAGCAGCAGCACGACCACCAGATCCAGAGAGTTCATCTGCGCCATCAGCCGACGGCCGGCGACCCGCAACAGGATGGCGATCGCCAGGTAGACCACGATCGTCCGCAGCACCTTCTCGAGCAATCCGATGTCCATCGTGATGAACGGCGTGTACCACTCCATGGCGTTCTCCTCAGCTTCACCGACCGTGACGACCTGCTGGGTATTGTGCTCGCCGCGAGGGCGGACCGGCCAGGGTGGCCCGGCGGGCATGACCGCGGCGGCGCCGTACGATCCGGCGGGTTCCGCCAGCAGGACGCACCAGGACAACCGGTTCGTCCTACCCGTTGCCGGTGGACGATCGGCGCTCGCGGAGCAGGAAGGAAGCGGTGACCGAGACGCCGTGGTCGGCATCGGTGGCCAGGGTGGACAGGATCGACTCGGCCAGCGAGCCCGGGAGTTCCCTGAGCGCGGTCGCCAGACGCTGCCGAGCTTCGGCAGTCGCGCCCGGCACCTCGCCGGCGATGGCTGCGGCGATCTCGTCCGCTCGGGAGGGCTCGCCGGCGAGTTGGCCGAGTACGTCCGTAGCCTCGACGTCGTCTCGTCCTTCAACGACCAGGGCGACCAGCCCCGGCACGGCGTCCATCTTCCCCAGCCGGCCGCGTGCGAGCGTGGCACGGGCGGCGACGAGCGGATCCGCGCTGCGAAAGGCCCCCGCCAGCACGGCCGTCGCCTGGGGAGAGCCGAGCTTCGCCAGCGCGGTGGCGGCGTGTCGCCGCCGGTCGGCGTCGGGCGACTCCAGGGCGTCCGCCAGCACGGGAAGGGCGCGATCGCCGGTCCGCGCGAGTGCCCAGTAGAGCGCGCCGGCGACCTGGGGATCGGCCTCGTTCAGCGCCGCCTCGGCGAGCGTGGCGGCGTCGGCGGTGAGCTCGCCGGCATGGGAGAGCGCGAACCGCAGCCGCGCCGAAGGGTCTTCTGCGTGGAGCCCACGGAGCAGCCCGATCGTGCGCAGCACGTCCGACCATGCGGTGGCGTCGCTGGCTCGCACCTGCGCCAGCCGGCCGAGGAGTTCCTCGTCCTGCCGCAGCCGTTCCCGCGTGCGCGAGATGAGATCCTCGACCATCGCCGCCGGATCGAAGGAGAGATCGGCGAGTACCTCGGAGATCTCGTGCAGGCTCAGGCCGAGGGACCGCAGTCCCTCCACGTGGAACAGCCGGCGGACGTCCTCGGGAGAGTACTCCCGGTACCCGCCCGCGGTGCGGTCGGTCGGGGAGACCAGCCCGATCCGGTCGTAGTGGCGCAGCATCCGCGCGCTGATCCCGCAGCGCTCGGCGAGCTCACCGATCAGCATCGGCGGCCTCCGGAACGGTTGGCGCACCGCGCAGCGCGAGGATCCGGTTGGCCTCCGCCAGGGCGGCGGCGAATTGCTCGTCGGGATCCCGCAGGAGCCGTTCGGTGGCGATCGCGTGAGCCCGCACCCGCTGGTCGCGGTGATTCCTCGCCCCCGCGACGGCCGGTTCGGCGGCCGCGCCGAGGGCGACGAGGGCACGGCTGAGGCTCCGCTGGAGATCGGAGCTCCCGCGGCCGAGCTGGGTGACCAGTGAGCCCGCCAGCCGACCCTGCTCGCCATCCGGGACGAGCGCCGCCGCCGCGCGCCAGGCGGCACGGGCGATCTCGTCGTCCGGATCCCGCACGAAGCCGGCCACCGCGCCCCAGGCCCGCTTGTCGCCGATCTTGGAGAGCGTGTGCAGGGCCTGGCTCCGAGCCTGCGGAATGGCCGAGCCCAACTCGGCCAGCAGCCGGTCGAGGGTGACGGCGCGGTCGTACCGGGTCAGCGCCCAGCTCAGCGTGTCGCGGGCGAAGAAGTCCGGTTCGACCGCGCAACGCTCGATCAGCACCTCAGCCGGCAGGATGCCGGGATGGGTGCCCGCGAAGAGGGCGGCCTGCAGGCGGGTCGACGGGTCGTCGGACGTCAGCGCGCGCTGCACGCGCGATCGATCGGGTTCGTGCCGGGTCATGGTGACCACCTCCGCACACCAGTAGAAACCCTGTCACAGTGACAAGGTCAAGCCGGTGCCGGCCCGCGACTCCCAGGAGCGATCCCCCGCGGGGACGAATCAGGTCTCCGGAAGACGTGGATCAGGAAAGGACGCCGCAGCCGGCCGCCTGTTGGGCGCGTCTAGATCCGGTCGAGTTCGGCCAGGACGCGGGCGCGTTCCTCGGGCGACAGCCAGGCCAGCAGATCCTGCACTTCCGCGGTGACGAGCTCGACCCGGGTCCGCGCCGGGCTGTACAACCAGGCCCGGCCCTGGAGCTCACGGTTGGCGATGCCCTTCTTGCTCAACCGGTCGAGCACTGTCATCACCGTCGTGTAGGCCAGATCCCGCCGCCGGGCGAGCAGCTCGTGGACATCGCGCACCGGCATGGGCTCGCGATGGACCCACAGGATCTCCATCACGGCGTTCTCGAGCTCGCCCAATACCGGCATTGGGCCATGATAGGGCAGGTCACCCAGAATACGACATCACGTAGTAGAGCCACCGGGTCGACTTGACCCGGGGTTTCGGATCTCATCACCCACCGAACTACGACACGCGATAGTAGGATGCCGGGTGTGACACCGGAAACCCTAGCCAGGTGGCAGTTCGGGATTACCACCGTCTACCACTACTTCTTCGTGCCGATCACGAT
>Ga0102832_1001028_pt1 | contig 26523 bp, 23 predicted proteins | sample EBPBio282013_DNA_FD_88942 | JGI IMG/M metagenome (GOLD analysis project Ga0102832, IMG submission 88942) | Wastewater treatment Type I Accumulibacter community from EBPR Bioreactor in Madison, WI, USA - Reactor 2_5/28/2013_ DNA (Illumina Assembly) | ecosystem: Engineered > Bioreactor > EBPR >... | reverse complement strand
GGCGGCCAGCAGCTCCACGCACTCGGCTTCGCTCAGCGATTCCGGTTCGCGGTCCTTGGGAATACGGCCGTTCTTGGTGCCGTCGGTGATGTAGGGACCGTAGCGGCCACGCAGCACCTGGATGGCGCCGTCCTGGAAACTCTTGATCAGCCGGTTGGCGGCAGCTTCGGCCTTCTCGTGCAGCAGCTGCACGGCGCGTGCGAGTTCGACCGTATACGGATCGTCTTCCGCCTTCAGCGATGCATAGGTCGAACCGTGCTTGACGAACGGGCCGAAACGGCCGATGCCGACGGTGATGTCGGTGCCGTCCGGATGCGCGCCGAGGTTGCGCGGCAGCTTGAACAGCTCCAGCGCTTCGGCCAGCGTGATGGTGTGGATGCTCTGGTTGGCGCGCAGGCTCGCGAAACGCGGCTTGTCCTCGTCTTCCTTGGTGCCGATCTGCGCAAACGGGCCGAAGCGGCCGAGGCGCACCGATACGGGCTTGTTGCTGACCGGATCGTCGCCGAGCACGCGCGCGCCGGTCGCTTCGGAACGGTCGACGGATTCGTTCTTTTCCTCGACCAGGGACTTGAACGGCGACCAGAAGCGCTGCATCAGCGGCACCCAGTCTTCCTCGCCGCGGCTGACGGCGTCGAGTTCGTCTTCGAGCTTGGCGGTGAAGTCGTAGTCGACGTAGCGGGTGAAATGTCCGCTGAGGAACTTGCTGACCGCACGGCCGACGTCGGTGGGACGGAAGCGGCGCGCATCGAGGTTGACGTACTCGCGCGCGAGCAAGGTCTGGATGATGCTGGCATAGGTCGACGGACGGCCGATGCCGAATTCCTCCAGCGTCTTGACCAGGCTGGCTTCCGAATAGCGCGGCGGCGGCTCGGTGAAATGCTGCTCGGCCAGGATCGCGCTCAGCGGCACACTGTCGCCGACGGCCAGACGCGGCAGCTTGCGGCCTTCGTCCTCGTCCTCGGCACCTTTCTGGTCCTTGCCTTCCTCGTAGACCGCGAGGAACCCCGGATCGATGACCGTCGTGCCGCTGGCGCGGAACGCCGAATCCTTGCCGCAGGCCAGGTCCACCGACACGGTGTTCAGGGTCGCGTGCTGCATCTGGCAGGCGACCGTGCGCTTCCAGATCAGGTCGTAGAGCTTGCGCTGCTCTTCGCTGAGCGCGCTGGCAATACTGGCCGGCCGGCGCAGCGCCGCGGTCGGGCGGATCGCCTCGTGGGCTTCCTGGGCGTTCTTGGCCTTCGACGTGTAGACGCGCGGCTGCGCCGGCCGGTAGTTCGCGCCGTAGCGCTGCTCGATCAGCTGCCGGGTCTGGCCGATCGCCTCCGGCGCCAGCTGCACGCCGTCGGTTCGCATGTAGGTGATCAGGCCGACCGTCTCGCCGCCGATGTCGACGCCCTCGTACAGCTTCTGCGCGATGCGCATGGCGGTGGCGGCGCCGAGGCCGAGCTTGCGGCTGGCCTCCTGCTGCAGGGTCGAGGTGATGAAGGGCGGCGGCGGGTTGCGGCGGACCTGGCGGCGGTCGATCGACGCCACCTGGAAGGCGCGGCGCTCGATCTCTCGCTGCGCCTGCTCGGCGCGCTCGCGGGTGTCGAGGTCGAACTTGTCGAGCTTGCGGCCGTCGAGGTGGGTGAGGCGGGCCTTCAGGGTCTGCTTCTTGGCCGTGCCGAACACGACGTCGACCGTCCAGTACTCGCGGCTCTTGAAGACCTCGATCTCGGCCTCGCGCTCGCAGATCAGGCGCAGCGCCACCGACTGGACGCGGCCGGCCGAGCGGCTGCCCGGCAGCTTGCGCCACAGCACCGGCGACAGGGTGAAGCCGACCAGGTAGTCGAGCGCACGGCGGGCCATGTAGGCGTCGATGAGGTCCTGGTCGAGGTCGCGCGGGTGGGCGACGGCGTCGAGCACGGACTGCTTGGTGATGGCGTTGAAGGTGACGCGCTTCACGTCGACCCCGTCCAGCACCTTCTTCTTCTTGAGGATGTCACGGACGTGCCAGGAGATCGCCTCGCCCTCGCGATCCGGGTCGGTGGCGAGGTAGAGCCGGCCGCCCTGCTTCAGGGCCTGGGCGATGGCGTCGATGCGCTTCTGCGACTGGGAGTCGACCTCCCAGTCCATCGCGAAGTCCTCGTCCGGGCGGACCGAGCCATCCTTGGGCGGCAGGTCGCGGACATGGCCGTACGAGGCCAGCACGGTGTAGCCGGGGCCGAGGTACTTCCCAATGGTCTTCGCCTTGGCCGGGGACTCGACGACCAGCACGTCCATCGTCGGATCTGCTCCAGTAAAACTTTAAGAACCGGAGCTAAATCACTGATCTAGATCAGAGATACTCGGTTACCCCGGTGCCTTTCGAGGCGGCCCTCCAGCTCGAGGGCCAGCAGGACCTCCGCGACGGAGGCGGCGGACACTTGGCACCGGCGTACCAGTTCGTCAACCGGGGTGGGCACCGCGCCGAGCGCGGCGAGGACCTCGGCGGCTCCCGGAAGGCTTGGCTTTTCCCGTTGTTTTACAGGGACTTGAGAGACGGTTCGGGACGCGCCGAGCACGCTGAGAATATCGTTCAGGTCCCGGGTCAGGATGGCCCCATCGCGGATCAGGGTATTCGAACCGGCGTAGCGCGGGTCGGCCGGGGAGCCGGGAATGACGAAGACCTCGCGCCCCTGCTCGGCGGCCCGGTGGGCGGTGATCAGCGAGCCCGAGCGGGCGGCCGCCTCGATCACGACGATGCCGCGCGACAGGCCGCTGACGATCCGGTTGCGGCGTGGAAAGGCCCGGGCGACCGGCGGCGCTCCCCACGGCTGCTCGGCCAGCAGCAGCCCGGTACGGGCGATCTCGCGATGCAGGGCGGCGTTCTGCGGCGGGTAGACCTGGTCGATGCCGCCGGCCAGCACCGCCACCGTGCCCGTCGGCAGCGCCGCCTGGTGGGCGGCGGCGTCGATGCCGCGGGCGAGCCCCGAGGCGACGACGAACCCGGCCGCGCCCAGGCCGCGCGCCAGTTCGGTCGCGAACCGGCAGCCGACCACCGAGGCTTGCCGGGCGCCGACGATGGCCACCGCCGGGCGGGCGAGCAGGGCGGGATCGCCGATCGCCGACAGGACCGGCGGGGTGTCGGGCAGGGCGGCCAGCGCCGGCGGGTAGTCCGGATCGCCCAGCACCAGGAAGCGGCCGCCCGCCGCCGCCAGCCGGTCGTGCTCCTGCTCGACGTCGCGGACGCTGGCGACGGGCAGGCCGGCGCAGGCCGCGACCGCCGATCCGAAATGGGCCAGCGCCTCCTGGAACGCGACGGCGCCGACCCGGGGCGCGCGGGCGAGACGCAGGCGGGCAAGACGTTCGGGCATGCCCGACAGTAGGACTGTGCCGGCGGACGGTAAATCAACCGGAAGTTGAATCAGCGCAGCTTGGGATTGAGCGCGTCGCGCAGCCAGTCGCCCAGCAGGTTCACCGCCAGCGACAGGATCACCAGCGCCGCCGCCGGGAAGATCGCGATCCACCATTCGCCGGAGAACAGGAAGGCGTTGCCGATGCGGATCAGCGTGCCGAGCGACGGCTGGGTCGGCGGCATGCCGACGCCGAGGTAGGACAGCGACGCCTCGGCGATGATTGCCAGCGCCAGCTCGATGGTGGCGATCACCAGCACCGGCCCCCAGGCGTTGGGCAGGACGTGGGCCAGCGCGATCCGCGCGCCGGGCACGCCGATGATGCGCGCGGCGTTGACGTAGTCCTTGTTCTTCTCGGCCAGCGTGGTGGCGCGGGTGACGCGCGCGAATTGCGGCCAGTAGGCGAAGCCGATCGCCAGCACCAGCACCCAGATCGCGATTTCCTCGTGGACGTTCTTCGGCAGCGCGGCCCGCGCCACGCCGTCGAGCGTCAGGGCGATCAGGATTGCCGGCACCGTCAGCTGGATGTCGGCGAGGCGCATGACGATGGCGTCGGCCCAGCCGCCGCGGAAGCCGGCCAGCAGGCCGAGCAGCACGCCGGTGGTCACCGACAGCACGATCGCCGCCAGCCCGATCATCAGCGAGACGCGGGTGCCGTACAGGATCGCCGACAGCACATCGCGTCCCTGGTTGTCGGTGCCGAGCAGGTGGGCCGTGCTGCCGCCCGAGGCCCAGGCCGGCGGCGTGAAGGCATCCATCAGGTTGAGCGACTTCACGTCGAACGGATTGTAGGGCGCGACCCACGGCGCGAAGACCGCGCCGCCGAAGAACAGCAGGGTCACGACCGCGGCGCCGACCGTCAGCGGCGAGCGCCGGAAGCTCCACCACAGGTCGGACTCGCGCAGCCGCGAGAACAGGGTCGTGTCGCTCATCGCGGCGCCCTCACGCCCGCTTCCGGCGGCCGAGCACGCCGCCCAGCGCGGCCAGCAGGGCGAGCGCGGCGGCCAGCGGGCCGAACCCCTCGAACCCGGTCCAGCCGATCATCGCCGCGCCCAGCGCGGCGGCGCCGACCCAGCCGACGCTGGCCGAGGTGCCGTTGAGCCCCAGCACGGTGCCGCGGATGTCCTCGGGCACCGCCGCCAGCGCGGCCATGTAGGACGGCCGGCCGAGCGCGTTCAGGAGCACGTAGACGAAGCCCAGCGCCACCGAGACGGCGGGGCTGGGGTGCCACAGGAAGAGGACGAGCGCGGCGCCGCCCGACAGCGCCATGGCGACGGCGAAGGTCAGCAGCCGGTCGCGCACGCGGTCGGCGACCTGGCCGCCGAGGACGGTGCCGCCCATGTTGCCGGCGGCGAACAGGGCCAGCGGGATCGCGAGTTCGCCGAGCGACAGGCCGTAGGTCGATTGCAGGAAGGCGGCGAAGTAGACCGCCGCCAGCCCGTAGCAGATGCGCTCGGCGACGCCGATGCCGAGCAGGCCGAGCACGCGGCTGGTCAGCGCCTTGCGCATCGAGGTGCGCGGCCCGCCGCGGCCGTGTCCCGTCGAGCCGCGCCCGACCGTCAGCAGCATGCCGAGACTGCCGGCCAGCGCGAGGGCGCCGACGCAGACCAGCCAGCCGCGCCAGCCGATCAGCGAGCCGACCGCGGCGGCCATCGGCACGCCGACCAGCAGGGTGAGCGACTGGCCGCTCATCACCCAGCCCAGCGCGCGGCCGCGCTGGCTGTCGGGGACGCGGCCGGCGACCTCGGTGTAGACGGTGCCGGTGAACGCGCCGCAGCAGGCGCCGCCGGCGGTGGCCCACACCGCGACCCAGAGGAAGGAGCCGGCCATCGCCTGCGCCACCAGGGTCGCGGCGAGGCCGAGCAGCGTCACGATCAGCACGAGGCGCCGGCCGACGCGGTCGGCCATCCAGCCGGCGGCGGCCGAGGAGGTGCCCCAGGCGGTCGCGGTCAGCGACACGAGGTTGGCGACCAGCGGCATCGAGACCGAGAGGTCGGCCGACATCTCGAGCAGGAAGGGCGCGCGCGTCGTGCCGCTCGAGGTGGCGGCGAACGAGCCGAGGCAGGCGGCGCCGATCAGGGCCCACGGAAGCGCCGCGGCGGGAACCGGCTTGGCGGTCATGGTCAGCCGCCCGCCGTGCCGAGCCGGGCGCGGTCGACGCGCAGGCGCGGATCGATCGTGACGTACAGCAGGTCGACCAGGAAATTGATCGAGACGAAGATCAGCGAGACCATCACGAGGTAGGCGGCCATCACCGGGATGTCGGCGAACTGCACCGACTGGATGAACAGCTGGCCCATGCCGGGCCACTGGAACACCGTCTCGGTGATGATCGAGAAGGCGATCAGGCCGCCGACCTGGATGCCGATCACGGTGATCACCGGCAGCAGCGTGTTCTTGAGTGCGTGCCGGAAATGCACCGCGCGGTTGGTCAGGCCGCGGGCGCGGGCGAACTTGATGTAGTCGGTGCGCAGCACCTCCAGCATCTGCGAGCGCACCAGCCGCAGCACCAGCGTCATCTGGAACAGCGACAGCGTGAAGGCCGGAAGCACCAGCGCCTTCAGCCCGCTGGCGGTCAGCAGCCCGGTGCTCCAGCCGCCGACATTGACGGTCTCGCCGCGGCCGAACGACGGGAAGCACCAGTCGCCGGCGAGGCCAATCGCCGGCGCCCAGCTCTTGCACTCGACCGAGAAGACGTAGATCAGCAGGATGCCGATGACGAAGGTCGGCATGGCGACGCCGGCCAGCGAGAAGGTCATCACCACGGTGCTGTCGGGCGTGTTGCGCCGCAGCGCCGTCAGCACGCCGAGCGGCAGGCCCATCGCCAGCGCCAGCAGCGCCGCCGCGGCGACCAGCTCGAGCGTCGCCGGCATGCGCTCGACGATCAGGTCCGAGACCGGCCGGGCGAGGCGGTAGCTCTTGCCGAAGTTGCCGCGCACGGCGTTTCCGAGGAAGCGGGCGAACTGCACCGGCACCGCGTCCTCGAGCCCGAGCTCGTGGCGCATCTCGGCGCGCTCGGCGGCCGTCGCTTCCTGGCCGACCATGTTGCTCACCGGGTCGCCCACGAAGTTGAACAGCACGAAGCACAGGAACGCGACCGCCAGCATGACGGCAACGGACTGGAGCAGGCGGGAGACGACGAACGACAGCATGGGACCTTCGCCTCCCCATCCTATGGCGGTGGGGAGGCGAAGGATCAACTCACTTGATCTTCGCGTACTTGAAGTTCGGCGAGTCGTTGGCGAAGATCGGCATCGTCACCTTGTCGCTCATCGCCCAGACGATGACCTGGTGATGCAGCGGCAGGTAGGGCATGTCCTCGACCGCGATCTTCCAGGCGTCGGCGATCATCTGGTCGCGCTTGGCCTGGTCGACCTCCTTCAGCATCGCGTCGGTCAGCTCGTCCATCTTCGGGTTGCTGTAGCCGATGAAGTTCCAGCTGCCGACCTTCTTGGCGGCGTCGTTGGTCTGGTACAGGAAAGTGAAGACGTAGTGCGAATCGAGCGTCGGCACGCCCCAGCCGACCAGGAAGAAGCTGGAATCCTTCTTCTGGACCTTCGGGAAGTGCAGGGTCTTCGACCGCGACTGCAGGTCGACCTTGATGCCGATCTGGGCGAGCATGCCGGTGACCGCCTGGCAGATCTGCTCGTCGTTGTTGTAGCGGTCGTTCGAGCAGTCGAGGGTGACCGTGAAGCCGTTGGGATAGCCTGCCTCGGCCATCAGCTTCTTCGCCGCCGCGACGTCGTACTTCAGGCGCTTGTCGAGTTCCTTGGTGTAGCCGTGCACGCCCGGCGAGGTGACGAGGCCGGCCGGCGACGAGTAGTTGCGCATGACCTTCGACTTGATCGCCTCGATGTCGATCGCCTGGTACATCGCCTGGCGCACGCGCTTGTCGGCGAACGGGTTCTTGCCCTTGACGTCGGAGTACTTGAGCTCGGCCGAGCCCATGTCGACGCCGAGGAAGATCGAGCGGACCTGCGCGGTCTCCTCGGTCTTGAGGCCGGGCGTCTGGCGGATGCGCGCGATGTCCTGCAGCGGCGCGTCGAGCACGAAGTCGACCTGGCCGGAGATCAGTGCCGCAACGCGCGTCGCCGGCTCCTTGATCGGCGTGTAGACCAGCTCGTCGGGATAGTCGGGGAATTCCTTGGCGCCCCAGTAGGTCGGGTTCTTGGTCAGCACGGTGCGCACGTCGGGGTCGCGCTGCTTGACGACGTAGGGACCGGTGCCCATCGCGTTGCGCACCGCGAAGGTCTCTTCCTTGTCCTTGTAGCTCTGCGGCTTGGTGACGTTGTGCTTCTCGGACCACGCCTTCGACATGATCAGGATCGAGGTCGCGTAGTCGGGCAGGATCGGGTTCGGCCCGTTGGTGACGATGTGCACCGTCAGCGGGTCGATCGCCTTCACTTCCTTGATCGAGGAGATGTACGACCGGAAGTCGGAGGTCGGCGCCAGCGCGCGGGTGTAGCTGAACGCCACGTCCTCGGCGGTGAACGGCGTGCCGTCGCTGAACTTGACGTCGGGCCGCAGCTTGAATTCCCAGGTGTCGGGCGCCACCGGCTTCCACGACAGCGCCAGCGTCGGCACCTTGGCCAGCTTCGGATCGCGGCCGATCAGCGGCTCGTAGACGTGAAGGTTCATGGCCGTGGTCGGCCCCTCGTTCTGCGAGTGCGGGTCGAGGGTCAGGGCATCGCCCTGGCTGGCCCAGCGCAGCGTCTTGGCTTCGACCGCCGTCGTGACGCAGAGCGCCGCCGCGGCGAGGGCCGCCATACGCGCAATCAACATGAAACTGCCTCCTGCAGTTGTTATGTATCGACCCTAGCCAGCGTCTCCCGGCCGATCAATGCCGCGTCGGTCGGCGCGGCCGGATCGTGCTAGGAAAGGGACATGATCAGGACCCTGACCGCCGGCTGGCTGGCCGGCCTGCTGGTGCTGCTGGCCGGCGCCGCCGCCGACGCCCAGCAGCGGACCCGCCTCGAGGTCTACTCGACGCTGGAGATCGAGCACCTCAACGACTTCAAGAAGCTGTTCGAGGCCGAGAATCGCGATCTCGAGATCCAGTGGATCAACGACGCCACCGGTGTCGTGACCGCCCGCCTGCTGGCCGAGCAGGGCAACCAGCGCGGCGACGCGATCTGGGGGCTGGCGGTGACCTCGATGCTGCAGCTGGAGAAGCGCGGCCTGCTCGAGCCCTACGCGCCGAAGAACCTCGCCGCGCTCAAGCCGGGGTTCCGCGATCCCGCCGACCCGCCGTCGTGGGTCGGGTTGATGGCCTGGGTGGCGGCGGTCTGCTTCAACACCGCCGAGGCGGAAAAGCTCGGCCTGCCGAAGCCGGCCTCGTGGAAGGACCTGCTCGATCCGCGCTTCAAGGGCAAGCTGACCATGCCGCATCCCGCCTCGTCGGGCACCGGCTACTTCCATGTCGCGGCGTGGATCCAGATGTTCGGTGAGGCCGAGGCCTGGGCCTTCATGGACCGGCTGCACGAGAACATCGCCCTGTACGAGCACTCCGGCACGCGGCCGTGCCGGCAGGCCGCCGCCGGCGAGTTCCCGGTCGGCATCTCCGCCGAACTGGCGGCCGCCAGCGCACGCCAGAAGGGCGCCCCGGTCGAGGGCCTACTGATGAAGGAGGGCGGCGGCTGGGACATGGATACGGCGGCGATCCTGAAAGGCACGCGCAAGCCGGAGGCGGCGCGCCGCCTGATCGACTTCGCGACCAGCCGCAAGGCCAACGAGTTCTACGCCACCTTCATCAGCCAGGTCGCGATCCCGGGCATCGCCACCACCATTCCGTTCTATCCGGCGGGTGTCGCCGACTCGATGATCAAGAACGACTTCGCGTGGTCGTCCGACAACCGGGCCCGCATCCTCGCCGAGTGGACGCGGCGTTACGAGGGCAAGGCGGCCAAGAAGAACTAGGAGGCCGGATGAAGCGACGCGAGATCATCGCGGCGGCGGCACTGGCGGCGCTCGCATCGCCGCTGCGGGCGCAGGATCGGCCCTTTCGACGCGTCCTGCCGGGCGATCCCGGCTGGCCCTCGGCCGCCGAGTGGCAGGCCCTGTCCGATCGCGTCGGTGGCCAGCTCGTCGCGCCGCGCTCCCCGCTCGACGCTTGCCGCGCCGCCCCGGACGGCGAGGCCTGCGCGCGCTTCTTCCGCGAGATGAAGAACCCTTGGGCGATCGGCGACAACGTGGCGCTGACCCAGACCAGCGGGTGGGCCGACGCCTGGACCTCGCAGCCGAGCGCCTGGGCGGTCGCCGCGCGCCACGCCGGCGACGTCGCCGCCGCGGTCGACTTCGCGCGCCGGCATCGCCTGCGCCTCGTGGTGAAAGGTGGCGGCCATTCCTACCAGGGCACGTCCAACGCGGCGGGCTCGCTGCTCGTCTGGACGCGGCCGATGAACCGCGTCGAGTTGCACGACGCCTTCGTCGCGCAGGGCTGCAGCGTCGCGCCGCAGCCGGCGATCTCGCTGGGCGCCGGCACGGTATGGCTGCACGCCTACGCCGCCGCGGCGAAGGCCGGCCGCTACGTGCAGGGCGGCGGCTGCGCCACGGTGGGTGTCGCGGGACTGATCCAGAGCGGCGGCTTCGGCACCTTCTCCAAGCAGTTCGGCATGGCCGCGGCAGGGCTGCTCGAAGCCGAGGTGGTGACCGCCGACGGCAGCGTGCGGGTGGTGAATGCGTGCCGCGAGCCCGACCTGTTCTGGGCGCTGAAAGGCGGCGGCGGCGGCAGTTTCGGCGTCGTCACGCGGATCACGCTGCGCACGCACCCGCTGCCCGAGACGTTCGGCGGCCTCTTCGCCACCGTCCGCGCGACGTCCGACGATGCCTTTCGCCGGCTGATCGCCCGCTTCGTCGCGTTCTACCGCGAGCGCCTGTTCAACCCGGCCTGGGGCGAGCAGGCGACGGTGCGGCCCGACAACACGCTCGAGATCGCGATGGTGTTCCAGGGCATCGACGAGGCGGCGGCCCGCGCGGCGTGGCAGCCTTTCTTCGCGGCGGTCGCGGCCGACCCGTCGTCCTCCGCGATGGCGGAGCCGCCGCTGTTCGCGGCCGTTCCGGCACGCCATTTCTGGGACGCCGCCTGGATGAAGGCCAATGCGCGGCCGTTCGTGCTCGACGACGACCGGCCGGGCGCGCCGGGCGACAACATCTTCTGGCGCGGCAACCTCGGCGAGACCGGCTGGACCCTGCACGGCTACGAATCGGCGTGGCTGCCGGCCTCGCTGATCGAACCCGCGGCGCAGGCGCGGCTGGTCGAGGCGCTGTTCGCGGGGTCACGCCACTGGCGGATCGGCCTGCACGTCAACAAGGGGCTGGCGGGTGGCCCGGCGATCAACCAGGCCGAGGCGCGCGACACGGCGACCAACCCGGCGGTGGCCGACGCCTTCGCGCTGGCGATCAGCGCGGCCTCGGGGCCGCCGTCCTTCCCGGGGATCGCCGGCCACGAACCCGACCTCGCCAGGGCCCGCGCCGAGGCGCGCCGCGTCACCGCGGCGATGGACGAGATGCGCCGGCTGCAGCCGCGGCCGGCGTCCTACGTGTCGGAGGCGAGCTTCTTCGGCGACGACTGGCGCGCGGCCTACTGGGGCGACAACTACGCGCGGCTGCGCGCGGTGAAGGAGCGCGTCGACCCGGAGGGACTGTTCTTCGTCCACCACGGCGTCGGCAGCGAGGACTGGAGCCCCGACGGGCTCACGCGGCTGAAGTAGGCCCCTCGGCGCGCTGGCCGATCTTCGACTCGGTGCCCTTCAGCAGGCGCGCGATGTTCTCGTGGTGCTTCACCCAGACCAGCGGCACCAGCAGCGTGAGGAGCCACGCCGCGCGCTGATCGAGCAGGAACCACGCGGCGATCGCGGCGATCACGACGCAGAGCAGCGCTGCCAGCGACGAGAAGCGGAAGAGGGCGGCGAACACCAGCCAGGCGGCGCAGGCGATCGCGCCGACCATCCACGACAGGCCCCACATGATGCCGAGCGTGGTCGCCACGCCCTTGCCGCCACGGAAGCCCAGCCACACCGGGAACATGTGCCCGAGCACCGCGCCGGCCGCGGCGGCGACCGGGTCCCAGCCGAGCGCGCGGGCGACCAGCACGGCGGCCACGCCCTTCAGCGCGTCGAGCAGCAGGGTGGCCGCCGCCAGTCCCTTGCGGCCGGTGCGCAGCACGTTGGTGGCGCCGATGTTGCCCGAGCCGACCTTGCGGATGTCGCCCAGCCCCGCGGCCCGGGTCAGCAACAGGCCGAACGGGATCGAGCCCAGCAGGTAACCGAGCCCCAGGGAGAGCAGCAGGCCGGTGATCAGGGGCGTGGCCATGGCGGACTCAGGGGCTCAGCAGCTTGCAGTTGGTCGAATCGATGTAGGCCGTGGTCGGCGGGCCGATCAGCTCGCTGGTGATCTGCTCGCCGGGCTGGATGGTGATCGGGCCGAGGTAGTCGGTCGACACCGGCTGGCCGGCATTCATGAAGGTGCATTCGGCGCGCGTGGTCACCGGGTTGCGCGTGTTCGAGGTCAGCGTGACCGTGACCTGCCAGTAGCGCGACTCGCCGTAGGTGAGGTTGGCGGCGCCCAGCACGACCAGCGGCTGCGGCGTCGAGAAGTTCGGCACGGCGCGGGGACCGGTCCGGCGCACGCTCGGCGTCGGCTTCGGTCCCAGCACCTCGGGCGGCCGGTAGCCGCTGCTGCGCGGATCGAACGCGGCGTCGGGATCGCGCGGCGCGGGGGCCGGCTGGGTGCCGCCGCCGCCCAGCGTCGCGACGCCGCCGCCGGGCACGCCGAGCGGCTGCGGCGACAGCGGTTGCGCGTTGATCGAGCCACCGGAGCTGCCGCCGGCCGGCGGTTGCAGCGGCGTCGGGGTCAGGGTCTGCGGCGGCGCCGGCGCGGGTGTCGGCGCGGCCTGCAGCGGGGTCGGCGTCGGGGCCGGCGTGGCGGCGCCGGCCGGCGGCGCGACGCCGCCGATCTGCGTCTGCAGCCGGTCGTAGCAGGACAGGCGGGCCTGGGTTTCCGTCATCTCGCCGCAGATCTGGATGTGCCGGGTCAGCGCGTCGAGCAGGTCGTCGCGGCGCTGCTGGGCGTGGCCGGCGCCGGCGAAGGCGGTGACCGCGACGCCGATAAGGAGAGACTGTCGAAGCATCGAGCTGCGTCCTGGAAGGGGGAACGGCGCGACCATAGCAGACGAAGCGGCCGTTTGAAGGCAGGGTTTCGGGCGCCCGCTAGGCCGCCCGGGCGGCCGCCGCGAAGTGGTCGTCGCAGTAGATGGTGCGGCCGCCGACGATGGTCGCCATGGCGCGGCCCTGGACCGGCCGCTCGTCGAACGGCGTGTTCTTGGTCTTGCTCGACAACTCGTAGCGATCGATCTTCCACGCGGTGTCGGCGTCGAACACCACGAGGTCGGCCGGCGCGCCCTTGGCAAGCTTGCCGCCGGGCAGGCCGAACAGCCGGGCCGGGTTGCTGGCCAGCAACTGGAACAGCCGCGGCAGGGTGAGGTGGCCGTTGTGCACCAGTTCCAGCGAGATCGGCAGCAAGGTCTCGAGGCCGATGCCGCCGGGCTCGGCCTGCGCGAACGGCACCCGCTTGCTGTCCTGGTCCTGCGGCCGGTGGTCCGAGACGATGGCGTCGATCACGCCGGTCCGGAGGCCCTCGACCACGGCCTGGCGGTCGGCTTCCGAGCGCAGCGGCGGCACCAGCTTGCCGAAGGTCCTGTAGTCGCCGACCGCGAGGTCGTTCAGCGCGAAGTAGGGGGCGGCGGTGTCACAGGTGATCTTCAGCCCGCGCGCCTTGGCGGCGGCGATCGCCTTCACCGCCTCGGCGGTCGAGATCTTGGCGAGGTGCAGCCGGCCGCCGGTCATCTCGGCGAGCCGGATGTCGCGCTCGACCAGCATGACCTCGGCCAGCGGCGGGTTGCCCGACAGGCCGAGCCGCGTCGCCATCTCGCCGCTGGTCATGTGGCCGCCCGACAGGGTCGGCTCCTGCGGCAGGTGGACGATCAGCGCGTCGAAGGCCTTGGCGTAGTACAGCGCCCGGCGCAGCACCTGGGCGTTGCCGACGGCATGGTCGGCGTCGGTGAAGGCCACCGCGCCGGCCTCGGCCAGCAGGCCGATCTCGGCCAGTTCCTTGCCCTCCAGCCCGACCGTCAGCGCGCCGAAGGCATACATGTTGACCAGCTTGATCTGGCGCGCCCGGCGGGCCACGAACTCGATCAGCGAGGCGTCGTCGAACGGCGGCTCGTTGTCGGGCAGCAGCACCAGCGAGGTGATGCCGCCGGCCGCGGCGGCGGCGGCGGCGCTGGCCAGCGTCTCCTTGTGCTCCTCGCCCGGCTCGCCGGTATGGACGCGCGTGTCGACCACGCCGGGCGCGAGGTAGAGCCCGCCGCAATCGACCGACTCGATGCCGTAGGGCGCGCCCGAGGCGAACAGGTTGGGACCGAAGTCGGCGATCTTGCCGTCGCTGATCAGCACGGCGCCGCGGTAGACCGTGTCGGCCGTCGGATCGATGATCTGGGCGTTGATGTAGGCGGTCGAGCCGCTGTGCGGCGGCGCCAGCCGGTCGATGGTGCCGCTCATCGCGCGGCTCCCGGGTCGGCATTGCGCCGGCCGCCGATCAGCGCGTCGAGGCAGGCCATGCGGACCGCGACGCCCATCTCGACCTGCTCGTGGATCACCGAGCGGTCGATGTCGTCGGCCATCTCCGAGTCGATCTCGACGCCGCGGTTCATCGGGCCGGGATGCATGATCAGCGCGTCCGGCTTGGCCGCCTTCATCTTCTCGCCGTCGAGCCCGAAGAAGCGGAAATACTCGCTGATCGACGGCACGAAGGAGCCTTGCATGCGCTCGGTCTGGAGGCGCAGCATCATCACGATGTCGACGTCCTTCAGGCCGGTCCTCATGTTGTAGTGGACCTCGACGCCCAGCCGGTCGATGTCGGTCGGCATCAGGGTCGGCGGCCCGACGACGCGGACCCGCGCGCCCATGATCTGCAGCAGGTGGATGTTCGAGCGGGCGACCCGGCTGTGCATGATGTCGCCGCAGATGGCGACCAGCAGCCCCTGCAGGCTGCCGCGGCGGCGGCGGATGGTGAGGGCGTCGAGCAGCGCCTGGGTCGGGTGCTCGTGCTGGCCGTCGCCGGCATTGATGACCGCGCAGTTGACCTTCTGCGACAGCAGGCTGACCGCGCCCGACTCGCTGTGCCGCACCACGATCGAGTCCGGCCGCATGGCGTTCAGGGTCATCGCGGTGTCGAGCAGCGTCTCGCCCTTGCGCACCGACGAGGTGGCGACGTCCATGTTGATGACGTCGGCGCCCAGCCGCTTGGCGGCGACCTCGAAGCTCGTGCGCGTGCGCGTCGAGTTCTCGAAGAACAGGTTGATGACGGTGCGGCCGGCGAGCACGTCGCGCCGCTTGTCGATCGACCGGTTCTGGTCGATGTACGTTTCGGAAAGATCGAGCAGGCCCGAAATGGCTTCGGGCGAGAGTCCCTCGATGCCGAGAAGGTGGGGCAACCTCGGCAGGCCCGCGCGTTCTGTTGTCACTAAAGCGCGACGTTAAGCACGCCGGCCGACTCCTCGCAAGGAAACGCTGAGGTGGATAACCGTGCCGCGCTCAGGATGCCGACGGGCCGGTCGCGGGACGCGGCCCGACATAGCGTGCACGGGGCCGGATCAGCGCGCCGGTCTCGGCCTGTTCGAGGGCGTGCGCGATCCAGCCGACGGTGCGGCCGAGCAGGAAGAGGGCGAGCGCCGACTCGCGCGGCAGGCCGAGCGCCCGCTCGACGGTGACGGTGGCGAAGTCGATGTTCGGCTTGCGGTCGATCAGGCGTTCGACCGAGTGCGCCAGGCGCTCGGCGAAGGCCAGCTCGGCCGAGCGCGGCAGGGCCTCGCGCAGCATCGCGAACAGCGTCGCCGCCCGCACGTCGCCGTCGGGATAGAGCTGGTGGCCGAAGCCCGGGATGTAGACGCGGTCGCGCACCCGGCGCGCCAGTTCGGCGTCGAGGTCGCGCACCTCCCGCAGGTCGTCGAACAGCTGCGCCACGCGCCGCGTCAGGCCGCCATGGCGTGGGCCGTTGAGGGCGGCGAGACCGGCCGTGACCGCGCCGTAGAGGTTGGCGCCGGTCGAGGCGACGACCCGGGCGGCGAAGGCGGAGGCGTTGAACTCGTGGTCCGCCGACAGGACCAGCGCGGCGCGCAGCACGCCGGCCCGCGCCGGCGGCACCTTCCAGGCAGCGGCGAGCTGTTCGTGCACCGGGGCGGCGGACAGAGGCTGCGCCGTCACCGCCGCCGCCAGCAGGCGCAGCACGCGCGCGCCGGTCTCCAGCAGGGCCGGACGGTCCTCGACCCAGCCCTGGTGATCGAGCGCCGCCGCGGCCGGCAGCAGGACGAGGCAGCGGTCGACCGGCCCGAGCGTCGCGGCGGCCAGCCAGGCGCGGCGCAGCGGGTCGTTCAGGGGCGGCAGGTTGGCCGCGGCGAACGGCCTTCCGTCGCAGTTCCACAGCAGCCGCGCGACATCCTCGAGCGACGAAGTCCGCGCCAGCGCGGTGGCGTCCTGGCCGCGATAGAAGAGGCGATTGTCCTCGATCAGGGTGAGGCCGGACTCCAGGACCGGCGTGCCGAAGTCGAGCGCGTGGGTGGCGATCGACTCGGCCTTGCGGCCGACCTCGCGCCGTTTCTTCAGGCGGGCCACGTCGTCGACGCGGTAGCGGCGCTGGCGCTGGCCGTCGACCGGCTCGGAGCGCAGCAGGCCGCGACTGACGTAGGCGTAGAGCGTGGCCGCCGAGACGTTGAGACGGCGAGCGGCTTCCCGCGAGCTCAACCATTGATTGGACATTTCAGTATATTGATCAATATGGTCAAGATTGACAATAGGAGGTTGGGACCGCGACTTTCCCGGCGAACAACGGAGGCGAGGATGCTCCTGACACGGGTGAATAGCGGGCTCGACGGCGTGGTCGTGGCCGACACGGCGATGAGCGAGGTCGACGGCGAGGCCGGGCGGCTGATCGTGCGCGGCAAGGCGATCGAGGACCTCGTGGCGACGCGCGGCTTCGAGGGCGTCGCCGCGCTGCTGTGGGACGGCCAGGCCGAGGGCGGCGGCGACGAGGCGGCGGTGCGGCGCGGGCTCGGGGCAGCCCGCCGCGCCGCCTTCGAGCGGGTGCCGCGGCTGCTCGCCGCCAGCGCCGGCCTGACCCCGGTCGAGGCGTTGCGCGTCGGTCTGGCGATGCTGCCGGACGCCGAGACAATGCCGCACCACTTCGTGGTGTGTGGCGCCTTGCCGGTGTTCCTCGCCGCGCTGCTGCGGGCACCGGACGCGGCGCCGGTCGCGCCCGATCCGTCGTTGACCACGGCGCAGGACCTGCTGCGGATGCTGCGCGGCCGGCGGGCCGAGCCGGCCTTCGAGCAGGCGCTCGACGCCTACCTCGCGACCGTCGCCGACCACGGCTTCAACGCCTCGACCTTCACCGCGCGCGTCGTCGCCTCGACGCGGGCCGGGCTGGTGTCGTCGGTGCTGGCGGCGCTGTGCGCCCTCAAGGGCCCGCTGCACGGCGGCGCGCCGGGGCCGGTGCTCGACATGCTGGACGAGATCGGCGAGCCGTCGCGGGCCGAGGCATGGTTCGACGCGGCGTTCGCGAACGGCACCACGCTGATGGGCTTCGGGCACCGCATCTACAAGGTGCGCGACCCGCGCGCCGACGTGCTCAAGGCGGCGGTGGCGACGCTGCCGGCGACGGCGGGGCGGCTGTCGTTCGCGGCGGCGGTCGAGCAGGGCGCGATCGCCGCGCTGCGCCGGCACAAGCCCGGTCGGCGGCTCGATACCAACGTCGAGTACTACACGGCGCTGCTGCTCGAGGCGCTGGAGATCCCGCGCGCCGCCTTCACCGCGCTGTTCGCGGTCGGCCGCGCCGCCGGCTGGTGCGCGCACGTGTTCGAACAGGAGCGCGGCGGCCGCATCATCCGGCCACAGTCGAACTACGTGGGGCCGCGCCCCTGAGGGCCAAAGACCCTGCGGAACAAGGGATGCTCCGCGGGTTTCCCGGCGGGCGGGGGACGCTACTATGGCTTCATAGCGTCTCCTCCCATCGAAGGAATTCGAGCATGAGCAGTTCTTCCGAGTACGTGCCGCCCAAGGTCTGGACCTGGAACAAGGCCAGCGGCGGCCGGTTCGCCAACATCAACCGGCCGATCGCCGGCCCGACCCACGACCACGAGTTGCCGGTCGGCAAGCACCCGATGCAGCTCTACTCCCTCGGCACGCCGAACGGCCAGAAGGTCACGGTGATGCTCGAGGAGCTGCTGGCGCTCGGCCACAAGGGCGCCGAGTACGATGCCTGGCTGATCAAGATCGGCGAGGGCCAGCAGTTCGGCAGCGGCTTCGTGGCGATCAACCCGAATTCGAAGATCCCGGCGCTGCTCGACCGCAGCGAGCCCAAGCCGGTCCGCGTCTTCGAATCCGGCGCGATCCTCCAGTACCTCGCCGAGAAGTTCGGCGCCTTCCTGCCGACCGAGCGCGCGGCGCGCGCCGAATGCCTGTCGTGGCTGTTCTGGCAGATGGGCAGCGCGCCCTACCTCGGCGGCGGCTTCGGTCACTTCTATGCCTACGCGCCGGTCAAGATCGAGTACGCGATCGACCGCTTCGCCATGGAGACCAAGCGGCAGCTCGACGTGCTCGACCGGCGGCTGGCCGAGAGCCGCTTCCTGGCCGGCGACGACTACACCATCGCCGACATCGCGGTGTGGCCGTGGTACGGCGGCCTCGCCAAGGGCCTGCTCTACGGCGCCGGCGAGTTCCTCGCGGTGCACGAGTACAAGAACGTCAACCGCTGGGCCGACGAGATCCTCGCGCGCCCGGCCGTGAAGCGCGGACGCATCGTCAACCGCCTGCAGGGCGACCCGGCGCAGCAGCTGCACGAGCGGCACGACGCCAGCGACTTCGACCTGCGCACGCAGGACAAGCTCGCGGCCAAGGCCTGATCGCTAGCGGTTGGCCTTCACCGCGGTCCCGCGCCACGTGCGGGCCCGCGTGCCGGCGGCGTCGAAGATCCACAGGATCAGGTCGCCGCCGGTCTCGGTGAAGCGCACCGTGAAGTGCCGCCGCCAGAAGCTGCCGTCGGCATGGGCGAACAGCGCCTCGGTGCCGAGCAGGTCGCGGCCAACCGTCAGCGTCGCCGAGCGCGGCCCGTAGGGGCCGAGGCTGGCGAGCAGGGGCGCGACGCCGCCGAACGGCGTGGCGAAGCGCAGGATCTCGCCGCTGTCGGCGGTCTGCATCGGCCCGCCGTCGATGCGCAGGCGCACCTCCGGCCGCTCGTCGACCAGCCCCAGTTCGAAATGCACGGCGAACGGCGCGGGATCGTCGCGGTCGACGTGCGGTTCCTTCGGCGGCGGGTAGATGTCCTCGAGCGGGATCGAGCGATAGAAGCGCGCGGCGCCGTCGTAGCGGCCCAGCCACGCGGCGGGGATCGGCGTCAGTTGTGCCCGGGCGCGGCGCGTCGACGCGACGCCGGCCAGCCCGGTTCCGACGACGAGCAGGGCGCGCCGGTGCATCATGGTTCAGTCGTAGCACGGCCGCGCCGGCTGGCCGATAATCGTCCGATGTCGACCCGAACCCTTTTCCCGACCCTGATCTACCGCCACGCCCTGGCCGGCGCCGGGCAAGGACGCCTCAACCAGGACCTCGAGGACGAGTGCCGCTCGCTGGCGCTGTCCGACGCGGCCGGTCGCCGCTGGTCGGCGACCCACTACCTCGGCGGCTACACCTCCTACGGGTCGCTCGACCGGCTGCACCTCGTGTCGTCGCTGTTCGCGCGCCTGAAGCGGCGGATCGATCCGCATGTCCGCGCCTACGCCAAGGCCTTGCACTACGACCTGTCGGGCATCTCGCTGGACATGACCGATTGCTGGGCCAACGTCATGCCGGCCGGCGTCGTCCACTCGCTGCACCTGCACCCGACCTCGTTCGTGAGCGGCACCTACTACGTGGCGGTGCCGCGCGGCGCGGGCGCGATCAAGTTCGAGGACCCGCGGCTCGGCCTGATGATGGCGACGCCGCCCCGCCGGTCGAACGCGCCGGCCGCCGTTCACGCTTTCGTCAGCCAGCCGGCGAAGCCCGGTGAAATCGTGCTTTTCGAGTCGTGGCTGCGCCACGAGGTGCCGCCGGCCCGCTTCTCGGGGGAACGCATCTCGATTAGCTTCAACTACGTATGGACGGAGGCCGCGCGTCGCGGCCGTCGGGGATGAACCACATGCGTGCACTGCTGATTTCGCTGGCCCTGCTGACCGCCGCCGTGCCGGCCGCCGCGGCCGACCAGGAGTTGCCGATCTTCGACGCGCACATGCACTACAGCCACGACGCCTGGTCGGTCGTGCCGCCGGCCCAGGTCGTCGAGATCCTCAAGAAGGCCGGCGTGAAGCGGGCCATGGTGTCGAGCTCGAACAACGAGGGCACCAAGATGCTGCAGGACGTGGCGCCCGGGGTGATCGTGCCGGAACTGCGTCCCTACCGCTCGCGCGGCGAGATCTCGACCTGGGCGCGCGACCCCACCGTCGTGCCGTTCCTCGAGGACATGCTGGCCAAGCGCAAGTACGTCGCGATCGGCGAGTTCCACATCTACGGCGCCGACGCCGACCTGCCGAACGTGCGTCGCGTCGTCGAGCTGGCGAAGAAGTACGGGCTGTTCCTCCATTCCCACTCCGACGCCGACGCCGTCACCCGCCACTTCCAGCAGGACCCCTCGGCGCGCGTGCTGTGGGCGCACTCGGGCTTCGAGCGGCCCGAGAACATCCGCGAGATGCTGCGCCGCTACCCGACGCTGTGGTGCGATCTCGCCTTCCTGACCTCGCACGCCTCGAACGGAAAGGTGGCGCCGGGATGGCGCGAGCTGTTCATCGAGTTCCCGGACCGCTTCGTGCTCGGCACCGACACTTTCACGCCGGAGCGCTGGCACTACGTCGTCGAGCACGCGCGCTGGTCGCGCCAGTGGCTGGCCGACCTTCCGCCCGACGTGGCGCGCAAGATCGCCTACGAGAACGGCGACCGGCTGTTCGGCGGCGCCCCGTGAGGCCACTCGCCGCGCTGCTGGCGCTGCTGGTCGCGATCCCGGCCTTGTCGCGGCCGGCATGGGCCGACTGCCCGCTCGACCTCGGGCGCGCCACCGGCCTCGTGGTGTTCTCGAGCCATTACCTCGTGGCTTTCCGCGCCGAGCCGTTGCGCATCGAGGTCGGCGAGCCGTTCTCGCTGCTGGTCAACGTCTGCACGCGCACCAACAAGCCGGCCGAGCTGGTCGCGGTCGACGCCCAGATGCCCGACCACCGGCACGGCATGAACTACCGGCCGACCATCGTGTCGATGGGCGACGGCCGGTTCCGCGTCGACGGCATGATCTTCCACATGCCCGGCCGCTGGGAGCTCAACCTCGACGTCCGCGACGGCGAGGAGAGCGAGCGGCTGAGCCACGAGTTCATGATCAAGTAGGCGCGCCGTGAAGCGCTGGTTGTTCGCCGTCGTCGCGGCCGTGCTGGTAGCAGTGCCGGCGGCGGCCGACGAGTTGCTGCTGTGGCTCGAGGACGAGGTGCAGGCGGTGGCGGCGCACGGGCCGTGGCCGCCGCCGGTGCCGCGCGATCCCAGCAACCGGGTGGCCGGCAACGCCGCCGCCGCGCGGCTGGGCGAGGTGCTGTTCAACGATCCGCGCCTGTCGGCCGATGGGCAGATGAGCTGCGCGAGCTGCCATGTCCCGGGCCGCGACTGGGTCGACGGACGGGCGCGCGGCGTGGGCCGCGTCGAACTCGATCGGCGCACGCCGTCGCTGTGGAACGTCGGCTACGGCCACTGGTTCGGCTGGGACGGCGCGTCCGACTCGCTGTGGGCGCAGTCGATCCGGCCGATCCTCGATCCGCGCGAGATGGCGGGCGACGCGTCCCGGGTGGCGGCGCTGCTGCGCGACGACAAGCAGCTCGCCTGCGGCTACGCGCGGGCCTTCGGTGCGGCGCCGGGCAAGGACGACGAGGCGCTGCTGGTCGACGCGGCCAAGGCGATGGCGGCGTTCCAGGCGACGCTGGTCAGCCCGCGCTCCCCGTTCGACGATTTCCGCGACGCCCTGCTCGCCGGCGACAAGGCCGCCGCTTCGCGCTACCCGGTCGACGCCCAGCGCGGGCTCAAGATCTTCGTCCGGGTCGGCTGCGCCAACTGCCACTTCGGCCCGCGCTTCACCAACGGCGAGTTCGGCGACGTCGGCGTGCCGTTCTTCACGCGGCCCGGCGAGGTCGATGCCGGCCGGCTGGACGGTCTCGGCAAGCTGGCGGCCAGCGCCTACAACCTGCTCGGCCGCTACAACGACGATCCGACCGGCAGGAGCGGCCTGCGCACCCGCCACGTCCAGCGCCTGCACAGCAACTTCGGCGAGTTCCGCGTGCCGTCGCTGCGCCAGCCGGGGCCGGGTCCCTTCATGCACAATGGCCAGATGGCGACGCTGGAAGAGGTGGTGAAGCACTATTCCGAGGTCAGCCCGGACCGGCTGCACAGCGATGGCGTCCCGCTGGTCCGCCAGCTCGGCCTGACGCCGCGGCAGAGCGACGACATGGTGGCCTTCCTGCGCACGCTGTCGGTCGACGTGCCGCCGCGGCCGCAACCCGGTCCGCTCTGCCCCTGACGGTGGGGCGGCGCTACTTCAGCCGGCCGAGGGCGCTCTCGAGGATCCAGGCCGCCGCCGCCGCATCGACGCGCTCGGCCCGCTTGGCGCGGCTCATGTCGTAGTCGTCGATCATGCCGCGCGTCACCGCGGCGGTGCTGAGCCGCTCGTCCTGGAACAGCACCGGCAGCGCGGCGAGGGCCGGCGGTCCGTGCCGCTCGATGTTCACCGCGAACTGGCGCACCGACTGGCAGCGCGGCCCCTCCGTGCCATCCATGTTGAGCGGCAGGCCGATCACCAGGCCGCGGATCTCGTGCCGCGCCACGAGTTCGGCCAATCCGGCGAGATCGGCGGCCAGCTTGCCGCGCTTCACCGTCAGCAGCGGCGTCGCCAGCATGCGCAGCGCGTCGCAGGTGGCGAGGCCCACGGTCTTGGTGCCGACATCCAGCGCCATCAGGCGGCCGGTGGGCACGGTCGTGCGAAAGGCATCGAAGTCGATCACCGCCATGTCATGTCGCCTTCATGTGCCTCATGCCGCTTGCCGGCGGTCGATGCCGTCGAGCCAGTCGAGGGCGTCCGTCGCGACCTCTTGCCAGCCCGGTTGGCCGGGGACCCAGTGTCCCTGGCCGGGATACTCGCGGCGCTCGGCGACGTGGCCGAACCGCTCGGCGGTGCGGCGGACCACGCTGGCCGGCACCAGCCGGTCGCTTGCGCAGCCGACGAACAGCAACGGTACGGTAACGCGCCGAGGATCGACCGTCGCGGCGTGCCGCGGGTCGAGGAAGGGCAGGCCGATCTCGAGCAGCGCGCGGCCGGAGTCGGGAACGAAGGCGGCATGCTCGCGCGCGCCGTCGGCCGGATCGGTGGTGTTGAAGGTGTGCCACAGCGCCTCGGCGCGGGTCGCGCAGTGCGGCTTGCGCCACCAGCCCCAACGCGTCTCGATGCGCAGGAAGGCCAGCAGGTTCGACAGGCGCAGCGCCAGTACGCCGGCCGGCGGGGCGGGCGTCAGCAGCACGGCGGCCCGCGCGACACCGCGGGCGGCCAGCATCAGCGCCAGCAGGCCGCCCATCGAGTGGCCGACCAGCACGGGCTTGTCCGCGGCCGATGGCGTACGGTCCATGACGTAGGCCTCGAGGTCGGCGGCGTAGTCGAGCAGGCTGACGATGCCGATGCCGGGATCGGACGACGACGCATCGGTCCAGGCCGGGGCGTGGTGTCGCAGCGCCGGCGCGTCGGTCTGCCAGCCGCGCGCCTCGAAGGCCGGCCGCCAGTTTCGCCAGACGCCCGGCGTTCCCCACATGCCGTGAATGAAGACTGCCACCTTGGCCATGGTCGAGGTTATAAGGCGAGGGGGGCGGGCGGTCGACCTGGCCTCGGGCCGAGACATCGTTACGGGGCAGGACGGGTTCCAGAGTGTCCGACACCTTCTACGCCTTGCTCGCCATCTCCATGGTGCTGGTGGTGGTCAGCCTGCTTGTGCCGGTGGCGGAGCGCTTCCGCCTGCCGCACACGGTGCTGCTGGCCATCGCGGGCATGGCGATGGGATTCCTCGGCTCTTGGGTGGTCTCCAGCGGCCTGCATCTCGGCGCCGTAGGCGACGCCTTCGTCGGCCTCGACAAGCTCGAGGTCAGCGCCGAGCTCTTCCTGCCGCTGTTCCTGCCACCGCTGCTGTTCACTGCCGGCCTGAACATCGAGGTCCGGCGCTTGATGGACGAGATCTCGGCCGTCCTGCTGCTCGCCATCGTCGCGGTCGTGGTCTGCATCGCCTGCGTCGGCCTGGTCGTCCACTGGGCGACCGGCATGAACCTCGTGGTCTGCCTGCTGCTCGGCGCCGTCGTCTCGACGACCGACCCGGCCGCCGTGATCGGCATCTTCCGCGATGTCGGCGCGCCCAAGCGCCTGTCGATCCTGGCCGAGGGCGAGTCGCTGCTCAACGACGCCGTGGCGATCGCCGCCTTCGGCCTGTTCGTGGGCATCCTGGTCGGCGGCGACGGCAGCGGGCACGGGTCCGACGGCGGCGGCGCGGTCGTGCTGGTGTTCCTGCGCGAGTTCATCGGCGGCCTGGTCGCGGGCTACCTGATGGCCCGCGCCACCATGTTCATCCTGCCGCGGCTGGGCGAGTCCGAGCCGGCGATCGCCTCGGTGACCGTGGCGCTCACCTACGTGTCGTTCGTGGTCGCCGACCGCTACCTCCACGTCTCGGGCGTGGTGTCGACGGTGATGGCGGCGCTCACGGTGGCGGCCTACGGCCCGACCCACCTCCATCCGCACCAGTGGTCTTCCCTGAAGCGGCTGTGGGAACAGCTGGAGTTCTGGGCCAGCTGCCTGATCTTCGTGCTGGCCTCGATGCTGGCCGCCAACGTGCTGGTGCGCATCACCTGGCTCTACGCGGTCGCGGTGCTGGCCGTCGCCTTCGGCGCCTTCTTCGCGCGGGCCATCGTGGTGTTCGGCATGCTGCCGGTGCTGGAGAAGGTCAAGCTCGTCCAGCCCGTCAACAACCGGTACAAGGCGGTGCTCGTGTGGGGCGGCCTGCGCGGGGCCGTGACCATCGTGCTGGGCATGGTGGTGGCGGGCAACGACCAGCTGCCGGAGGAGATGCGCGAGTTCGTCGCCCTGTCGGCGACCCTGTTCGTGCTCCTGACGCTGTTCGTGAATGCCACGACGCTCGGCCTGTTCATGCACGGGCTCGGGCTCGACAAGCTGTCGCGGCTCGAACTGGCGCTGCGCGACCGCGTGCTGGCCCTGTCCAAGGCCAATGTCGGGCGTCACCTCCAGCAGATCATGCGGCGCCGCAACGTCGCCGCCGAGGCGCTGCCGGTCGACCCGGCATCGGCCGGCGAGGAGGAGATCGCCGGCGCGCCGCCCGAACTGGCGCTCGACCTCGAGGAGCGCGTCAGGGTCGGGCTGGTCACGCTGTGCACCCGCGAGAAGGAACTCTATCTCGAGCAGTTCGAGCAGCAGATCCTGTCGCGCCGCATGGTCGCCGTGCTGGCGGCCGACGCCGACCGCCTGATCGACAGCGTGCGCGACAAGGGCGTGGCCGGCTACGAGCAGTGGATGAGCGAGATCTCGCGGCCGGGCCGCGGCTTTCGCGCCGCGCTGTGGCTGCACCGGCGGCTCGGCGCCGAGGGCCCCCTCAAGCAGCAGTTGGCCGACCGCTTCGAAATTCTGATGGTGACCCAGAGCGTGCTGGCCGAGCTGGCGGCCTTCAACGTGAAGTCCGTCTCCGATCTCCTCGGCATGGACGCCGAGCACGCGCTGGAGGCGGTGATCGGCAAGCGGCAGGACGCGGTCGATGCCGCGCTCAAGGCGCTGTCGCTGCAGTACCCCGGCTACGCCGAATCGATCCAGAGCCGCCAGCTCGAGCGGGCGGCCATCCGCTTCGAATCGGCCGAATACACGCGCCGGCTGCGCGAGGGCATCATCAGCCGCGAGGTTTACAAGAACCTGCGCGAGGAGCTGGCCCGCCGCCGCGGCGCGATCAGCCAGCGTCCGCCGCTCGACCTCGGCCTGGAACTGGCCAAGATGATCGAGCGGGTGCCGATGTTCGGGGCGCTGGACCGCGCCGCCGTGATCGAGATGAGCAAGCGGCTGCGCGCCGTCGTGGCGCTGCCGGGGGAGAAAATCATCGAGATCGGCGGCCCGCCCGACTCGATGTACTTCATCGCGGCGGGCGAGCTGACCGTGAAGGGACCCGGCTTCGAGGTCGTGCTGAAGGAGGGCAACTGCGTCGGCGAGATGGGGCTGGTGAGCGACAGCCCGCGCAGCGCCGACGTGATCGCCAACGGCTATTGCCACCTTCTGGCGCTCGACCGGCGCGACTTCCGGGCCATGCTGGCCAAGCGGCCGGCGGTCCTGGCCGAGATCGAGGCGGTGGCCAGCCAGCGCACCGCCCAGAACCGGGGGCAGGCGGCGTCCTGACCCGGTCGACGGCGGGGTGACAGGGCCGGGCAAAACGGCTACCAACCGCGCCATTCAAGCGTTTCTGGAGCTAGAGGGATGTCGCTCGACAAGGACACCGTGGCACGTATCGCGCGCCTCGCGCGGCTGAAGGTGCCGGATGAGGAACTGGCGCCGCTGGCCGGCGAGCTGTCGGGCATCCTCGCCTGGATCGAGCAGTTGAACGAGGTCGACACCAAGAACGTCGAGCCGCTGTCGTCGGTCTCGGACGTCGTGCTGCCGCAGCGCGCCGACAAGGTCACCGACGGCGGGATCGCCGCCCGGGTGCTGGCCAACGCGCCGGGCGGCGCGGTCTACGTCGATCGCACGGACAAGGCGGCCGGCGGCTTCTTCACGGTTCCGAAGGTGGTGGAGTAGGCGATGGCGGCCCTGACCGAACTCACGCTGGCCGCGCTCAAGGCGACGCTGGACAAGAAGGAAGCGAGCGCCGCCGAGGTGGCTGACGCGCACCTCGCGAAGCTCGACGCGCACCGCGCGCTCAACGCCTTCATCACCGAGACGCCCGACAAGGCGCGCGAGATGGCCAAGGCCTCGGACGCGCGCCGCGCGCGCGGCGAGAGCGGGCTGCTCGAAGGCATCCCGCTGG
>Ga0102832_1001027_pt1 | contig 26582 bp, 27 predicted proteins | sample EBPBio282013_DNA_FD_88942 | JGI IMG/M metagenome (GOLD analysis project Ga0102832, IMG submission 88942) | Wastewater treatment Type I Accumulibacter community from EBPR Bioreactor in Madison, WI, USA - Reactor 2_5/28/2013_ DNA (Illumina Assembly) | ecosystem: Engineered > Bioreactor > EBPR >... | reverse complement strand
TTGGCTCTCCACATCCCGGATCTTGCCCTTCTTAAGGACTTCTCCAGAGATGGGGATGACGGCGCCGGGGCGCGCCAGCACGACCTTCAGGCCCGTGCGCGCGTTCGGCGCGCCGCAGACGACCTGCAGCGTTTCCGTGCCGGCGTTCACCGTGCACAGGCGCAGGCGGTCGGCATTGGGATGCTGCTTGGCTTCCACGACATGCGCGACGACGAACTGCGCGAGGCCCTTGCCGGGATCCTCGACATTTTCCACTTCAAGGCCGATGGCCGTGAGCTTGGTGACGATCTCGTCAAGGCTCGCGGTGGTGTCCAGATGGTCCTTGAGCCACGAAAGGGTGAACTTCACGGCGCCATCCTCCGGTATTCAAGACGTTCGATCACGCGGAAGTACTGACACAGCAAAAGCATGTCGGGCGCGAAATAGCCCTCACGCGTGAAAAACTCTTCGTGTGTCTTGCGCCAATAGGCCAGCGAGCGGTCGCCTTCGCCCTCATCGAACGCGAACTTCGCGTCGACGTCCTTGAAAACCGCCGGCTCGACCTCGGTGAACTCGATCACACACCTCGGCCGTCCATCGCCGTCCAGGATGACGGCTTTGTCGCCCGGCTCGGGCGGCTCTTCATCCTCGAAATGATAAAGCGCCGCGCTGGTCGCGACCTTCTTGCCATCGAGAACCAATGCACACAGCTCGTCGGCTTCTTTCTTCGTGTGACCGAACGCCCACTGCGGCAGATGCGCGTAGACCTTCGGAACGTTGGGTTTGGTGTTCATCGCGCCAGCCCTCCGGTCACGCTCGGCACATCGAGCGCGCCGAAACCATAGTGACGGAGCCAGCGCAGATCGGACTCGAAGAAGGTGCGCAGGTCGGGGATGCCGTACTTCAGCATGGCGATGCGCTCGATGCCCATGCCGGCGGCGAAGCCTTGATATTCGTTGGGATCGAGACCGCAGGCCTTGATCACATTCGGATGCACCATGCCGCAGCCCAGGATCTCGAGCCAATCGCCGTAGTTGCCGAGCTTGAGTTCGCCGCCTTGGCGCGAACAGCCGATGTCCATCTCCGCCGACGGCTCGGTGAAGGGGAAGAAGGACGGACGGAAGCGCGTGGTCAGGTCGTCGATGCCGAAAAAGGTGCGCACGAACTCCTGCAGGCAGCCGCGCAGATGCGACATGTTGGTTTCTTTGTCGATCACCAGAAGCTCCACCTGATGGAACATCGGCGTGTGGGTCATGTCGTAGTCACAGCGGTATGTGCGCCCGGGGATGATCACGCGGATGGGCGGCTTCTTGCTCATCATGGTGCGGATCTGCACCGGCGAGGTATGCGTGCGCAGCAGGTAGCGCTGGCCGTCCGAATCCGGCGGCAGGAAGAAGGTGTCGTGCATCTCGCGCGCGGGATGGCCCGGCGGGAAATTCAGCGCGGTGAAATTGTGGAAGTCGTCTTCGATGTCCGGACCGTCGGCGACTTCAAAGCCCATCTCGCCGAAGATCGCGGCGATCTCGGCCGTGGTCTGGCTGATCGGGTGCAGCGAGCCTTTCGCCTCGGGGCGGATCGGCAGGCTGACGTCCATGCTTTCGCTGGCGAGGCGCGCGTTCAGGGCGGCGGATTCGAACGTAACCTTCTTCGCGTCGAGCGCGGCGGCGACTTCGTCCTTCAGCACGTTCAGGCGTTGGCCCGCGGCTTTGCGTTCCTCGGGCGCCATGGCGCCGAGGTCCTTCATCATGCCCGTGATGCGGCCCTTCTTGCCCAGGGCGGCCACGCGCACGTCTTCCAGCGCCGTCAGTTCGGCGGCGTCGCTGACCGCGGTCAGCAGTTCGGTACGCAGTTTCTCGATCGTGTCGGTCATTGGAATTTACTCGCGCGCGTGTTCAGGAAAAGTGGACACCCGTTTTCCGTCCGAACACGCGCCCAATTTAAAGGCTGCAAAAAGGAAAGGGGCTGCCTGATGAAGGCCGCCCCTTTACCGACTTCGTCTCGACGAGAATTTAAGCGAGCGCGGCTTGGGCCTGCTTCACCAGACCTTCGATGGCGGCGGGCTCACGGACGGCCATATCGGCGAGGACCTTACGATCCAACTCGATGCCGGCCTTCTTGAGCCCGTTGATAAATCGAGAGTAGGTGAGGCCCAGCGGACGCACGGCGGCGTTGATACGCTGGATCCACAGGGCGCGGAAATCGCGCTTCTTCAGACGGCGATCGCGATACTGATAACGCAGCGCCTTCTCGAGGCGGTTCTTCGCGATCTTGTAATTGGTCGAGTGACGGCCCCGGAAACCCTTGGTTTGCTCGAGGACCTTCTTGTGACGGGCGTGCTTGGTAACGCCGCGTTTGACGCGTGACATGGTCTTGCTCCGTTAAGGGTTGGGGTTAGGCGTACGGCAGGAAGTTTTTCTTGATGATGATGCCGTCCGGCTTCGCCAGCACCATGGTGCGGCGATTCTGACGCTTCATCTTCTTGGGCTTCGAGATCAGGCGGTGGCGCTTGTGAGCGACGCCGGCCTTAACCTTGCCGGTACCGGTAACCTTGAACCGCTTTTTGGCGGAGCTCTGGGTCTTCATCTTGGGCATTTTGCGTCCTTTCTATCAGCATGACGGTTATTGGACCCGGCCCGAAGGCATGCCCTAAAAGCCTGAAATAGTTGGCTTTTTAGCCTTGAACCGGTGGACTCGGGTACGGGACCCGACCCCTTGCGCTGACCTGTGGATAATCGTCCCTTTGGTCAGGAAGGCGCGCTTATACCCGCCGGAAGCCCGGTTTGCAAGGAAGGTGCCCGTAAACCGGGCGTCTCAACAACTCTGTTTGACAGAGTACTCTTGTTTAAAATATAAACTCTGCAACACAGAGTTCTCTAGGAACAAGCAATGACCATCTCTCCCGACCAAGCCGCCGCGGCGCTGAAGGATATCGAAACCGTCGCCGCCCGCAGCAACGACCTGAAAAGCTACGCCATCGGCGCTCCGATCCTCATCATGTGGGGCATCATCTGCATGATGGGCTACGGCGCCGGTGCGATCTCTCCGGCGTATGGGGTCGTGTGGTTTCCACTGTCGGCGATCGGCGCCGCCGCCACCTTCTTCTTGGCACGCCGGGCGAAACGGGGCGCGGATGGGCGAATCGGCAGCCGTATCGGTTGGACCTGGGGGGCGCTGATTGTCTTCTACGTCGCCGCCTTCGCCGTGCTGCGGCCGACCGAACCCAACCAGTTCGCCGCCTTCCCGGCGCTGCTCGTGGCTCTCAGCTACGCGCTCATGGGGATCTGGACCTCGCGCCGCTACATCGTGCTCGGCATCGCGGTCGCCGCGTTCACCCTCGTCGGCTACTTCGCGCTCGCGCCATTTTTCTCGCTGTGGATGGCCGTCGTCATGGGCGGCGGCCTCGTGCTCGGCGGTCTCTGGTTGAAGCAGGTTTAGTTTATGGAAGCGAACGAGATCATTCATCAGACCGTCCGCCTCAAGATCATGTCCGCGCTCAATACCGCGAACGAGGCGATGGAGTTCACGCGCCTGAAGTCACTTTCCGGCGCCACCGACGGCAACCTCGGCAGTCATCTGAACACACTCGAAGGCGCCGGCTACGTCACCGTTGAAAAAGACTTCGTTGGGAAGAAACCGCGCACCCGCGTGACCATCACCAAGGCGGGCAAACAGGCCTTCGCGCGTCACGTCGCGTACTTGCGCGATGTGCTCGAAGGCGCAAGCACAGGAGACGCCTCATGAGGATCTTCGATATCTCGCTGCTCGGCTGGCTTCACACGCTCGCCTGTATCGTCGCGCTTCCCACGGGTCTCGCGCTGCTCGCGATGCCCAAAGGTACGCCGCGCCATCGGCGCCTCGGTCGCTGGTATCTGATTTCCATGGTGATCGGGTCGGTGACCGCGCTCGGTCTTTTCGCGCCCATCCAGGGTATCGCACCAGGTTTCAACCGGTTCCATGGGATGGCGGTGATCACGCTGATCGCGCTTGGCGTCGCTTATGTCGGCGCACGCCGCCAGGCGAAAGCACCTTGGGCCTACGCCCATCCCGCGGGCATGATCGTCAGCTATTACATGCTGATCGGCGCGCTCATCAACGAGGCCTTCTCACGCGCCGATCTCTTGCAAGTGTACCAAGGCTCCCGCGTGCTGGGATTGGCGCAGGCCGCCAATATGGCGCTGTTTTTCGCGCTTCTGATCGCGGTGATGGCGAAGGTCGGCGTAAAGCGCGCGCGTTTGCGGGCGGCCTAACCGACGGCCGCTTCCGCCCGGCGCCGCGCGAAGATCGCATCGACGCTCAAGGGCCCGCCGCCCGTGAAGAACAACAGCAGGAAGATGAAGCAGAACAGGATCGCCGCGTCGCCGCCGTTGTTCACGGGATAGAAGGTGCGCGGATGGTGGGCGATGAAATAGGCCACCGCCATCATGCCCGAGAGCACGAAGGCGACGGGGCGCGTGAACAGGCCGATCAGAAGGAGTGCGCCGCCGACGAATTCCAGGATGCCTGCGGCGCCGATCAGCGACATGAGTTCGAAGGCCGGCGGCGCCGCGCCGTCGGCCGTGGGCCGCATCGGGAAATTGAAAAGCTTCTGTGTGCCGTGGGCGACGAACAGCAACGACGACATGATGCGCAGGATGCTGAGTTGATAAGGCGCCCAGCGCGCGTAGAAACCGTCTGACATAGTTCCCCCCAGAACTTTTTCGGCGCGGGGCCGGGATTTCTCCGGCGCGCATATTCTGCGCCGAAGAAAGTCCGGAAGAAGCCGCTACGGCCTATTCCACCGCGCCGATTTTTCTTTCCGCCTTTACCGAGGCGCCACCACCATCACGATCTGGCGGCCTTCCGAGCGAGGCTCTTGTTCGACCTTTGCGCTCGATTCGAAGTCGGCTTTGACGCGCTGCAGGAGCTGATAGCCCAGCTCCATGTGCGCCATTTCACGGCCACGAAACCGCAAGGTGACTTTTACCTTGTCGCCCTCCTCGAGGAAGCGGCGCATGGCGCGCATCTTCACGTCGTAGTCGTGGTCGTCGATGTTGGGACGAAGTTTGATCTCCTTAACTTCGATCACCTTCTGCTTCTTGCGCGCCTCGTTCTTCTTCTTCTGCTCTTCGTACTTGTACTTTCCGAAGTCGAGGACTTTGCAGACCGGCGGATCGGCATTGGGAGAGATCTCGACCAGATCAAGGCCGACTTCCTCGGCCTTCTTAAGGGCAACCTCGCGGTCCACGACCCCGAAGTTCGCACCGTCGTGGCCGATCAGGCGCACCGTGCGATTGTTGATCTGTTCATTGACGCGCGGGCCATCCTTGCTGGACGGCGACGAGGGCGCGGGCTGGTCAAACCTAGGTATGTATCAGTCTCCTGACGTTGTTGCTGACGCGATTGAATATCGGGTTTCGCGCGCGGGCTTTCAATAACACCGGCGCATACGGAAAACGACGGATCGAGGCGTGTTAAGCGCCCGGAACCGCCGCTTCTGATTTAAGTCTATCCGTTGCCTCTTGCAGCGCAAGGACTTCTTGGTTCGCGCCGCCCAAACGCCGCAAAGCCACGGTGCGGGTTTCGGCCTCTTTCTTTCCGACCACCACCAGGACCGGCACCTTGGTCAGCGAGTGTTCGCGCACCTTGTAGTTGATCTTCTCGTTGCGCAGGTCCGTTTCGACCCGGATTCCAGCAGCTTGCAGGGTTTGCGCGACTTCATTGGCATAGCCGGCCGCGTCGTCGGTGATCGTGCAGACCACGGCTTGCAGGGGGTTGAGCCACAGCGGGAACTTGCCCGAATAGTTCTCCACAAGGATACCGACGAAGCGTTCGAAGGAGCCCAGGATGGCCCGGTGCAACATCACCGGGGTGTGCTTGGCCCCGTCTTCACCGACGTAGTGGGCGCCCAGACGGTCCGGCAGCACGAAGTCCGCCTGGAGCGTGCCGCACTGCCAATCGCGGCCGATGGCGTCGCGCAGCACGAATTCGAGTTTCGGGCCGTAGAAGGCGCCTTCGCCCGGGTTCAGGGTCCATTCCAGACCGGCGGCGTCGGTTGCGTCCCTGAGGGCCGCTTCGGCGCGGTCCCAGGTCGCGTCGGAGCCCGCGCGAGTCGGCGGCCGGTCCGAGAACTTCACGCGGATCTCGGTGAAGCCCAGGTCCTTGTAGACCGACTGCAGGAGTTCGATGAACGCCTTGGTTTCGGATTTGATCTGCTCCTCGGTGCAGAAAATGTGCGCGTCGTCCTGCACGAAGGCGCGCACGCGCATCAGGCCGTGCAGCGCGCCCGAGGGCTCGTTGCGATGGCAGCAGCCGAACTCGGCGATACGGAGCGGCAGGTCGCGGTAGCTCTTGATGCCTTGATTGAAGATCTGCACATGACCCGGGCAGTTCATGGGCTTCACGGCCAGCACGCGTTCTTCCGACTCCGAGGTGAACATCGCGTCGCGGAACTTGTCCCAGTGGCCGGATTTCTCCCACAGCACCTTGTCCATCAGGAGCGGCGTGTTCACTTCCACGTAGCCGGCCTTTTCCAGGCGGCCGCGGATGTAGTTCTGCAGCGTGCGGTACAGCGTCCAGCCTTTCGGATGCCAGAACACCGCGCCTTGCGCTTCTTCCTGCAGGTGGAATAGGTCGAGTTCCTTGCCAAGGCGGCGGTGGTCGCGCTTTTCCGCCTCTTCGATCATCGTCAGATAATCTTTGAGCTGTTTCTCGTCACCCCAGGCGGTGCCGTAAATACGCTGCAGCATGGCGTTCTTGGCGTCGCCGCGCCAATAGGCGCCGGCCAGCTTGGTCAATTTGAACGCCTTGCCCAGCTTGCCCGTCGACGGCAAGTGCGGGCCGCGGCACAGGTCTTTCCACTGGCCCTGGCGATAGATGCTCACGTCTTCACCGGCCGGAATCGATTCAATCAGCTCGGCCTTGTACTTCTCGCCGATTTCCTTGAAGTGAGCGATCGCCGCGTCGCGCGTCCACACTTCGCGGGTGATCGCTTCGTCGCGGTCCACGATCTCGCGCATGCGCGCTTCGATCTTTTCGAGGTCCGCGGGCGTGAACGGCTCGTCGCGGGCAAAGTCATAATAGAAACCGTTCTCGATCGCGGGCCCGATGGTGACTTGCGTCTTCGGGTACAGCTCCTGCACCGCTTCGGCCATCACATGCGCGGCGTCGTGACGCAGAAGCTCCAGGGCGTCCGGATCTTTCTTCGTGACGATGGCGACCGTGGTGTCGCGCTCGAGCAGCGTGTTCAGGTCCTTCATCTCGCCGTCAATACGCAGGGCGAGGGCGGCCTTGGCGAGGCCGGGACCGATATCGGCGGCGAGTTCCGCGCCGGTGATGGGCTTCGGATAGGTCCGGACGCTGCCGTCCGGAAGGGTAATGGCAACCATAGGGCCTTGAAATCTAAGGGTTTAGAGCATGACCCGGAAAAGTGTGCGCGGTTTTCCGATACGGACATGCCTCGACATAAGACTGAAATTTCGGGCGGGAATTTAGATGAGTTGCCCCCAGATTTACAGGCCGATTTACAGGCGTTTTAACGCCGCGAGAACTTCCGCGCCCGGAATACCGCCAAGGTGTGGCCGGCGCAGGATGGTCACACGCGAACCCCGCTGCCCGACCAGGGCCGGGTCCGAGCTTTCGCCGTACAGAACCACGCTGCGGCAACCGGCTCCGGCGGCAAGGTGCATCAAACCGTTGTCGGCGCCCACCGCCCCAGCGGCCGCCCAGGCCAGGAACACCAGTTCGTTGAGGGTCGCTTTGCCCACGAGATCCACGAGATCCGGGCAGGCGGCTTTCAAGGCGGCCAGGTCCTCGGAGGCCGACAATCCCACGGCAACCAGCACGCGCCCTTCGGCGGCGGCCAATCGCGCGAACTCGCCCAGGCGCGGCCACGGGCCGTTTGGGCCGGGTTCGACGGCCATCAGAAGATAAGGCTCGTTCATGCGGAACGGCACGTTGAAGGCCGCCACCCGCCGCGCGACCCAGGACAGATCGGTGGCTGGGATCACAGGGATCCCGGCGTGACGCAGCTGATGGGCCCATTGATCGCGCACATGCATTTGCGTGCGGTGCGGATCGTTCCACGCCAGGAACGTGCCCGGGATGACGCCGCACCAGGCGAGGCAGCTCCGCGCCGCGGACAGCGCGCGCCGCCCGTACAACAACCAGAAGAGATGTTTGGAATGACGGTTCGCGTCCAGATCATAGACGCGCGCCCAGTCCCGCGTGCGCAGCCGTGTGCGTAGGGCGCGCCACCGCCGCAAACTGTGCGAGCGGATGGTGTCGTCGGCCCAGACTTCGTTTGCATACGGAGACGTACGCAGGAACTCGGCGTATTCGGCGCGCGCGAGGAGGACGACTTCGGCGGTCGCATGCGCCGCCTTGATCGCCGCGAGGGCGCCCAGGGCCGGAACAATGCGCTCAAGCCCCGATGTCAGGACAACGAGAATGCTCTCGGCGGTCATGCGGCGGGGTGTCTGGCTAAGACCTCTTCATAGACCGCGAGGGTCTTCGCGCACATCTCATCTTTATTGAACAGCGCGCGCGCGCGTTCCGAGGCGCGTTTCGCCAGCGCCGCCCGTTCATCGCGTGACAGCGACAACGCGCGTTCAAGCGCGTCCGCCAGCGATACGGGATCGCTTGCGGTGAACATCCAGCCCGTCACGCCCGGCTCGATGATCTCGGATGTGGGACCGTGCGAGCACGCGACGACAGGTCTGCCCATCGCTTGCGCTTCGGCGATCACGCGCCCGAACGCTTCGGGCCGGGTCGAGGCGACCACCGCCACATCGGTCACCATGTAGGCGGCCGGCATGTCGTTGCAATCCTGGATCACCTGCACATGACCCTCGACGCGGCGTGCCGCGGCGGAACTCATGATGCGGTCCGCGACACCCGGCGCGCCTTGGCCCACCATCAGGCAGCGCACGTCGAGCGTGCCCCCGCGCCGGCGCTTGAGTTCGGCGAGCGCGTCGATCAGCACATCATGCCCTTTCAGCGCCGTCAGGCGCCCCGGCAGCATGATCACTTGACCCGCTTCCTGCAGCCGCCATTTCTGCGCGATCTGGATGAGGCGCGTCGAGGTCACGCTCTTCTCGTCGTAGCCGGCGGTATCGATGCCGCGGTGAATGACGCGGATGCGCGAGGACGGGACCTTATAGTTCTCCATGATGTGTTCGCGCACGAAATTGGATACCGCGATCACGATCTCACCATCGGCCATGACGCGGTTGTAGAGTTTCTTCAGCCCAAACGGCCCTAGGCTGTAAATGCCGTGGAACGTCGTGACGAAGGGAACGCCGGTTTCCTTCGCCGCCTCGCGCGCGCTCCAGCCCGGCGCGCGCGAACGCGCGTGCACAAGCGAGACGTTCTCGCTGCGGATCACCTCTTTGATGCGCGCGACATTTTCCTTCACGCGCTTCGGGTTCTTGGTGTTCAGGGGAAGCACGATGTGTTCGGCGCCGGCGCGGTCCAGTTCGCGCACCAACGGTCCGCCTTCCGACACCACCAGCGCACGCCAACCCGCGCGCACCAGGGCCGCGGCGACGTCGATGGTGCCGCGTTCGACTCCGCCGCTGACAAGGCTCGGCAGGACCTGCAGCACGGTCCTTTTCGATTGTGAAACGTCGCTCATTCTCTGTGTGATCTCTTTCGGTCCGCGGGTCCCCGCCACGGTTCTACAATTCTTGTAGCCGTGTTGGCCGGCGTCACGATCATAAGTAGAAAGCAGTCTAGTCTATTCGAAACTGAATAGGAAAAATCTCGTCTGCGTGATAGACCAAAAGTGGATTGGCTAGCGCCCGGTTTCCGAAGTCCGTTGCGTTCAAAATCAACGCTTTGCGAACTTCAAATCGGCGGCACTTGTGGGGCGATGCGTAGGTTCGATGACTGCGGCGTTGGAATTCCGGCGCTCCGACGGAGCGTCGCTCGTATATGAGCGCCAGGACGCGCGCGACACGCAAAAGCCCACGGTCGTCTTCCTGCATGGACTCCGCTCCGACAAGGGCGGCACCAAAGCCGAGGCATTGACCCGGCATGCGCACAGCCACGGTTACGGCCTCTTGCGCTTCGATATGTTCGGCCATGGGGCAAGCAGTGGCCGGTTTGAAGACGGCGGCATTTCGCGCTGGGTCGAAGATGCCGTCGCCGTACTCGATGGATTGACAAAGGGACCTGTGGTCCTGGTGGGTTCGAGTATGGGCGGATGGGTCATGGTGAAGACCGCTATGGCGCGTCCGGAACGGGTGAATGGGCTGGTGGGGATCGCTGTGGCCCCGGATTTTACCGAGGATCTCATGTGGGCCGGCTTCGACGCCGCGCAGCGCCACGCGCTGCACACGCAGGGCGCGGTCGAACTCCCCAGCGAATATGACGACGGTCCGTACCGGATCTCGCGCCACCTCATCGAAGACGGCCGCAAGAATCTTGTCCTGCGGGACGCGGTGAATATCGGCTGCCCGGTGCGTTTGATCCACGGGCAGAAGGATACGGCGGTGCCATGGCAAACCTCGCTCCGCTTGGCCGAGCGGATCACGGGGGACGATGTGGCCGTGCAACTTGTGAAGGATGGCGACCACCGCCTCTCCCGCCCGCAGGACTTGGAACGTCTCTGCGGCTTCGTCGAAGAGTTGGTTGGGAAAGGATAGGTCCGATGCGCGGGACTTTTGTGTCTGGTTTTATGATTGCGGCGGCGATGGCGGTCCTGGCCGCGCCGGCGATGGCGGCGACAGGCAACGCGGCGGCGGGGGCCGCGCAATCCCTCTCGCCGACGCCGAACCCCGAGAATCCCTCGCACACCTATGAAGTCTGCCTCATGACCGCCAAGAACGAACCGGAGAAGGGGTTCGAAATGGCCGGCAAGTGGCTCACCCTCGGCGGCGGCGCGCCGGCGAAACACTGCGAAGCCATCGCGCTGATCGGCATGAAGGAATATAGCGAAGCCGCCACGCGCCTCGAAGCGCTCGCGGGTCTCAACGAAGAAGAATCCGTGAAAGCAGGCGTGCTTTCCCAGGCCGGTCAGGCGTGGCTCCTGCAGGGCGATCTCACCCGCGCGCTCGAGGCTCAGACCAAGGCGCTCGAAGCCATGCCGGTGAAGAACCATCAGCACGCCTATATCCTGGTCGACCGCGCCGCCACTTACGCCGATGCCGGCAAATATGCCGAGGCGGTGCATGATCTCGACGCCTCGCTCGCCATCGACGCGCAAAACTCCGACGCGTTGGCTTTCCGCGCCAGCGCGCGCCGTCACCTCAACGAAGTCGACGTGGCGCTGATCGATGCCGAACAGGCGGTCGCGATGGATCCGCATAATGTCATCGGCCTCTTGGAACGCGGGATCATCTATAAAATGAAAAACCGCGATAATGATGCCCGTCAGGATTGGCTGCGCATCATCCAGATCGCGCCGGACTCCGAAGCCGGGAAAGCCGCGCGCACCAACATCGAGCGTCTCGATGTGACGGTCGAAGCCGAAACGAAGAATAAGTAGTGAGTTTTTTCTTCCCCCTGAAGGGGGAGGCAAAAATCAAAAATCCAAATCCGCGTACACCGCCGCCGGGGCGATGCCCGGCACGCTGTCCTGCAGCAGACAACGGAAGCTGAAGCGCGACTTGATGCGCACGTACCATTCCTTGGTCAGGGGATGGTCGCTCCACGGTACGTCGCCGGAATAATCGATCAGCGAGATATGCGCGGCTGCGCTCAAGTCGGCGTAGCTGATGTCATCGCCCGCCAGCCAGCTCCGGCGTTCCGTCAGCCAGGCGATGTACTGAAGGTGCGTATGGATGTTCTCGCGCCCCGCCCGCAGCGCCCGTGAATCCGGCGCGCCGTTCTCGAACAGGCGGCGGGTCAGCTTCTCGCCGGCCAGATGCTGGGTGACTTCGCGGTTGAACTTTTGGTCGAACCAAAGCGCGAGGCGGCGCGCCTCGGCGCGGTCCTTGGGGGTGCGCCCCAGCAGGTTCGGCTGCGGATAGACTTCTTCGAGATATTCGCAGATCGCCTGCGTGCCGCAGACAATCTGTTCGTTCTCATCCACCAGCACCGGCAGGTCACCCGCCGGGTTCAGCGCCAGGAGTTCATCGTCCGCCACGAACGGATCGGCCACCGCTTCGGTGAACTCCAAACGCTTCTCATGAAGCGCGAGGCGCACCTTGCGGGCCGTAGGCAGAAGCGGATGATGAAAGAGCGTGCGTGTGGTCATGACAGGATCGGTGCGGGACTTTTAGAAGATCGAAGGGTTTCAATCCAGTCCCAGGTACCTAACGCGCGGGCAGGCGAGACGGTTCATATATTTGCGGCGCTGCGCGCGCCGAACCGCTTGACGAAAGCCGGTTCGAGGCGCACCCTTCGTAAATATACCGCCGCCTTCGTGCGATCGAACGCCTCGCCCGTGGGGCGTTTTGCTTTTCAGCATCCCTTTCACGTCCAGGGCCTCCCCAACCTTCGAAAAAAGGAACGCACCCCCATGCCTATTCTTCCGCATTGATCTCTTCATAACGTGGACCTCATCGACGCCGTCGCCGCCCAACGGCAAGCGGCTGGAGATCCACACTTTGGAGTAGGCAATATGAGGATGGGCGATGGTCGCGCCTATGGTGGGCATGATGCGACAGGGGGCATTCGACGGGTGTTCGTGTTGATATTCACCCCTTGCGAAAGGATGGACGTCGGGAGAGAGTTACCTGCAAAGACCCCGCCTATGATCGCGCGGTAACGTAAAACTTTGTCGGCATGCTTCGTGCGCCCGGTGGTGTCGAACGAATTCGCTTCAACGGCCCGAATATCCAAGGGGTGTCAAAATGGGATCTGCACGACGGTCACTTACACGTCACGGTGAATCCAAATTGGAGAAAGCCGTGATTGCCGTTGCCGGGATATTGGTCGCCACCTTTAGCGGGCCGATATCCGCGCAAACACCGCCTCCCTTTCAGATTGGTGATATGGGCAGGGCTGACGGTAGTCCCGTGCCCGGCCATCTTCCGACCGGCGATCACACCAAAGGCACGACCTTTGATGTTCGGCCGATGCGCAAAGACGGACAAATGCTCGGTGTGCGGTGGCAGGATCCCGCCTATGATCGTGAACTGACTCAACGCTTGGTCGACACGTTTCTAAATACAGGGGGAGTAACGCGCATCATCTTCAACGACCCCCAGATACGGGGCGTCATACCCTATCGAGGGTTCGACGATCATCTGCACATTACAGTAGACCCTAACTATAAGCGTTAAGGGGCTCGGCAGCCGTCACGCGCAAGTCTCTTCTAAAGTGACGCTGCTGATCTCTCCGCCGCGCAGGTTCACGACTTTTCCATTCACCGTCTCAAAAATCAGCCCATGGCGTTTGTCCGGAGCTGTGAAAATCAAGTAGCGTCCGTCCTTTCCCACATGCGGGTGTTCCATCGCCTCCAAGGCCGATCCGTAGGCGGACATGACGGCGTTCTCTGCGGCGCCAACGCGAATGCCTTTGTCCGTGGCAATCCCAGAAGCGTCAGCGGCATCTTCCCAGATATCGAAGCGAACGATTTTTCCTTCGCGAACCATATAGGTCAGCCCTCGTTGTATTCCATCAGCGCGCTCCGTCAGCCAACACGCTTCGGTCGAGACGCCGTCCCTTGGATCGAGAGGTTTCAGCTTTGCGCCGAGCGCTTTTTCAGCGTCGGCTACGGACATGCCGATCTGCACGGGACCCAGGCTGGTGAATGTCAAAATTTGATCTGCGGCGCTTGCGGCCGTTGAAAACAAACAAGCCGTGAAGGCGAGAAGCCTTACGCAATGTTTCATGTTGTAAAATCCCCCGGCCAAGAACAGGCTGGAAGTCTACGGCAACGTCCCGCGAACCGGCTAGTTACTTCCCGGCCGTGTTGTAGATGGATTTGACCAGTTCGGTCAGGGTCACGCCAATTTTGTCACCAGACGTGATGACGACTTCGCCCTTCGCGATCAGGACGTCGTTGGCGAAGATTTCCACAGGGTCCGACGTCCGCTGTTCCAGTTCCACCACGGCGCCGCGGCCGAGTTTCAGGAGCTGGTTGACGCGCAGGTTCGCCTGGCCGAGGACAACGGAGATGTCGACGTCGACGTTGTAAATCGCCTGTTGCGAGTCTTCTTGGTCTCTGTCGGCCATACCATCACCTTCGTGAGGCCACTATGCGCCCACGGTTCTGCGATTTCACCTTAAAGTTCTAATGGTTAAGAAGCCGTTAGGCGGTTCTGAGCTCGAGTGCCGCCGCCATGAGCTTCTTGGTGTAAGCGTCCTGGGGTGCCAGGAAAATCTGCTGCGACGGGCCGCTTTCGCGCACTTTCCCGTCCTTCATGACAATCACCGTATTCGCCAGCGCCCGGACCACCCTCAGGTCGTGACTGATGAACAGATACGCGAGCGCGTACTTTTCCTGCAGGCTGCGCAAAAGATCCACGATTTGCGCCTGCACCGACACATCGAGCGCGCTGGTGGGCTCGTCGAGCATCAGGAACTTGGGCCGCAGCACCATGGCGCGTGCGATGGCGATTCTCTGGCGCTGGCCGCCGGAGAATTCGTGCGGGTAACGGTCCTGCATGGCGGGGTCGAGACCCACGTCGCGCAAGGCTTCCGCCACCTGATCGCGCCGTTCGGCGGGTGTGCCGATGTTATGGACCGCGAGGCCTTCGCCAATGATCTCGCCAATCGTCAGGCGCGGGCTCAAGGAGCCGAACGGGTCCTGGAACACCACCTGCATGTCGCGGCGCAGGTTGCGCAGCTCCTGGCGCTTCAAGCCGTCGATCCGATTGCCCTGAAACCGGATCGGACCTTCGCTGGAGATGAGACGCAGGAGCGCAAGACCAAGTGTCGTTTTGCCTGACCCACTCTCACCGACGACGCCCAAGGTGTCGCCGGCCTTCACCGAAAGCGTGACGCCATCCACGGCCTTGATGTGTCCGATCGTGCGCCGGATCACGCCGCGCTTGATCGGAAACCAGACCTTGAGATCGTCGGCGGCCATGATTTCGGCCGCGTCGGTGACGGGCGCCGGAGGTTCGCCCTTGGGTTCGGCGGCGACAAGATGCTTTGTGTACGTATGCTGCGGCGTGCGGAACACCGTCTCCACATCGCCTTGTTCGACCACATGGCCGTCCTTCATCACGCAGACCTGACCGCCCAGTTTGCGCACGATGGCGAGGTCATGGGTGATGAACAGCATCGCCATGCCCAGGCGCTTCTGCAGGTCCTTGAGGAGGTCGAGGATCTGCGCCTGGATCGTCACGTCGAGCGCCGTGGTCGGCTCATCGGCGATCAGAAGGTCGGGATTTTGCGCGAGCGCCATGGCGATCATCACGCGCTGGCGCTGGCCGCCGGAAAGTTCATGGGGCAGTGCCGTGAGGCGAGATTCCGCTTCCGGCAACCCGACGAGACGCAACAGCTCCAGCACCCGCGCGCGTCGCGCGTCGCCGTGCAGCCCGCCGTGCACCTCCAGCACCTCGCCCACCTGCTTCTCGATATTGTGCAGGGGATTAAGCGACGTCATGGGTTCCTGGAATACCATGCCGACGCGGTTGCCCCGGATCTGGCGCATCGCATCTTCCGACGCACCGACGATCTCCGCGCCTTTGAACGTGATGCTGCCCTTGGGGTGCCGCGCGCGCGGATAGGGAAGAAGGCGCAGGATCGACAAGGCCGTCACGGTCTTGCCGCTGCCGCTCTCACCGACCAAGGACAAGGTCTCGCCCTTGCGCAGCGTGAAGGACGCGGACTTCACAGCCGCGACTTCGCCGTCGCCCTGGCCGAAGCTGACGGCCAAATCTTTGACTTCAAGCAGTGGTGTGTCGGTCATGAGAAGGTCTTGCGCGGATCGAGGGCGTCGCGCACCGCTTCGCCGACGAAGATGAGAAGTGTGAGCATGCCGGCGATGACGAAAAAGCCCGTCAGGCCAAGCCACGGCGCCTGGAGGTTTTCCTTACCCTGGCGCAGCAATTCACCGAGCGACGCCGAGCCCGGCGGCATGCCGAGGCCGAGGAAGTCGAGCGACGTCAGCGCAACGACGGCGCCGGACACGATGAATGGCAGGAAGGTGACCGTCGCCACCACGGCATTGGGCAGGATATGCTTGGCCATGATGGTCGCATCGTCCATGCCCAGCGCCTTGGCCGCGCGTACATAGTCAAGGTTGCGCGCCCGCAAGAACTCCGCGCGCACCACCGGCACCAGCGCGGTCCAACTGAACAACAGCAACACCAACAGCAGCGTCCAGAAGCCGGGGATCACGATGCTTGAAACGATGATGAGAATGAACAACTGCGGCAGTCCGCTCCAGATCTCGATGAAGCGCTGGAAGGTCAGATCGAGCCAGCCGCCGAAATATCCCTGCACCGCGCCCGCCGCGACGCCGATCACCGTCGAGACCACGGTGAGGGCGATCGCGAACAACATGGACAGGCGGAAGCCGTAGATCAGGCGCGCGAGAACGTCGCGGCCTTGATTGTCGGTGCCCAGCCAGTGCCGCGCCGAGGGCGGTGCGGGGGCCGGCTGGCCTAGGTTGAAGTCGATGGTCCGGTAGTCATAGGGAATGAGAGGCTCGACGATCCATCCGTCGGCGTTAATCAGGTCGCGCAGGTAGGGATCGGTATAATTGGCCGGTGTTTCGAACACGCCGCCGAAGGCGGTTTCGGGATAGTCCCGCACCACAGGCGCATACAGGCTGCCTTTGAAGCTCACCAGCAGCGGCCGGTCGTTGGCGATTAGTTCGGCGAACAGGCACAGCACGAACAGGGCGGTGACGATGACGAAGGACCAGTAGCCACGGCCGTTAGCGCGGAAATTGGCCCAACGGCGCCGGTTGAGCGCGGAAAGGCGATGCGTGAGGTTGCTCATGTGGCGCGCGCCTCGAAATCGATGCGCGGATCGACCACATGATAGGCGAGATCGCTGATCAAGTTCAGAAGAAGTCCGACGATGGAGAAAACATACAGTGTGCCGAAAATCACCGGATAGTCCCGGTCGATGATGGCCTGATAGCCAAGAAGGCCCAGGCCATCGAGCGAGAAGATCACCTCGATCAGCAGCGAGCCGGTGAACAGCATGCCGACCAGCGTCGCCGGAAAGGCGGCGATCACGATCAGCATGGCGTTGCGAAACACATGGCCATACAGCACCCGCCGTTCGGTTAGGCCTTTCGCCTTCGCCGTCAACACATACTGCTTATTGATCTCCTCCATGAAGGAGTTCTTGGTCAGCATGGTCAGCGAGGCAAAGCCGCCGATCACCATGGCCAGCACCGGCAGCGTGAGATGCCAGAAATAATCGTAGATCTTTCCGGCGAGGGACATCTGCTCCCAATTCTCCGACGTCAGGCCGCGCAGCGGGAACCAGTTGAAATAACTGCCGCCGGAGAAGAGGACGATGAGCAGGATGGCGAACATGAAGCTCGGTACGGCATAGCCGATGACGATGATGTACGAGGTGCTGATATCGAAGCGGCTTCCATCGCGCACCGCTTTGGCGATGCCCATGGGGATGGACACGATGTAGATGATCAGCGTCGACCACAGGCCGAGCGAGATGGAGACGGGCATCTTCTCGATGATCAAGTCGCCGACGTCGATGGTCCGGTAGAAGCTCTCGCCAAGATCGAAGGCGATGTAGTTCTTCATCATCAGCATATAGCGTTCATGGGCCGGCTTATCGAAGCCGAACTGACGCTCGATCGCTTTGACGAATTCGGGGTCCAAACCTTGCGCGCCGCGGTAGGCGCTGTTCGCGCTGCTGGTGGCGACACGCGCCGTATCGCCGCCGCCGCCTGAAATCCCCGTCATCCCGCCGGGATCAAGACCGCGCACCTGCGCTAGCACGCGCTCCACCGGGCCGCCCGGCGCGACCTGCACAATCAGGAAATTGAGGGTGATGATCCCGAACAGCGTGAGCGGGATCAACGCAAGGCGGCGAAGGATATAGGCAAGCACGGTTCTGAAGTATCCCGTCGGTCGTTAAGTCCGGCGCCGGCGCGCGATCAAGAAGCTGATGGCGCACGCGAGGCCTAGGGCTACGGCTATCATAACCCACGTTCCCGCCCCTTTGTCTCGCTGTCCGCCATCACTTTCCGTTGGGCCGGTCGGGCCGGCCGTGGCGCCCTCCGACCACCACAGGGCGATGGCCGCTTCGCCAATCCGGCCCAATCCCAGCGCCGGCAGGATTTCAGGACGTTTCAGCTTGGACCAATAGGCGAAACGTTCGGCCTCCAGCGTATAGGTGAGCATGCGGTAGTGGTTGAAGGTCAGCACGCGGTCCAGGGCCTTGGTCGCAGCTGTGATCTCCTCTTCCGTCTGCGCTTTGACGATATGTTGTACCAGCGCATCGATCACGGGATCCTTGATGCCGCTGTAGTTCGAACTCCCGGGCCGGTCGGCCGAGTCCGAACTCAGCTCATCCACGAGTTCGGCGCCTGGGGTCAACGTGGTCGACATGCCGATCAGGATGGCGTCGTAATCGAAGTCGGTGACGCGGTTTGCGTACTGGGCCGTGTCGACGACGCGCATGGTGGCGTTGATGCCGACCCGCTTCATGTCCTGGATCCAAGGCCCGATCAGGCGTTCGAGACTCGGCTGCACGACCGTGATCTCGAAATTGAAGGGCTGGCCCTTGGCGTTCACCAGCGCGCCGTCGCGGACCTTCCAACCCGCATCTTCAAGCAGTTTTGCCGCGCGCGCGAGGTTTTCGCGGCTGGCGCCGTTGCCTTGCGTCGTCGGTTGCGTGAATTCGCTGGTGAAAAGTTCAGGCGGCAACTTGTCGCGGAACGGTTCCAGAAGCGCGAGCTCCGCGTCCGTCGGCGTCCCTTTGGCTTCGAGGGCGGAGCCCTGCCAATAGCTCCGCAGCCTGACGTACTCGTTGTACATGAGGCTCTTGTTGATGGACTCGAAATCGAAGGTGAGATTGATCGCCTCGCGCACACGCCGGTCCTGGAACAGCGGGCGGCGCAGGTTCAGGCTGAACGTCTGCACGTCGCGCGGCTGTATGCTCGGCACCTTCAGCTTCTGAACGCGCCCGTCAGTGAAGGCGGGAAAGTTATAGTCCTGGACCCAGCGGCGCGCGCTGGTTTCGCGCACCATGTCGTAGCCGCCGGTCTTGAAGGCCTCGAATTGAACGTTGTCGTCGCGGAAATACTCGTAGCGGACGGCCGCGAAATTATAGAGGCCGCGCAGAAGGGCGAGGTCTTTGCCCCAATAATTGTCCAGCCGCTTGTAGCGCACATACCGGCCGACCTCGAAGATATCGACATTGTAGGGCCCGCTGACGACGGGAATGTCGAGGGTCGTGTCCTCGAAGTTGCGCTTGCTCCAATAGGCCTGCGAGAAGATCGGAAGCTCGCCCAGCAGCAACGGAACTTTCGAGTTCTCCGTATTTTTCACCGTGAATTTAACGGTGCGCTCATCCACAGCTTCGGCTTTTTCGACGTCCGCATAGATGAATCGAAAGACCGGACGCGCCTTGGTGATTAGCGTGTCGTAGCTGAACACGACGTCGGCCGCCGTGATCGGTGATCCGTCGCTGAACTTCGCTTCCTTGCGCAGCACGAACTGCACGGCGCGGCCGTCCGGCGAGACTTCGATGGTTTCCGCGATCAGGCCATATCGCGAAGCGGGTTCGTCCAGGCTGCCGATCATGAGGGTGTCGTGGATCAGTGTGTCCGAACCGTAGGCCTGGGCGCCTTTCAGCGTGAAAGCGTTGAACGTGTCGAAGGTCAGGAACGCTTCGTTACTGAGCGTGAGCTCGCCCGTGCGAGGCGCCGCCGTGTTGACGTAGGCGAAATGATCGCCCGGCGCATACTTGGGTTCACCGAACAATGCGATGCCGTGCACCGGCTTTCCGCGTGTGACGGCGTTCGCCGCCGGGGCGAAGGCAAGAGCGGCGGCCGCCGCCAAAACGATTGTCCGCAGGGTGAACAAACAGGATCTCCCTCGTGTTGTCGTGGTAGGGCCTAAGCGCGGCGGAAGCGCCGCACCAAGACGATGCCCACGCCAAGAATGGCAAGTCCGGCGAGGATAAGCAGCGTCTTATTGACGTTCGACGCGCCGGACGCCCGTTCATTGGCGCGATTTTTCATGATCTCGGCCAATTTCGCGGCCTTGTCCGCGTCGTACCACCAGGTGGCCGGATTGGGTCCGTCGTTCGGGGTGGTACGACGCGGACAAGGCCGCGAAATTGGCCGAGATCATGAAAAATCGCGCCAATGAACGGGGTGGTGTCGGGCCGCCCCAGCTTGTTCCAGTAGGCCCACCAGATCTCCGGCTCGACGAACCCCGGGACTACATAGTGGTTCCACAACAAGATGCGATCGAGGGCGTGGGCGTGGGCCAGCAAGCTTTCGCGGGTCTGCGCTTTGATCAGGTCTTCGATGATGGCGTCGATGGCCGGGTTCTTGATACCGATCCAGTTTTCGCTGCCCGGCTGATCGGCCGCCGCCGAACCCCACATCTCTCTTTGCTCGTTGCCCGGCGAGTCGCTCTGGCCGCCCCAATAGGGCAGCTCACCCATCACCATGTCGAAATCGAATTCATTCATCCGGTTGAGATACTGCGTCGGATCGACAATGCGGATGCGGCCCTTGATGCCCAGGCGCTCGAGATTGAGAAGATAGGGCCCGATCCATTTTTCGTAGAGCGGCAGGTGGATCAGGAACTCGAACTCGAACGGCGTGCCGGTCTTGGTGTTGACCAGGGTTCCGTCTTTCAGGTCCCATCCGGCTTCGGCGAGAAGTTTTTGCGCGGCGAGCAGGTTGTCGCGCAGCGCGCCCGGTGTTTCTGTGCGCGTGGGCTTGAATTCGGTCGTGAAGACCTCATCCGGGATTTGTCCGCGGAAGCGCTCGAGGATGGCGAGTTCCTCCCCTTGCGGCAGTCCGCGTGCGGCAATGTCCGAGCCCTGCCAGTAGCTGAGGTAGGGGTCCATGAGGCCATAAGCGACCGTCCGGTTGGTGCCGTCAAAATCAAACGCCAGCGCCAGCGCCTTTCGGACTTTGATATCGGAAAAGAGTGGGCGGCGAATGTTGAGAACGAAGGGATGCTTTTCATCGGGCTGGCCGTCGCTGAAGCCTTCCTTCACCAGGGCGCCGGCATCGACCATCGCTTTGTCATACCCAGTGGCCCACCGCGTGGAATCGGATTCTCCACGCAAGTCCAGCGAGCCGTTGGTGAATGCCTGGAACGCGACATCGTCGTCCCGGTAATAGTCGAATCGCAACTCGTCGAAATTGTGCACGCCCTTGTTGATCGGAAGATCTCTGCCCCAGTAGTTCGGGTCGCGCTTGAGTACGTAATATCGACCCGCTTCGAAGCGGTCGATCTTGTAGGGGCCGCTGGCAACCGGGATGTCGAGAGTCGCGGCTTCGAAATCGCGACCTTCCCAAAACTTCCTACTCAGCACGGGTAACTCGCCCATGATCAGCGGTAGCTCGGTGTTTTTTGCATCCCGGAAATAGAACTTTACCTTGCGTTCGCCAGTCTTTTCGACGCGGGCGACGTCGCCCCAATAAAGTTTGTAACGCGGATGCCCTTTCGTCATGAGAGTCTCGAACGAAAAAATCACATCCTCGACGGTTACCGAGCTTCCATCGCTGAAATGCGCTTCAGGACGCAGGCTGTATTCAATCGACAGCCGGTCGGGTGAGACCTCGATGGTCTCGCACAACAGGCAGTACCATGTGCCGGGCTCGTTCGCGGAGCGCAGCGTCAGCGCTTCGTTGAAATACATATAGTTCGCCGCGCCCGAATAATGGATCACGCCGGGCGAGGGTTTGTTTCCCTTGAACGAAAAGGCGTTGAAGCTGTCGAATGTGCCGATGGACGCGCGCGTCAAGGTCCCGCCCTTAGGCGCGTTCGGATTGTGATAATCGAAATGAGTGAAGTCGGCGGGATACTTTGGTTCGCCATAGATCGCGATTCCATGGACGGGCTTGCCTGTGACAAGTGCAAATGCCGGTGCGGGGACGCAGGCCACGAGGGCCGCGAGCGCCGCTATCGTTCCGCGTATGCCCGTCATCGCTACTTGCCGGCGCCGCGGGCGGCATCGACTTTTGCGGCCTTGGCCGCATCGAGCCACCAGGTCGAAATATCCGGACCTTGCAGCGGCACGATCGGCGGATGGCCGAACTTGTTCCAATAGGCCTGACGGATTTGTCCTGCGGACAGCTCCGGCACTGCGTACCAGTTCCACAGCAGCACACGATCGAGCGCGCGGGTGTGGGCCACGAGGCTCTCGCGGGTCTTGGCAACGATCAGGGCTTCGACGATTTCATCGATGATCGGATTCTTGATGCCGCCCCAGTTGCGTCCGCCCGGGCGATCGGCTGCCGCCGAACCCCAGAATTCGCGCTGTTCGTTGCCTGGGGAAATGCTTTGCGCCGGGATACCGATAATCATATCGAAGTCGTATTCGTTCAGGCGATTGATCGCTTGTGTCGTATCAATCATGCGCAGGGTGCCTTTGACGCCCAGGCGCTCCAGGTTCTGCAAGTACGGCCCCACCCAACGTTCAATACCGGGTTGCCAGATGGTGAATTCGAAGGTGAACGGTTCTCCGGCCTTGTTGGTCGCAACACCATTCTTCACTTCCCAGCCGGCGGCGGCCAGGAGATCGCGGGCCTTGAGGAAGTTATCGCGCGGATTTCCAGTCCCCGTCGTGCGCGGTGGCTGAAACGGCTTGGTGAACAATTCGTCCGGCAGCTTGCCTTTGTACTTCGACAGGATTGCGAGTTCCTCACCCTGCGGCACGCCGGTGGCGGCGAGCTCCGAACCCTGGAAGTAGCTTGCCATCGGTTCATACTGCCCGTAGGCGACGATTTTATTGAGAGAGTCGAAATCGAATGCCAGCGCAAGAGCCTGGCGCACGCGGACGTCCTGGAATTTCGCCCGGCGTAGGTTCATCACGAAACCTTGCGCGTTGTCGGGAAGCTGATCGCGAAACTCTTCTTTCATCATCAAGCCTGCGTCGATGACTTTCTGATCGTAACTCGTGGCCCAACGCAGTGCCGTATTTTCGGTGATGTGGTCGTATTGATAGGCCTTGAAGGCTTCGAACGCGACCTGATCGTCACGGTAGTAGTCGAAGCGGATTTCGTCGAAGTTATGCGTGCCCTTGGCGACCGCAAGGTCTTTGCCCCAATAGTTCGGATCGCGGCGATATACCAAGTAGCGGCCGGGCTCGAAGCTCGCGATCTTGTAGGGGCCGGTGGAGTTCGGAATGTCGAGGGTAGAGCCTTCGATGCCGCGCTTTTCCCAGAACGCTTTGCTGATCACGGGGAGTTGGCCCAGGATCAACGGTAGTTCGGCGTTCTCCTTGGTCTTGAAGGTGAAGCGCACCTTGCGGGGGCCGGTTTTCTCGGCTTTTGCCACGTCGCCCCAGTACAGGCGATATGTCGGCTGTCCTTTGGAGAGCAGCGTTTCGAAGCTGAAGATCACGTCCTCTGGCGTGACCGGCTTGCCGTCATGGAATTTCGCTTCCGCGCGTAAGGTGTATTCGATCCAGCTGTTGTCCTCGGCGAGCTCCATCGTCTCGCACAGCAGGCAGTATTGCGTGAAAGGCTCGTTCGAGCCCTGGGTCGTCAGGCCTTCATAAAAGAGTCCGTTCCCCGCGAGATATGTGAGTCCCGCGCCGGGAGTTCCCTTGATTGAAAATGGGTTGAAGGTGTCGAAGGTGGAAAGACCGGCGAGACGCAAGCGCCCACCCTTCGGCGCGTTGCTGTTCACATAATCCGGGACTTGATTGGCGCCGTACTTTGCTTCGCCGTATAGCGCCAGTGCGTGCACCGGCTTGCCGCGCACGATGGCGCTGGCCGGTGATACGGCGCAAACGATCGCCGCCGCACCCAGAATTGCAAGCATACGGCTCATCTTCCGATCCTCCTCGAAAAGTGTCGCGTGCTGATACTAGCCTTGCAGCGCTGCGAGCGCCGCCGCATGGAGCTTGGCGTCGCCGCTGGCCAGTACTTGGCCGTGAACGGTCGTCTCCGACTCTAGGGCCAACGCGTCCCCATTCCAATCGGTGATGCACGCGCCCGCGCCTTCCAGCACAGGCACCACGGCGGCGTAGTCGTGTAACTTCAGCCCGGCTTCGCACGCGAGATCCGTCCAGCCCGAGGCCACCATGCCGTAATGATAACAGTCGGTGCCGCCATAGCGGGTTTGGCGTACGGCTGAAGAGAGGCGGTCAAAGGCGCTTTTCTCCACCGGCGAAAATGCCGCCGCGGAGGTGGTGTAAACGGCGGCGCTTCCAAGGCCGGTGCCGGTCCTGCTCTTGGCCGGTGCGCCGTTCAGGGTCGTGGGCAGATCGCGCCCGCCAAGCCAGCGTTCTTTCAGCGCCGGATGGTTGATGCAGCCCAGGTACGGCACGGTGTTTGTAACAGTGCGGCGCCAAAGGCCGATCAAGGTGCCGAACAGCGGCACGCCGTTGATGAAGGACTTCGTGCCGTCGATGGGATCGAGGATCCACAGCCATTCGGCGTCCTCGCGTTCGCGGCCGTGCTCCTCGCCGATGATGCCGTGGTCGGGGAAGGCTTTCGCGATCAGCTCGCGCATGGCCGCTTCGCTGTCCCGGTCGGCGGCGGTCACCGGCGTCGCATCGGATTTTGCGTCGATCGCGACGTTATTGCGGAAGTGCGAAAGCACAACCGCCCCGCTGGTGTCAGCGAGGCGATGAAAAAGGGCGACGCAGGTCTTTGTGAACCCGGCGTCGCCCATATTTTTCTGAGGCGTTATAGCGAGAGCCTACTTCGCCGGAGCGGCTTCGGCCGGAGCGGCTTCGGCCGGCGCGGCTTCCGCTGGGGCCGCCGGCGCTTCGGCCGGAACTTCCGGAAGCGGCGGAGCGGCCGGCGAAACACTCATCAGGAACTTGATCGCCGCGGCGCGTTCGTCATGCTTCTTGAGGCCGGCGAAGCTCATCGAGCCCTTCGGCGCCAGGTGTTTCGGGTTTTCCAGGTAGTCGTCCAGCTTCTGATAGGACCATTCGCCGCCGATCGCCTTCAGCGACTCGGTGAAGTTGAAGCCGGCCAGGGTGCCGACCGGACGGCCGACGACGCCATGCAGGTTCGGGCCGGTCATCGGCTTCGCGCCTTCCTCGACCGAGTGGCAGGATTGGCACTTGCGGAACACGGTCGCGCCGTTTTCCACCGTGGCGACGGCGATGAGCGGGATGATGTTGGGGCGGGCGGTTTCCGCCGGGCCGGAGGCCGCGGCCGTCTGCACTTCCGGCACTTCCACCGGATAGCCGAATTTCTCAACCGTTTCATGCTCCGGCATGATGAGGTTGCCGACGATGTTCACGCCCAGGACGGCCAGGAAGGCCAGCCAGAAGGCGCTAACGACGGCCTGAAACGTCCGGTTATCGAGAAAGCTCATTTACAGGTCCCCACGGGTCATATTTCGCGCTCTGAATAATCGGTCTAAGGCCAAATCTCAATACGAATCAACGCTCCAGCGCCGGGTTCGGGGAAAGGGGGCGCCGGAGGGAGAAGGGGGCATAACCTCTTGGAACAAGGGCCTTAGTCCTGTTATGTGTCCGGCCCATCACACCCGCGCTGCCGCCTCACAGCTGTAACCAGGACGCCAAACCCACTATGCCGGCTCTTATTGTCATCCCGGCGCGCCTTAGCGCCACCCGCCTGCCCAACAAACCCCTCGCCATGATCGGGGACGCCCCCATGATCGTCCATGTGTGGCGCCGGGCGGTCCAAGCCAATGCCGGACCGGTCATCGTCGCCGCCGGGGACCAGGAAATCGCCGACACCATCAAGGCGGCCGGTGGGGAAGCCGTCATGACCGACCCGGCCCTGCCGTCGGGAAGCGACCGCGTCCACGCCGCCGCCGAGATCTATGACCCGCAAGGCAAGTTCGACGTGGTCGTGAACGTGCAGGGCGACCTGCCGACCCTCGAGCCGAAGCTGGTCGCGGCGTCCGTGACCCCGCTCGCGAACCCCGTGATCGATATCGCGACCGTCGTCGCGCGCATCACGCTCGAGGAAGAACTCACCGATACCGCCGTCGTGAAAGCCGCGCTGTCGTTGGAACCGGGCGCCACCACCGGTCCCGCGCTCTACTTCAGCCGCAACCTGATCCCGTCGGGTCCGGGCGATCACTATCACCACATCGGCATCTACGCGTTCCGCCGCGCGGCGTTACGCAAGTTCGTCACTCTGAAGCCGACCATCCTCGAAGTGCGCGAGCGTCTCGAGCAACTGCGCGCCATCGAGAACGGCATGCGCATGGCCGCCGCGTTGGTGGACACGATCCCGCTCGGCGTCGACACGCCGGCCGATCTCGAACGCGCCCGCCGCCTGCTCGGCGCCTAGCGATGCCTCTTAAAAAAGCGGCGGCGAACAATCTGATCGCCTTCCAGGGTATGCCGGGGGCCTATTCGCATCTTGCATGCAAGGCCATGTTTCCGCGCATGGACGTGTTGCCGTGCGGGCAGTTCGAAGACGCGTTCGCGGCGGTCGAGAAAGGCCGCGCGCGTTACGCCATGATCCCGGTCGACAATTCCGTCGCGGGGCGTGTCGCCGACAACCACCGTCTGCTGCCGACGTCGGGCCTGCATATCGTGGGCGAGCATTTCGAGCGCGTGAACCATCACCTGCTCGCCGTTCCGGGTGCGAGCCTCAAGACGGTGAAGAC
>Ga0102832_1001024_pt1 | contig 26654 bp, 15 predicted proteins | sample EBPBio282013_DNA_FD_88942 | JGI IMG/M metagenome (GOLD analysis project Ga0102832, IMG submission 88942) | Wastewater treatment Type I Accumulibacter community from EBPR Bioreactor in Madison, WI, USA - Reactor 2_5/28/2013_ DNA (Illumina Assembly) | ecosystem: Engineered > Bioreactor > EBPR >... | reverse complement strand
CGGCCTGCACGGACATGTGGATCCCAGAACTTGCGGCCACCGACGCGAAGCCGGTCGGCGCTTGGAGCCTCATCACGCGCGCCGACGGCAACAAACAATGGGCCTACAACGAACAGGCCGTCTACACCTCGAATTTCGACAAGGAACCTGGGGACGTGCTCGGTGATCGCGGTGGCCGCTTCGGCGGCGGCGGCGGATCGCCGGCCGCGCGCCGTCCCATCGGTCCGCCGCCAAATGTGCCGCCTGGGTTCGCTGTGCGTAACACCGCAACCGGCATTCTTGTCACCACGGGGGACGGTTATTCGCTCTATGCGTTCGACCGCGACACGGCGGCCAAAGCGACGTGCACCGGCGCATGCGAAGAAAAATGGCAGCCGATGATCGCGCCCGAACTCGCGCGCCCGCAAGGCGACTGGACAACCATCGAGCGCGCGAACGGCGTCAAGCAGTGGGTGTTCCGCGGCAAGCCCGTCTATCGGCACGCGGAAGACTCCTACAAAGCCAGTTTGGAAGGCGGCGATGAAGCGGGTTGGCAGAACGTCTATATGCAGAAGGCTCCGCCGCATCCGCCTGGCCTCACCGTCCAGGAAACCAATATCGGCCTGACTCTCGCCGATTCACGCGGTCATACGATCTACCGCTACAACTGCGGCGACGACAGTTATGACCAATTGCGTTGCGATCATCCCGATACGACGCAGGCCTTCCGCATCGCGATTTGCGGCGCGGGCAGCCAAGAGCAGTGCCTGAAGACTTGGCCCATGGTTCCGGCAGCGGCCAACGCTAAAAGTGGCAGCCGCGCGTGGAGCGTGGTCGCCATCGACCCGAAGACCGGTAAATACGCCGCGCCGGGCCAAGCGGACGCGATGCACGTCTGGGCGTTCCGCGGACGGCCCGTGTACACCTACAGCGGCGATAAGAAGCCGGGCGACACGGAAGGCGATTCATTCGGCGAGTGGATCGGCAATCGTAATGGGTTCTCGGCCTTCTTCCTGCGCGACGACTTTATGAATAACGCCAACTAGGGCATGTTCCGGAAAAGTGTGAGCGGTTTTCCGATAAGAACGTGCCCCAACATTTTGATACGGCGAGGGAGCGACACATGATCACATCCAAGAAGATCCTGAGCGGCGCGTGTGTGGCGGCTATGGCGTTCGTGGCCACCGCGGCCAATGCGACCGACACCGCCAATCCGGATGTCGCCAAGGTCGACATCACCAAGACGCGTTCCATCGCTTATACGCTCACCTATTTGAATTGGGCGCTTCAGTACACGAAGGAAGCCAAGGAATGCCCGAACGGCTTTAACGATGGGCCGCGTGAGCAGTTCAAGATCCTGTTCCCGGAAAACGGCACCAAGCGCACGTACATTGATACGGTGCTGTCGCGTGAAATCACCGCCTTCTACCCGGACCAATTTAAAGAGCCGTTCACCCTGAAGCAGGCTGTCGGTCCAGTGGTTCCGGGCATGAATCTCGATGGGAAGGTCGATGCTGACGACTTCACCAGCCCGGCGGGTGAGAAGGGCGTCGACAACCAATTCTACCGCGGTCTCGGCTGCATCGAGAGCTATCGCGGCCCCGACGCCTACAACAATTTTTACGATACCCAGGAAATCCTCGAGGGGACCTACAACCGCATGCTGTTCGAGATCACCGAACTCGACAGCCTCGAGAACGATCCTGAAGTCGTCGTGACGATGTACCGCGGCACCCATCCCGTGCTGCGCGATGCGTCGGGCAACACCATCGGCTTCAAGGGCATTCCGGGCGGTACCGAGAAGCTCGACCTGCGCTGGGGCAAAAAGTACGTCCAGCGCTACAAGGGTAAGATCGAGAACGGTGTCCTGATCACCGAGCCGGCCACTTACACCTTCCCCTGGCAGACATTCGGCACGCCGACCGACGAGACCATTTATCAGATGCGTATGCGCCTGGATTTGAATGCCGATTACGCGGAAGGCTTGATGGGCGGTTATCTCGACTTCGCGAGCTTCCACTCGAAGAACATGCGCTCTGACTCGACGCACCATCAGAGCTACGGTCGTTTGCCGTCCGCGCTGCTCTATCAAACCCTACAGCAGATCGCCGACGGTCCGGTGGACCCTGCGACAGGAAAGCGCAACAGCGTCTCCTCGGCGCTCGTGTCCAAGTGGGCTCAGGTCTACATCATCCGGCCGGAGAGCAAGACGCCGGTGGCTGCAGCCCCGGCCGCGGCGAGAAGTGCGGCCAGCGAACGCTAGAGCGCGTTCCGGCGAAGTGGAAGCCGGTTCGCCGTAGAACGCGCGACCAAATAAGAATCTAGGGCGTGTTGACGATTCGACATGACTTCAACACGCTCTAGAAATGAAACACCCGGCGTTAAGCCGGGTGTTTCATTTCTGGGATGAGGTCTCGCGGGTTATTTGGAAAGCCCGCCGAACAGCACGTATTTGATCTCGAGATAGTCATCGAGGCCGTAGTGCGAGCCTTCGCGGCCGACGCCCGATTGCTTGAAGCCGCCGAACGGCGCGACTTCGGTCGAGATGATGCCTTCGTTGATGCCGACGATCCCGCTTTCGAGCGCCTCGGCCACGCGCCAGGCGCGGCCGATGTTGGACGTGAAGAAGTAGGACGCGAGACCGAATTCGGAGGCATTGGCCAGCGCAACCGCTTCGGCTTCATCTTTGAAGCGGTACAGCGGCGCGACCGGACCGAAAGTTTCTTCCTTCGTGAAGCGCATGTCGGCGGTTGCGTTCAGGATCACGGTCGGCTCATAGAACAGGCCGCCGAGCGCGCTGCGCTTGCCGCCGATCGCGATGGTCGCGCCCTTGGCCTTGGCGTCGGCCACATGCGCTTCGACTTTCTCGATGGCGTCCGCATTGATGAGCGGGCCAAGGTCGGCGCCGGGTTCCGTGCCCGGGGCAACCTTCATCTTTTTCACCGCTTCCGTCAGCTTTTCCGCAAAACGATCATAGATGCCGTTCTGGACCAGGATGCGGTTCGCGCACACGCAGGTCTGGCCCACATTACGGTACTTCGAGACGATCGCGCCCTTCACGGCGAGATCGAGATCGGCGTCATCAAACACGATCAGCGGCGCATTGCCGCCGAGTTCCATGCTGACCTTCTTCACCGTATCGGCGGCTTGGCGCATCAGGATCTTGCCGACTTCGGTGGAGCCAGTGAACGACACCTTCCGCACGGCGTCGGACTTCATCATGGTGCCGACAACCGTCGGCGCATCGCCGGTGATGACGTTCAGGACGCCCGCCGGAATCCCGGCGCGTTCGGCGAGATCGGCAAGCGCGAGCGCGCACAGCGGGGTTTCTTCGGATGGCTTGATGATGATGGTGCAGCCGGCGGCGAGCGCGGGACCGGCCTTGCGCGTGATCATCGCGATCGGGAAGTTCCACGGCGTCACGGCGCACACCACGCCCACCGGCTGCTTCATGACGACGATGCGCGCATCGGCGCGGTGCGACGGGATGACGTCGCCATAAGCGCGGCGGCCTTCCTCGGCGAACCAGCGGATGAAATTGGCGCCATAAACCACTTCGCCGGCGGCTTCTGCGAGAGGCTTGCCTTGTTCGGCGGTCATGAGCGCGGCCAGGAAGTCTTTCTCTTCCAGCATCAGCTCGTACCAGCGCATCAGGATGTTGGCGCGCTCCAGCGCCGTCTTCTGCGACCAGGTCTTGAAGGCGTCCGCGGCGGCGACAATCGCTTTCTCGGTCTCGGCGGCACCGCAATCAGGCACCTTGGCGATCTCGGCGCCGGTGGCCGGGTTGGTCACGGTGATCGTCTTGCCGCTGTCCGCGCCGATCCACTTTCCATTCACGTAGCTGAGGGTCTTGGCCGCCTTGAGGTCTGCATCGCGCATGGTTGATGTCCCAGAAAAAGAGGATGCGGCTCTAATGGGGCGGGCAAAGACGAGGCGCAAGGGAGTTATCGTCGCGGCAGCCGTGAGAAACTTTCACGCCCGGCGGCCCGCCGGGACCGTCCCGCCCTGGTTCCACGGGCCGTTCAGTATGGTTCATTATGCACTTTGGTCCAGGTCTGTGACCTTCGTGCATCACCCCGTTTTCGGAGGGTGCTTCAAAAAAAGTCATAAGCATAGAATAGCTAATCTGGAGCCCGCTGCAGCGCAAAATAGATCGATATTTCAATACTTAAGCTAATATGCGCGAAGATCCATCTGCTCAAATTTTGCACTGCATCACGAGAAAAATAGGCAGCATGTTTGAGAAATGTTCAAATCTGTCCCTGGAATAAACTCATTTGCGAACATTGGGTGACAGTCGCAGCATGGGCTATACACGGGACTAAGTTGTATCGCCTGTTACAAGCGGTACTGGGGAAATTACCTGTGCCGGCAACCGCCCGAAGGGGCCGGCGCAATCATCAAAAAATGGAGGGGATCCTGATCACCAAGTCTTCTCGCGGCCGTTTTGGTACGCGCGCCCTGCTTGCCACCGCCACCAGCGCTGTGGCCATGCTCGCATTCTCACAGGCCTTCGCTCAGCAGCAGGCTGCGGCCGCGGCGGACCCGGCGGTCGACGAAATCGTCGTCACCGGCAGCCGCATCGTCCGTGACGGCTACGAAGCCCCGACCCCGACGACCGTGATCGGCGTCGAGCAGCTGCAGCAGCAAGCGGCTCCGAACGTCATCGACTACCTGACGACGCTGCCGACTTTCTCGGGCAATTACACGCCGCAGTCGTCCACGCAGAACATCAGCGCCGGCACCGCCGGCACCAGCTCGGTGAACCTGCGCAACCTCGGCGTTGAACGCACCCTGATCCTGATCAACGGCCAGCGCTCGGTCCCGTCGACCGTCAGCGGCCGCGTGGACGTGAACGCCATCCCGTCGCAGCTGATCCAGCGCACGGACGTCGTCACCGGCGGCGCCTCGGCCGCTTACGGTTCGGACGCGGTGGCCGGCGTCGTCAACTTCGTGCTCGACACCAAGTACACGGGTATCGGCGGCGAAGTGTCGGGCGGCGTCACCGACTACGGCGATAACGCCAACTTCAAGATCTCGCTCACGGCCGGAACGCCGTTCGCGAACGACCGCGGTCATTTCATCATCTCCGGTCAGATGAGCCGTCAGGAAGGTATCCTGTTCGCTGATCGTCCGTGGAACGAACAGGGCTACGGCTTCATGACCAACCCGGCCTACGGCACGGGTGCGGGCCAGAGCACCAGCGTTCCCCAGCGTCTGTTGCTGACCAACGTTGGTCCGGCGCAGGCGACGCGCGGCGGCATCATCGTTTCGGGCCCGCTCAAGGGCATCGCTTTCGGTCCGGGCGGCACGGCGTACAACTACTCCTACGGCGATCTCGTCTCCGGCGGCCTGATGCGCGGTGGCGAATGGAAGGCCCAGGATCTGCACCGCAACCAGTCGATCGAGCCGGAAATGTCCTCGCAGAACATTTTCACGCGCGTGAGCTACGCGCTCGGTGAAAATGTCGAGGTCTATGGTCAGTGGAACTGGTACCACAACAACTTCTTCTCGAACGGCTACGGGATGGAAGACTTCGGCGGCGTGACCGTTCCCGTCACGAACCCGTATCTCGACGCCACCGTGGCCGCGCGTGCTACGGGCCTCGGCCTGACGACCATCACGATCGGTTCCAGCAACTTCGACATGGGGGTCATTGGCCAGTCGAACGAGCGTTGGACCAACCGCCTCGTCGGCGGCCTGAACGGCAACTTCGAAGCCTTCAACACGGATTGGACGTGGGACGCCTACTATCAGATGGGCATCTCGCGTAACTCCGAACGCGCGCTCAATAGCCGTAACGAAGTCCGTTATCGCGCCTCGCTCGATTCTGTTCGCAATGCGAACGGCACCATCGTTTGCCGCTCTTCGCTCACGAACCCGACCGATGGTTGCGTGCCGTACAATCCGTTCGGTGTTGGCGTGAACTCCACCGCGCAGCTCGACTATGTGCTCGATAACGCCTATCGCTATCAGAAGTTCACGCAGGACGTGATGGCGGCCTCGATCCAGGGCGAGCCGTTCGAATCGTGGGCCGGTCCGGTCTCCGTGGCGACCGGCATCGAACACCGTGTTGAAGAGTCGAAAGGCATCAACAGCCTGGCCGATCAGCAGCGCGTTTACTTCGGCGGCAACTATCAGCCGACGTTCGGTAAGTACAAGGTCACCGAAGGCTTCTTCGAAACCATCGTCCCGCTGGCCCGTGGCCAGGCTTGGGCCGAAAGCCTCGACCTGAATGCGGCCATCCGCGCGACCGATTACTCGTCGGCCGGTTATGTCACCACCTGGAAAGCGGGCGCGACCTACACCCCGGTCTCCGACATCACCTTCCGCGTGACGCGTTCGCGCGACATCCGCGCGCCGAACATCGGCGACCTCTACAACGCGGGCACGGTCGTGACGAACAACGTCATCGACACCATCGCGGGCGGCACCTCCTCGGTGCAGTACGTCGGCACCACGCGCGGCAACCCGGTTCTCGTGCCGGAAAAGGCCGACACGACCGGTATCGGCGCCGTATTCCAGCCCACGTTCCTCCAGGGCTTCCAGGCCTCGGTCGACTACTGGAACATCAACGTGAAGGGCGCGATCACCACGATCAATGCGCAGCAGATCGTTGACCTCTGTGCCCAGGGCAACGCGAGCTTCTGCGCCGCCATCAACTCGGGCACGGCCAACCAGGGCCGCCTGATCTCGACCTCGATCGCGAACACCATCTTCATCCAGCCGTTCAACCTCGCGCGTCAGAACGCTCGCGGTATCGACTTTGAAGCTGGTTATGTGTTCCCGCTGGCCTCGATCGCCGAAAGCATGGACGGCAACCTGCGTATCCGTGGTCTCGCGTCGCGTTACCTCAAGAACTACCGCGACACGGGTTTGACCCGTCCGACCGACACCGCCGGTGAAAACAACGGCAGCGGTCCGGCGACTTGGCGTTGGCAGGCTTCGGCGACGTACGATGCCAAGCCGATCACCGCCACGATCACGGCGCGCGGCATCAGCGGCGGCACGTACAACAACGACTTCGTCCAATGCACGACAGGTTGCCCGGTGTCGGTCTCTCCGAACATCACGGTCAACAACAACTGGATCCCGGGCGCGGTCTACTGGGATTTCGCCACCAGCTATCAGATTTTCGCGGCGGAAGAAGGCAACGGCAACGTGGAAGCTTTCTTCAACGTGAAGAACATCACCAACAAGGACGCCGTGATGGTCGGCGGTACGGGTAACTACGCGACCGATACGGTCACGACCAACCCGTCCAACTATGACTCGCACGGCCGTACCTACCGCGTGGGCGTCCGCTTCCGCATGTAATCGCGGTGCGCACGTAAAGACTGAAAAGGGGGGCGGAAACGCCCCCCTTTTTCTTTATAGCCAAGAATTAATAAGCCCCGGCGACGCTCGAAAAAACCAGCGCTGCTGGGCTTTTTTGCGCTCGTTTTAGTTCCTTTCAACATTGGGGTGAAAAGCTTTCATAAGCAAAACGGCCCGTTAGATCGTATATCTGAGGAGCCGGACGGGTCCGGCCGAGGCCGGAAATACGCAGATTTTGCAATGATTTTGCAATGGAACTGGGTATGACGAAGCGGCGAGCGGATGTGGTTCCCCCCAAGTCCAAAGTGGTGGGTCGAACGGTCCGCCGGGTTTTCAGTGTGAGTTTTTTTAGCCGGAGCGCCTGAACGGCGGCCTGGCGGGACGTGAGTGATGAGAGACGACGCAAAGGGTTTCGCGACGACGAAGACGTGCGGCGAGGTGCTGTTGGAGCTGCTCGAGCTCTACGGCATCGATACCGTGTTTGGCATTCCCGGCGTCCATACGGTCGAATTCTATCGCGGCCTCAAGAACACCAAGCTGCGCCATATCACGCCGCGTCACGAGCAGGGGGCCGGCTTCATGGCCGATGGTTATGCCCGCGCGACCGGCAAGCCCGCGGCCTGTTTCATCATCACCGGTCCGGGTCTGACGAATATCGCGACACCGATGGGCCAGGCTTATGCCGATTCCATCCCGATGCTGGTGATCTCGGCGGTCAATTATACGTTTGAACTCGGTAAGGGCGAGGGGCGTCTGCATGAATTGCCGTCGCAGCAGAAGTTGATGTCCGGCCTGACGGCCTTCAGCCACACGCTGCGGCGTCCCCACGATCTTCCCGGCGTTCTCGCGGAGGCGTTCGCGGTGTTCCGCAGCAAACGTCCCCGTCCGGTCCACATCGAGATCCCCCTCGACGTGATCACGGCGGAAGCCGGTCACATCTCGCGTAAGGCGCTGCGCACGCCCGCTCGTCCCAAGGCCAGGGCGGCCAAGATCAACGAAGCGGCGAAATTGCTCAAACAGGCCAAGCGCCCAATGATGGTGCTCGGTGGCGGCGCGCAGGATGCGGGTGCGTCGGCGCGCGAAGTGGCCGAGAAGCTGGGCGCCGTTGTGCTCACCACCGTGAACGGCAAGGGCATCTTGCCGCTCGGGCATCCGCTTTCCATCGGCAGCACCATCAGCGTTCCGATGATTTTGGAAGAAATGGCGCGGGCAGACGTTGTCCTGGCGGTCGGCACGGAGCTTGGCGAAACCGATACGTGGCTGTTCGAGGGCAAGCACCCCCGTTTCGACGGCAAGGTCATCCGTATCGACATCGAAGCCAATCAACTCAGCATCAATGCGTCGCCCGATATCGCCATTCATAGCGATGCCGATCTCGCGCTCACGGCGCTGGCCACGGCGCTCGGGAATCACACGCCCGATGCCGAAGGCCCGGCGCGCGCGCAAGCTTTGCGCGATCTGCTGCAGGCAAGCCTGACGCCGCCGCAGCGGGCTCATCAGAAGGTCATGAACGCGGTCCAGGAAGCTTTGCCGGATGCGATGATCGTCGGTGACTCGACGCAGCCGGTCTACAGCGCCAATCTGTTCTACGAAGCCGAACGCCCGCGTACGTATTTCAACTCCACCACCGGCTACGGCACGCTCGGCTACGCGCTGCCGGCGGCCTTTGGTGCGAAGCTTGCCCAAAAGAATCGCCCTTCGGTGGCCGTCATCGGTGATGGCGGTCTGCAGTTCACTATTTCTGAACTGGCGACGGGGGTGGAACTGGGCTTGCCCGTCGTTGTCCTGGTGTGGAACAACCACGGCTACTTCGAGATCAAGAAATATATGGCTGAGCGCGGTATCCCGCAGATTGGCGTCGATATCTATACGCCCGACTTCCTTGCCATCGCCCGGGGCTTTGGCTGCAACGCGGTGCGCGCCGAGAGCCTTGAACATCTCAAGGCGCAGCTGCAAGCGGCGAACAGCGCAAAAGGACCGACCTTGATCGAGATTGACGAGGCGGCTGCGCTAACCTGGTAGCGCTCCCTTAAGAGGCTTAAAGCATGACCGACAACGCTTTGCTCAAGCGCGACCGTAGCCTTTTCATCGGCGGCGCCTGGCGTGCGTCCGCTGGCGACGAGCGCATCCTCGTCACCGATCCCTCAACCGGCGCGCCCCTCGCAGACCTTGGCGGCGCGAGCGCATCTGACGTCACTGCCGCTGTCACCGCCGCCGTCGACGCCTTTCCCGCGTGGTCCCGCCTCCCGGGCCGCGAGCGTGCGCGCTTCCTGCGCGACATTGCCGACAAGCTCATGGGCCGCCGCGAAGCCATCATCGACCTCCTGATGCGCAACAACGGCAAGCCGCGCCGTGAAGCCGAGATCGACGCTTCGGACGCGGTCGCCACCTTTGCCTACTATGGCGATCTCGCCGAAGCCCTCGATAAGCGTCAGGACACGCGTGTCGCGCTTCCCGATCCCGCCCACGCGGGTAAGACGCGCTATGAGCCGCTGGGACCTGTCGGCATGATCGTGCCGTGGAACTTCCCAATGGTGACAAGCGCCTGGAAGATCGCGCCGGCGCTTGCCGCCGGGTGTACGGTCGTCATCAAGACGGCCTCGTTCACGCCGCTGGCCGAACTGGTCTACGGCGACATCGCCGCCGAAGTCGGTTTGCCGCCCGGCGTTCTCAACATCATCACCGGCGGCGCGGGCGCGGGCGCGGCTTTGACCGCCGACAAGCGCCTTCGCAAACTTTCATTCACGGGCAGTAACGCGGTTGGATCCAAGGTGATGAGCGCGGCCGCGCAGCATGTGATGCCTGTGTCGTTGGAACTGGGCGGGAAGTCACCCATCGTCGTGCTTGAGGACGCGGTGGTGGAAGACGCCGTCGATCTCATCATGGGCGGGATTTTCTTCAACGCCGGCCAGATGTGTTCGGCGACCTCGCGCCTCATCGTTGACCGGAAAATTGCAGGCAAGGTGATGGCGCGCCTCGTGGAAAAGACGCGGGCGATGAAGGTCGATTCCCCATATGTGGACGGTGCGGATATGGGACCGATGACCACCGAAAATCAGTACCGATCCGTCATTAAAACCTTCGAACGCGCGAGGGCCGATGGGTTGAAGTGTCTTGTGGGCGGGCACGCCCTGCAACGCGACGGCTTTTTCGTTGCCCCGACGATCTACGACGACGTGCCGACGGATAACCCTGTGTGGCGCGAGGAGATCTTCGGGCCGGTTCTTGCGGTGCGCCGCTTCGATACTGAACAAGAAGCGATCGCGCTCGCCAACGACACGGAATTTGGGCTGGCCGCGACGGTCGTTGGGGGGGACGCGGCGAAAGCCGAGCGCGTCGCGCGCGAGATCGAAGCCGGACATATCTGGGTGAATACGCCGCAGGTCCCCTATGTCCAGTCCGCTTGGGGTGGCTTCAAGGCCAGCGGCATTGGACGCGAATTGGGTCCGTGGGGGATGGATGCCTTCCTCGGAGTCAAACACATCACTGTTCCCGCAACGAAATAGATCACGGCCGCGAGGCCAGGAGAACGCCATGACGAAATCGAATACAGATCTGTTTGCGCGCCGCCAGGCCGCTGTTCCCAAGGGCGTCGGCAACGCCACCGCCGTGATCGCCGCGCGCGCCGAGAATGCCGAGATCTGGGATGTCGAGGGAAAGCGCTACATCGACTTCGTGGGCGGGATTGGGTCGCTGAACACGGGGCACCGTCATCCGAAGGTGATGAAAGCCGTGCACGACCAGCTTGAAAAGGTCACGCATTCGGCGTTTCAGGTCATGGCCTACGAGCCCTACATCGAACTCGCCGAACGGCTAAACGCGCTCGCGCCCGTCGATGGGCCGGCGAAAACGATTTTCTTCGCCACCGGCGCCGAAGCGACGGAAAACGCGATCAAGATCGCGCGCGTCGCCACTGGCCGCCCCGCGGTCATCGCATTCGCGGGTGGCTTTCATGGCCGCACGCTGCTGGCCTCGGCGATGACGGGCAAAGTCGCGCCCTATAAGAAGCATTTTGGGCCGATGCCCGGCGAGATCTATCACGTACCGTTCCCGGTGGAATCGCGCGGAATCAGCGTACAAAGCTCCCTTGAGGCCATCGACCGCTTATTTTACGCCGATCTCGAGCCCGAGCGCGTCGCGGCGATCATCATCGAACCGGTGCAGGGTGAGGGCGGTTTCAATCCGGCGCCCAAGGAGCTCATGGTGGCGCTGCGCAAGCTGTGCGATCAGCATGGTATCATGCTCATCGCGGACGAGGTGCAATCCGGTTTTGCGCGCACGGGTAAAATGTTCGGGATCGAGCACTCCGGCGTGAAGCCCGACATGATCACCGTGGCGAAGTCCATCTCGGGCGGTTTTCCGCTGTCGGGCGTCATCGGCCGCGCGGCCGTGATGGATGCTTCGCCGCCGGGCGGCCTCGGCGGCACGTTCGGCGGGCCGCCGATCTCCTGCGCGGCGGGCATCGCCGTGCTCGATGTCATCAAGGAAGAAAAGCTGATCGACCGTGCCAACGACATCGGCAAACGCATCCGCGCGAAGCTTGAAGCCTTCGAGAAGCGCAACGATCTGTATCCTATCGCCGCCATTCGCGGTCCGGGCGCGATGATCGGGTTCGACATCGTCAAGGCGCGCGGTGGCAACGAGCCGGATGGTGACGGCACCAAAAAGATCGTCGCCAAGGCACTTGAAGCAGGGCTGGTCCTGCTGACTTGCGGCACCTACGGCAATACGATCCGCATCCTCGTTCCGCTGACGGCCTCAGATGCGCTGATCGACGAGGGCATGGCCCTTATGGAAAAAGCGATGGCCTATCCCGGCTAACTCTCTAGGCCTGGTTCTCGCGAGGCTATTGGGACGGCGTGCAATCACGGTATAGTTGCGCGCCGTCTCACTTTGCAGGACCGGGGTCTCGTGGCGACACTTTCCAACCGTTTCCCGTCAAAGACGCGGGCCGCGCTTGCGGTGCTGCTGCTGATCGTCCATCTGGGCGTAATCCTCACGGGTCTTGTGGGCACATGGCAGCCGACGTTCGCGAATCTCACCGTGCCGGCAATGCCGCAAGCCTTCGGGGATTTTCGCGTGGTGACGGCGGCGCCTCTCAGCGCGGACCAGGGGCTGGACCCTCTCGTCGCCAATCCCAACGATCCTGGTAACCGTCGTCTCAACTATCCTCGCGTCTGGATTTCGATTGGACGCCTTTTTCCCGGTGAGGACGGCAACATCGCCGCGGGATTGATGCTGGCCTGTTTATTCTCCGGCATCGTTGCCTGGCTTGTCGCAACCCAGAAATCCACGTCCGCGTCCGTCGGACTTCTTGCCGCGGCTCTATCCCCAGCGACATGGCTTGCATTGGAACGCGGGAATACCGATTTGCTCATCTTCGGTCTCGTTGCCTTGGGGATTTTGATTCCTTGGCGGTACCGGACACTGCTGCTCGGTCTTGCGACGATCCTTAAAATTTATCCTTTCGTGACGACGGTGGTGAGGGCTATTCGCGAGCGCACGCTCATCAGCTTCGGGATCTTGGTCGCCGTGACCGTCTATCTGATCGCGATCTATCGCGACGTGATGCTGATTTCAGAAACCACCGAGGTCGCGGGTTTTCTTTCGTTCGGCATCAAGTCTGTCACGCTTCTCTTCGCCGGCAGCACCTATCCGTTCACCGCAGGCGTGAATTATGGGCTCTTCGCGGTCGGGACCGTGGCGGCTTTGGTTCTCGGCTTGAAGTTCCCCCAGCGCGACAAGTTATCGGCTTATGACGAGGAGGCCGTGCTGCTTGTCGGAACGATGCTTTTGTTCTGCTTTGTAACGGCCAGCAATTGGGACTACCGGTTGATCTTCACCTTGTTGCTGATCCCGTATTTCCTGCGCCCCGCAACCGGCGGCGAGCGCGTGATCGGGTGGACGGCCGTGGCGATGATCGTCCTTGCCGGCAATTACACGACCCTGATGAATCTTGAGGACCCCGGTGTCCTGCTCAATACTGCGGCGAAGTACCTGCTGTATTGCATTTTGGTCTTTTCCGTTACGAGAGTTATCGTGCAGACGGAAGATGTACAGTTCATGATCGAGAACTGGCGCGCGACGGCTAAATGAGAAAAAGGGAGGTTGACGGTGATTTCAAAAACACGACGTAACGTGGTTGCGGGCGCAATGATTGCCCCGGCCGCGCTTCTTGCCTTGTCGTCGCCTTCGCTGGCGCAGGCGGTGGTGGATAACGGCGATATCGTCAAAGCCGAGCTCGAGAAAGCGGCGGGGCAGGCGGCGGCCGCACGCGCGAGCACGCTGTTGCGCGATCCCGGCTCGCCGGTGCTGGGCAACCCTCAGGGCGACGTCACACTCGTTAAATTCACCGACTATCAGTGCAGCTACTGTAAGGCCGCCGATCCACGTATCGAAAAATTGATCGCGGACGATCCGAAAGTGCGCGTCGTGGTGAAGGAGTTTCCGATTCTGGGGCCGGTCTCCGTGGTTGCCGCCAAAGCGGCGTTGGCCGCTCAAAAGCAGGGTAAGTATGCCGCTTACCACCAGACCATGATGGGCTTTCGCGGCAAGCTGACCGAGGCCGACATCTTCGCCATGGCTGGGAAGGTCGGCCTGAGTGTCGATAAGCTGAAGGCGGATATGGAATCGCCCGAGGTGACCGGGCAGATCATCGCCACCTTCGACCTCGCCCGCGCCCTCAAGATTTCCCTGACGCCGGGCTACATTGTGAATGCCACCGTACTTTCGGGGGTATCGGCGAAGACATCCTCGGCGGCGATCAACTTCCCGCAAGAAATCCTCGCCGCCCGTGCGGCGTCCAAGTCCTGATGTCAGACTGAAGAGCGCGGCGCGATGGGCTGGAATAGCCGCCCCCGTTTTGGCCGATTTTATTGGGTTGAACGGGGGTTATGCGCCGATTTCCATGGCCGCGATGGGCTCCTTTTAACGGCCCGTTAACTAAAATTAACTACACCTGGAATTGCAGGCGCAGGTTGCGCGCCGCCGCGCTGATTCAGCGAAGCGGGTGGTTTTGGGGGTATCGTTCCCGTGCTTTCGTCGGCGTCCATGTCCCTGGCACAGATTGCCGGGCTCGGTCTGAATGATGTGCGCGCGCTGGCGCCGTCGCAGATCGCCGCGCTGTCGCCGGAGCAGGTCGGCGCGTTCTCTGTCAGTCAGATCGCCGAGTTCACCGACGCGCAAATCGCGGCGCTTTCGCAGAAGCAACTGGCGGCCCTCAGCCCCGAGAAGCTTGCGGCGCTTGGCGCGAACCGGGTCACTTTTACGTCGGATCAGATCCAGGTTCTTTTCCGCGCGCAGGTCGAAGCGTCCGACGTCGGCCCCATCGCCGACATGTCGACGCAGCAGATTCGCGGATTGTCCCGTGATGAGATCGCCGCGCTCTCGCCCGAGCAGATCGCAGTCTTGGCCCCGACGCAGATCGCGGCTTTTTCGACAACGCAAATCCAAGTCTTCCGCACGAGTCAGATCGCACTTCTAAACGACGCGCAGATTCAGGCTTTGACACCGGCGCAAGTGACGGCCCTCACGGGCGTGCAAGTCAAGGCCCTGACGGCCGATCAGGTCGAAGTGTTGGACGCAACCCAAGTCGCCGCCCTCGGAGGCGACATCAATGCGTTCTCCGTCACCCAAATCCAGGCGCTGCACGACGTTCAGATTCCGGCCCTGACGGTCACACAAATCAAGACACTGCCTGGCGGATTTTTGGGCGCATTGACCGCGAATCAAGTGGAAAGCTTGAGCGTGGCGCAGCTTTCGGCGATGACCCCCGTTCAGATCAAAGGCCTGACAACCACCGCGCTGAACGCCTTTTCGACCATGCAATTCGCGGCTCTCAGTCCGAGCCTGATCGCCGGTATTTTGCCGGCGCAGATCACAGGTTTGTCCGCCGAGAAGGTTGCATCCCTGACGCCGACGCAGATTCAAGGTCTTACGCTGCCGCAGATCGCCGCGCTTACGCACGAGCAAATCGACGTTCTCACCGAAACTCAAATGGCGAGTTTCTCGGTCGGCCAGATGAAAGGTTTCGCCGTCACGGATGTCGCGGAGCTGAGTGTCACGCAAGTGGCGGCTCTCACCACGACGCAGGTCGCGGCATTGATCCCAGCACAGATCAAAGCCTTGAGCGTGGAACAGTTCGCGGGCCTTTCGCCCTCCCAATTCGGAGCGTTGACGCAGGTCCAAATTTCGGCGTTGACCCCAACCCAAGTCTCAAATTTGACGCCCACGCAGCTGGGCGGCTTGTCGCTCGCCCAGCTTCGCGGATTTACGGCGCAGCAGGTGGCCCTCCTAAGCCCGAACCAGATGGCAGCGCTGACGCCGCAGCGGTTTGCGATGCTCACGCCGGTTCAGCTCAAGGGCCTCGCCACGACGCAAATCGCGGGATTGGGTATCGAGCACATCGCCGCCCTCACGGCCGCGCAGGTGGGCGCGCTCACCGGTCCGCAGTTCAAGGCGTTGACCACGACACAATTGGGCGCATTGGATGGACCGCAAATCCGCGCGCTCACGTCGGTGCAGCTTGGTCAGATGACGGCCGAGCAGGTGCAAGCGCTGTCGGCCGATCAACTGGCCGCGATTGGAACCCTCGTGCGGGGATTCTCGGTCAGCGCCGTTTCATCCCTGAGTTCGACGCAGCTCGACGGCTTCTCAGCGGACCAGATCCGCAACCTGACGGCCGTACAGATCAAAGGTCTCACAGCCGGTCAGATTGCCTCGCTGGACGACACGCAGCTTGGCGCGTTTACCGCGCTTCAGATCGGGAATTTCACGGAATCGCAACTCGCGCCGTTCCTGACGGGAGGTGTGTCGGGTCTGACGTCCGCTCAGATCAAAGGGTTGGGGCCGCTGCAACTGGCCGCGCTTGGCGCACAGCAAATCGATGCCTTGGGCACCACGCAGATTGCGGCGCTGTCCGCACAACAGATGGCGAGCCTAGGTACAAGCGCGATCGCCAGCCTCGATCGCACGCAGATGGCGGCTTTGAGCGCGGCTCAGGTCGTGGCTCTGACCGCGACCCAGATCAAGGCGTTGACCGACGTTCAGGTCGGCGACCTCATGTCCGGGCAGCTCAGCGCGCTGTCCATGGTTCAACTCTCTTATTTCGACGCGGGTAAGATCGCGGCGCTTGATCCGGGACAGCTTGCCAACCTGACGGCGGCGCAATTTCGCGGATTCACCTCCACGCAAGCCGGCGCGCTCAGCGTCAGTCAGGTTCAGGCGCTTGGCACCGGCCAAATCGCGGCGTTGAGCGGTAACGCGCTAGGTGGCCTTAAAGAGACACAAATCGACGCGCTCTCGATCGCCCAGCTCCAGGCTTTGAATGCTGCAGGTGTCGGCGGACTCACATCCACTCAGCTTGGCTATCTTTCCACCGAACAGGTCGCGGCGCTGACAACCTCCCAGGTTCGTGCGCTCAAGCAGACCAGCTTGGCGGCCCTGACGCCGGCTCAGATCAGCGCCTTAAGTTCCGAGCAGTTCGCGGCGCTCGCCCCAGGCAGCATCTCCGCTCTTACGCCGGTACAGGTCGCCGTCCTGGCGTCGGCGCATGCGGACGTGCTCACGCCCGCCCAGTTGTCCGGCCTCACGACGTCGCAGATCGCCGCGCTGCCGCCGAGCATCGTCGCGGCGTTCACGCCCGCGCAGTTGACGGGTTTCACCGCGGCGAACCTCGCTGCGCTGACGGCCAGCCAGGTTGGCGCCCTAACCGGCACGCAAATCGGCTCACTCTCGACCAATCAAGTCGCCGCCTTGACGCCGGGCACGATTGGGAATTTGACCGCTACGCAATTGGCGGCGTTTGCTTCCACGCAATGGAACGCGCTGACACCGTCCGCCGTCGGCGGGCTTTCGGCGGCACAGATCGCCGGGCTGCCGGCAAACGAGATCGCCGATATCCAAAAAATCTCGGGATTCGCGTCGACTCAAATGCGCGCGCTAACCACCGAGCAGGTCGCGGCGCTGACGGCCACCCAGGTGAAGACGCTGAGCCCGGGGTCTATCGAGGCCCTCACGGTCGATCAATTGCGCGGTCTGACCGCGACTCAAATGGCGGTGCTTCCGCCCGCGGCGGCGGGCGGTCTCACCTCCACGCAGGTTGCGGCCCTCAGCGGCGACCAACTCGCCGCGCTCAGCGTTGGCGGCGTGAGCGGTCTTTCGTCCGATGCCATCGCCGCGCTTTCTCCGGCGGCGCTCGCCGGGCTGGCCACGACGCAGATCGGCGCCATTTCCGTGACTGCGGTGGCCGGCCTTTCGACTGTGCAGATCGACGCTCTGACCTCGCAACAGATCGCGGCGCTCAAGCCCAGCCAGTTGGGCGCCCTCAACGCCTCGCAGGTCGGCGCCTTGACCACCGAGGACATCGCACAACTTACTCCGGTTCAGGTGGGTGGCTTCAGCGTGACCTCACTTGCCGCACTGTCGGCGACGCAGTTTGACGCCCTCAAGCCGGCGCAGATCGCCGCCCTGTCGCCGCAGGCCGTGAGCAGCCTGACCACCACACAGGTCCGGGAATTGGAACCCGCGCAGCTCGCGGCATTGTCTCCTGCCCAAGTCGCGGCGATGACGACGTCCCAGATTGCTGCGCTGACACCGGCCGAGTTTGCGTCGCTGGAAGCATCGCGTCTCGCCTCGCTTAACGCCACGCAAATCGGCGCACTTGCGCCGGCACAACTCGTTGCATTGAGCACGACCCAAATCGCGGCTTTCAGCGTCGGGCAAGTGCAGGGGCTGACTTCGACAGGTGTTGCCGCATTGACTCCCGGCCAGCTCGCGGTGCTGACGCCGGCGCAAATTTTCGCAATATCGTCGACCGCCATCGGAGGCTTCAGCGGCACGCAACTCGGCGGTCTCACGCCGGCACAGGTCGCGGCCTTGTCGAACCCGGCGATCGGTGGCTTCTCGAGCGGACAGATCGCAAGCCTTTCGAACGAGCAGATTGGCGCATTGACGGCGAGCCAGATGACCGCGCTGTCGCAAACCGCGGTCACCGGACTCGCGGCGCCGCAACTCGCCGCGCTCAAAACCGCGCAGCTTGCCGCATTGACCCCGGCGCAGATCGGCGCGTTGACGGTGACTCAGATTTCCTCGCTCGCGACGACGCAGATTGCCGCGCTCGCAGTTGGCCAAATCGCCGGCCTCAAAGAAACGGCCATCGCCGCGCTGACGCCGGCGCAAATGGGTGCGCTGAAGCCTGCCCAGATCGGCGGCCTCAATACCACCGTCATCGCCGCGCTGACGCCGGCGCAGATCGCCGCGCTGACCCCGGCCCAATTCGCCGGTCTCAACGCCACGCAGGTCGGCGCGCTTTCGACGACTTTTATTTCCGGGTTGACGCCGCAAGCGTTCGCGGCGCTGTCGGCGACGCAAATTTCGGGTCTTAAACCGACCAGCATCGGTGCACTGAGCGCGACCGTCCTCGCGGCCCTGAACACCACGCAGATCGCGGCCTTGTCGGCGAGCGCGGTTGCGGGCCTCGGCAGTAGCCAAATTTCCGCGTTGAGCACCGGTCAGATCGATGCCCTGACGACTACGCAGATGGCCGCCCTGTCCGCCGATGCGGCTGTCGGCTTGAGCGTGGCGCAACTCGCCAGCCTCGATACGACCGAGATCGGGGCTATGAGCGCGACGGCTGTCGGCGCGCTCAGCGCGACGCAGATCGAATCCTTTGTTACGACCCAGATCGCAGCGCTGACGCCTGGGCATATTGGCGCACTCTCGGTGTCGGGAATCGCGGGGCTGAGCGCCGCCGACATGGCCGCGCTCACAGTCGCCCAGTTGAGCGCCATCAGCGGCACGGCGGCAGGCGGCCTCAACGCCGATCAGATCGGCGCCATCGCCGCTAGCCGCATCAGTGCGCTTTCGACCACCGCGGTCGCCGGCCTTGGCGCCGCCCAGATCGACGCGCTTTCAACGGCTCAGATGAAGGTCCTGACGGCGGCGCAGATGGCCGTGCTCTCGCCAGTCGCGCTGGCGGCGCTCGATGGAACGCAGATCGCCGAAATGACGGCCGCTCAGTTCTCCGGCCTCTCGGCGACGCAAATGAGCGAACTCGCGCCGGAAACCGTGGGTGCCCTAACGACGACACAAATCGCCGCGCTGCGCGCAGACCAGATCGCCGCCTTCAGCCGTCTGCAACTTCGCGCCATGACGACCGGGCAGTTCGATGTTCTCACAACCGCGCAAATTGGCGCGCTTACGACGAGCCAGATCCCGAACCTTCCGGTCACCCAGCTCGCGGAGCTGAGCCCCACGCAGTTTGCAGCCCTCAGCTCCGGTCAGATCGGCGCGTTGACCGCGACGCAGATCCAAAGCCTCGGCACGGCCCAGATCGCCGGGCTCACGGAGCGGCAGCTGAACGGCCTCACGACCACTCAAGTCGCCGCCTTGACGGACACGGCCATCGATGCGCTCACGGCTACGCAAATCGACGCCCTGATTCCCGCGCAGATCGGCGCTTTCACGCCGATACAGATCGCCGGTATGACCCCCGAACAGGTGGCGGCCCTCCAAAGCGCCGTCGCCTAGCCAATAATTTGTTCCTCTCCAGCGGTCTGTTGGCGCTTGAGAGTCTGATGCGACTGATTTATAACTGACTGGTCAGTCATTAATCGAGCCGGCCGATGAGACGCACACGGCGCCCCGAAGCGCGACCCGACGAAATCCTCGATGCCGCGCTGGCGGCTTTTTCCGAACTCGGCTTCGCTGGCGCGCGGATCGAGGATGTCGCCGCGCGCGCGGGTCTCTCTAAGGGTGCGGTCTATCTCTACTTCGAATCCAAAGAAGCCCTGCTCAAGGCCCTCGTGCGGCGGCTGGCGGACCGTGTTGTCGGCGCCGCCGAAAACCTCGCCGCGAGCGATGGCGTCGACGCGGAAAAGACGCTCCGCTCCTTGTTGACCTACATGGCGCTTCAGCTTTCCAACCCGCGGGTTTCGGCGGCACCGCGCATTGTCATTGCCGAAGCGCAGCGCTTTCCCGAGATCGCGTCGTATTATCGCAGCGCGGTCATCGATCGCGCAGAGCGCCTTCTCGCCGGCCTAATCGATCGCGGCGTGGCGCAGGGTGTCTTCCGCGATATCGACCGCGCTGTGGCCCTCAGAGGCTGCGCCGGTCCGATGTTGGTCCACATGCTACTATCGACGGTGTTCAAGGACCCTGGGAATCCGGGGCCTGATCCTGAGATCCTCGCCAATGGGATCGCCGACGTGATTCTCAACGGGCTCAAAGCGAAAGACGGAGCTTCGCCATGAAGCGGATTCTGGCCGCCATATGTGTCGTGGGGCTCGCTGGTTGCGGCGACAACACGCCGACGCTCAACGGTTATGCAGAGGGCGAATTCGTCATGCTCGCCCCCGAAACATCGGGCCGGATCGCGGAGGTGAACGCCGCGGAGGGCGCCTCCGTTCAGGCAGGCGCAGCGCTCTTTCGCCTCGATACAGCGGCTGAGAGCCTGTCGCTTGACGCTGCGCGCGCCCGCGCCGCTGCCGCTACGGCGCGGTTCGATGACGCTGTCGCCGGCGGACGCTCACCGGAGATCGCGGCGGCCCGCGAGCAGCTTGAGCAGGTGAAAGCGGCGCAGGTCCGCGCGCGCGCCGATCGTGCCCGTGCGCAAGAACTCGCCGACACAGGCGTTGTTCCTCGCGCGCGGCTCGACGAGGCCGTCGCCGCCGCCGAAATGGCCGACGCCAAGGTCTCTGAAGCGCGCCAACGCGTGACGCTCGCCGAACTTCCGGCGCGTGAGAATCAGATCAAGGCCTTAGCCGCGAGCGCCGAAGAGGCCGAGCAACAAGTCAAGATGGCGGAGGACGTCCTGCGCCGCCGTACGGTACACGCGCCGGCGACCGGCCGTGTTGAGCGCATCCTCCGTTACGCCGGTGACGTGGCGGGACCGACAGTACCGGCCATGCGCTTTCTTCCCGATGGCCGTGTGATCGCGGTGCTTTACATCCCCGAGCCCGTTTTATCGCAAATTCCGACCGGGACGCGTGTCGACGTCGCGTGCGACGGCTGTCCCGCCGATATGACGGCGGAAATCATCTCCGTTGGCGACGAGACTGAATTCACACCGCCCATCATCTATTCCGACGCCGAACGGACACGATTGGTTTACCGCGCCAAAGCCCGCTTCACCGGCTTCGCGCCGCCGCCGGGGACACCGCTGCGGGCCGAAGTCCAGCGGAACGAGGCGCGCCGTGGCAACTGAGAACGTCATCGACGTTCACGGCTTGACGAAGATGTTCGGCGACAAACGCGTCGTCGATGATTTCTCCATTCAAGTGCCCAAGGGTGCCATTTACGGATTCCTCGGACCGAACGGTTCGGGCAAGACGACGACCATCCGTATGCTCTGTGGGCTGCTCAGTCCCGATAGTGGTGGGGGCACCGCGCTGGGCTACGACATCATTGCGGAAAGCCGCGCCATCAAGATGCGCGTGGGCTACATGACACAGCGCTTTTCCCTCTACGAGGACATGACCGCGCGCGAAAACCTCACTTTCGTCGCCCGGCTGCATGATCTTCCGGACGTTCGCGGCGTCGTTGATGCCGCGCTTGAGGAATACGAGATGACCCCGCGCGCCGATCAGCTCGCCGGCCAGATGTCGGGGGGCTGGAAGCAGCGCCTTGCCCTGGCCGCGGCGTCGCTGCATGAACCTCAGCTCCTTCTGCTTGATGAACCGACGGCCGGCGTGGACCCCAAGGCGCGGCGCGATTTCTGGGAAAGGATCAGAGGCCGTGCCGACAAGGGAGTCTCGGTCCTCGTGTCGACGCATTACATGGATGAAGCTGTGCAGTGCGATTACATCGCCTTCATGGCCTATGGCCGCAAGCTGATCGATGCGGCTGCGGCGGACATCGCGCAAGAAGTGAAACTCAATACGTGGCGCATTGAGGGCCGAGACCTGCACGAGCTTTATCAGCGTTTGAAGAAAACACCGGGGGTTGAGCAGGTGGCACGCTTTGGCTCCGCGCTGCATGTGAGCGGGCGCGATAAAGAAGCGCTCGACCGCGCTGTCGCGCCTTTGCGTGGCCAGGCGGGCTTCGAGGTGGTGCCGGCGAAGACGGGCCTCGAGGAAGCCTTCATCTATTTGATGGGCGGCGCGGAGGATAACTTCAAATGAACGCCGACCGGTTCTCCTTCGCGCGCGTGAAAGCGGTGCTGGCCAAGGAATTCGTTCAGATGCGCCGCGACCGGCTCACCTTCGCCATGATGGTCGGAATCCCCATCATGCAACTCCTCCTGTTTGGCTACGCCATCAACACCGATCCGCGCCATTTGCCCACACTGGTGGAGATGGGGGATGCCGGACCGGCCAGCCGCGCGATCATTCATGCGATGGAGAATTCGCTCTACTTTGACATCGAGGGTACCACAACCCGCGCCGAGGGAGAGGCGTCCCTCAAGAACGGCGATGCCGTTTTCGTGCTTACCATTCCGCCGAACTTCGAGCGCGATTTTGCGCGCGGCGATCAGCCGCAGCTTCTACTCGATACGGATGCGTCGGACCCTGTCGCGGCAGGGGCGGGAGCCGGCGCCATTCAGCAGATCGTGCAGCAGGCGCTCAAACCCTATAGCCCGCCGCACGCGCCACCGGTCGAGACCGTCGTTCATCGGCGTTACAACGCCGCCAGCCGCACCGCGGTGAATATCGTGCCGGGTCTGCTCGGCGTGATTCTCACTATGACTATGGTGATGATGACGGCTATCGCCATCACGCGTGAAACCGAACGCGGTACACTCGAGACATTGCTTGCGACGCCGGCGCGTCCGCTTGAAGTCATGGTGGGTAAAATCACCCCCTACATCGTCGTGGGATTCATCCAGGTGAGCGTCATGCTCCTGGGCGCGCATCTTCTGTTCAACGTGCCGTTCGCGGGCAATCCGCTGGCTTTCCTGGTGGCCGTTTCTCTTTTCATCCTAGTCAATCTCTCTATCGGCTTTTTCTTCTCGACCATCGCCCGGTCCCAGATGCAGGCGATGCAAATGACCTTTTTCATGTTTCTGCCCTCGATTCTCCTCTCGGGCTTCATGTTTCCCTTCTACGCCATGCCGGGCTGGGCGCAGGTCCTTGGTCAGGTTTTACCCAACACGCATTTCCTGCGCGCCATTCGCGGCGTGATGCTGAAAGGGGGTGGATTCACAGACATTTGGATGAACCTGTTGCCACTCGCAATCATCCTTGTCGTCGTGGCGGCGCTGGCGCTGAAACGCTATAGACGCACGCTCGATTAGCGCTTTATTAAACATGCAACCGCACGGTCGTATGGCGCGTATATGAAGGAATTCGCGCGCGAGTCGTGATTGGCGGAAAGTGGTTCCGGTTTTGCGTCCGATCGCGGCCAATTTTATGGAAAGACGTTTTATCCGCGGGATCAAACGTTGGGGGCGCTTTCAGAATGAAAGCAATTCGGCTTCTTCTCACGCTTGTCGTCTGTCTTTGGACAACGGCGGCAGCCGCAGACAATATCACCGTTTATAGCGCCGGCAGCGTTGTCATTGGACAAACGCGTCAGTTGACCGCTTACGTTCCGCTTTCACCCGCGACCGTCGTCTGGAGCGTTAACGGGATTTCGGGTGGTGACGGCACCGTCGGCACTGTTTCCTCGACGGGCCTCTATCTGGCGCCGTCCGTTCCACCCGCGGAAGGACAGGTCAGTGTCCGCGCCACCAGTACCGCCTATCCAGAGAAGTACAACGCCGTCACGCTAAAGATTACTTATCCGGCGGTACAACTTTGGAGCATCTCGCCGTCGTCTGGCCCTGCCGGCGCTTTCACGATCTCGCTCAACGGATCGAACTTCACGCCCGATTCCATCGTCCAGGTGGGCGATGTCGCTCTCAACACGAATTATGTCTCGCCGACGACGATCCGCGCCACTGGTACGACGACCGCAAGCCAAGCCGGCAAGAAATTCGGTGTAAAGGTCATTCGCCCCGGTCTTGGCGGTACGACGAGTAGCAGCGTCACTTACACCGTTGCGGCGGGGTCGAACGCGACGCCCACACCCGAACCCACGGCTCCCCCCGCGCCGACACCCGGGCCGGCTATAGCGGTTAGCCTGTCGCCCAACGGATCGACCATCGCGCCATTCGCGACGCGGCAATTCACGGCGACCGTCACCGGCACGGCCAACATTTCCGTCGTCTACAGCGTGAACAATGTCATTGGCGGTAATGCCGACGTTGGCACGATCTCGCCAAACGGCCTTTATACGGCGCCCGCCGCCGGGGACACGGCGCGGACCTTCACGATCCGCGCCGCAAGTGCCGTAAACCCCAACGCCGCGGCCTCCGCAACCATCACCGTCGCCGGCCCGCCTGAGGCGGGGACAGGGCAAGGCACCGCGAACCTCGCCGCCGCGCGCCTGCTCGAGCAGGCTACCTTCGGCCCGACGGTCGCCAGCATTGCACGCGTCCGTGAGGTGGGAGTTGATGCTTGGCTCAACGAACAGTTCGCGGCGGCCGAAACGCCGGTTGTCCTGCCCGAAGGCAACAACAACAGTGTGGTGCGTTCGCAATATATCAGTCGTCTGAGCATGGCCGAGGACCAGCTCCGTCAGCGCGTCGCCTACGCGCTTGGGCAGATCGTCGTCATTTCGATGAACAAGAATATCTATCCCAATGAAATCGTGCCTTACCTGCAGATCCTGTCGCGCAACGCGTTCGGCAACTACCGCACGCTGCTGGGCGAGATCTCCACCAGTGCGCAGATGGGCAAGTACCTCGACATCGCCAATAGCAACCGCCCCGCGAACGGCGCCGGCGCCAACGAGAACTATCCGCGTGAGTTGCTGCAGCTGTTCTCCATCGGTCTATGGGAACTCAATCCGGACGGCACGCAACGCCTGGATGCGAACCAGCAGCCGATTCCGACGTATGACCAGACGACGGTCCAGCAGATCGCACTGGCCCTCACGGGCTGGACGTACGCGGGGCCGCGCAACAATAATTGGGAAGACTTCTCCGGCCCCATGCAGCCGAAGGACGTCAATCACGACATGCGCGCCAAGTCTTTCCTCGGTTGTTCGCTGCCGGCGAACCAGACGGCCGTGGCCGACATGGATGCGACGCTCGACTGCGTCGTCCGTCATCCCAATATCGCGCCGTTTATTTCCACGCGCCTGATCCGCAGCCTGGTGACGAGTAATCCGTCGCCGGCCTATATCGGCCGCGTCAGCGCGGTGTTCAACAATAACGGCTCCGGTGTGAAAGGCGACCTACGCGCGGTGGTGCGGGCGATCTTGACCGATCCTGAGGCTCGTAGCGATGCGGCGGTGTCCACCTCCGGCCGTTTGCGCGATCCTACGCTTCATCTGATCGCGCTGGTGCGGGCCCTTGGCGGACGCATCAACCCGGGCAATCAGCTCTCCTGGGAGATGTCGCAAGTCTCGCAGATGCCGCTCACGCCGCCCTCTGTCTTCGGCTTTTACGCCCCGACGTACCGTGTGCCAAATGCGGGCGGTGCTTTCGGACCGGAGTTCCAAATCTACTCACCGACGGAGGCCGTACTCCGCGGCAATCTCTTCTGGCGCGTGATCACCAATCCGGGCGGCGACTTCACCGTCGATATGACGCCCTTCACGACCGCGTCGAATGCGGTTGAACTCATTGATCGTATCGATCAGGCGTTGATGTACGGGCGCATGCCTCAGGCCATGCGCCAGAGCCTCGCCAATGTGATGGCCGCGCAAAGTACACCGATGGAGCGCATGCAGATCGCGCTGTATCTGACAGCGGTCTCGGGCCTCTATGCCGTGCAGTACTAGGAGCGCGCCATGACCCATAACCTTTCCCGCCGCGCCTTGGCCCGCATCTTCACCGGCGCCGCTTCCGCCGCCGCGATGAGCCGTCTCGGTGGCATGAATGCGCGGGCGCAGTCGACCCCCGACTATAAAGCGCTCGTATGCATTTTTCTGTTTGGCGGCAACGACAGCCACAACATGGTCGTCCCGCAGGAAACCGCGCACTACAATTCCTACCGCACCATCCGGCGTAATCTTGGCCTGCCCGACGGTAATGCCACGCTTTTGCCGATTCTTGCGCGAACAGGCAGCGTCCCTTACGCCTTCAATAGTGGCCTCCAGGCGATCCATCCGTTGTGGGCGACAGGTCAGCTCGCGGTCGTTGCCAACGTGGGTATGCTTGCCGCGCCGACAACCCGAGGCGCCTATATCAATCGATCCGTTCCGCTCCCGACGAACCTGTTCTCGCACGCCGATCAGGTGATCGAGAAACAAGCCGGCGATCCGAATGGGTCCGGCGCGGGCGGGAGTGGATGAGCGGGACGCATTGCCGACTCCGTCGCCGGACTCAATGGCACGTCGCGCTCCCCCGCCGCAAAGCGGGCGAGCGCCGCCCA
>Ga0102832_1001023_pt1 | contig 26695 bp, 23 predicted proteins | sample EBPBio282013_DNA_FD_88942 | JGI IMG/M metagenome (GOLD analysis project Ga0102832, IMG submission 88942) | Wastewater treatment Type I Accumulibacter community from EBPR Bioreactor in Madison, WI, USA - Reactor 2_5/28/2013_ DNA (Illumina Assembly) | ecosystem: Engineered > Bioreactor > EBPR >... | reverse complement strand
GGAACCGAGGTGGGGAGGACACCGAGATACAGGCCAGCGCCGCCTTCCAGTCCTGCCGCCAGGGCATCCAGGTCGGAGTGGCGGAGCAACTCGGCGTCCATCGAGACCGCACCGAATCCCGCGCCGCGGTGCCCGGTGCCGATCATCTCGGCGATCGGCAACCCGGGCGCGCAGCAGTGGACGACCGTCGACACCTCCAGGCCGCGACGGACCGGCTCGGCGGTGAGGAAGGCCAAGTTCGCCGCGATCTCGGGCAGATCCACGGCCCGATGCCGGAAGAAGCCGCCCGGTGTCGGAACGGCTCCGGCCGCCACCGCGGGGAGCGACGGCTCGTCCACCTGAAGGACCAACTGGATCCCGGGAAGGCGCCGGGTCATGTCGGTCAGCACCTCGCCGACTCCCTCGGCGAGCGCCGCGGCGAGATCCCGGCGTGCGCCGACATCGGCCAGCACCCGTCCGGTGTGGGCGACGCCGGTGGACGCGGCCAGGGTCCAGGGGCCGGCGATCTGGAGCTTCAGCGGCCCGGCATAGCCCTGGGCGTGCTCCTCAAGGACCTCCAGGTCGTCGCGCCAGGTCTGGCGGGCGCGACGTTGGTCGACACCGGCGGAGCCCAGCACCCACTCCCCGGCGACAAGCTCGGCGCCCAGGCCGGCCAGCGCGCCCAGGCCGCGTCCGATCATGGCGGCCCACGGACCGCGAGCCGGCAGTTCGGGCAGGTAGGGCAGATCGGGCACCTTGTCGAAGGTCATCCGCACCGCGGCGGCGACGTCGGTGCCGGGCAGCGAGCCCAGGCCGGTGAAGCCGACCATCACGCCGCCCTGGCGATCGTGGACGAGCCAACCACCCGCTCGCCGTCGTAGTAGACCACCGCCTGCCCCGGTGCGATCCCGTGCGCGGGCTCGTCCAGCTCGACCCGGATCTCCTCGCCCAGCGCGGTGATCGTGGCCGGCATGGGCTCCGAATGTGCCCGCCACTGCGCCAGCCCGCGCCAGGACCCGTCCACCGCCTGTTCGGTCCAGGTCGGGCGGATCCCGTCGATGACCTGCACGGCCAGCCTCTCCCGCGGTCCCACCGTGACGGTGTTGGTGGCGACCGAGATGTCGATGACATAGCGCGGACGACCGTCCGCGGCGGGCACGGACAGGTGCAGCCCGTGCCGCTGCCCGACGGTGAACTGGTGCGCCCCGGCGTGCGCGCCCACCACCTCGCCGCGATCGTCCACGATGTCGCCGGTCTGGCTGCCGAGCCGTCCGGTCAGGAAACCGGCGGTGTCCCCGGAAGGGATGAAGCAGATGTCGTGCGAATCCGGCTTCTTCGCCAGGTACAGCCCGCGCTCGGCCGCCTCCGCGCGGACCTCCGCCTTGGACGTGTCGGGTCCGAGCGGGAACAGCGAGCGCCGCAATTGCTCCTGGTTGAGCACGCCGAGCACATAGGACTGGTCCTTGCGCTCCTCGTGGGAGCGCAGCAGCGAGACGGTGTCCCCCACCTGGCGGGTGCGGGCATAGTGACCAGTCGCCACCGCGTCGAAGCCGAGCGCCAGCCCGCGGTCGAGCACCGCTGCGAACTTGATCTTCTCGTTGCAGCGCAGGCAGGGGTTGGGAGTGCGTCCGGCGGCGTACTCGGCCACGAAGTCCTGCACCACGTCGGCATCGAAGCGGTCGGAGAGATCCCAGACGTAGAACGGGATGCCCAGCACGTCGGCAGCCCGCCGGGCGTCGTGGGAGTCCTCCAGCGAACAGCAGCCCCGCGCGCCGGAACGGTAGGTCTGCGGGTTCTTGCTCAACGCCAGGTGGACGCCGGTGACCTCATGGCCGTCGGCCACCAGGCGCGCGGCAGCGACGGCGGAATCCACTCCCCCGGACATGGCTGCCAGTACCCGCATCGAACTCCCTTCTCAGGGGTCGATTGTAGGCCGGTGGGGAGATCCCCGCCTCCGCGGTGATGGCAGTGGGAAGCCGGGATGACGGGTCAGTAGGCCGCGCGGGCGCTGGCCAGTGCCCCGGGCAGTACTTCAAGCAGCCGCGCGATGCCGGACGCGGCGGTGGTCGGGCCGAACGAGAACCGCAGGCTGCCGGAGGCGTCGGCCAGGTCGCGTCCCATCGCCAGCAGCACCTCGCTGGGCTGGTGCACGCCGGCGGTGCAGGCCGAGCCGGTCGAGCAGTCGATTCCCACCGCGTCCAGCAACAGCAGCAGATCGTCGGCCCGGACGCCCTCGAAGGTGACATGCAGCACCGCGGGGGTGGCCGGCGCGGTGGTGTTCACCCGCGCCCCAGGGAGAGCCTCCAGCCCGGCCCTCAGCTGCTCCCCCAGCGCCGTCAGCCGCGCGGCCTCGGCGGCCAGCCGGCCGGTCGCGATCCGCAGCGCCGCCGCCAGGCCGACGGCCAGCACCACCGGCACCGTGCCGGAGCGCAGCTTCGCCTCCTGACCGCCTCCGAAGCCCGGCGCCCGCAACTCGACTCCCCGGCGCACCAGCAACGCGCCGATGCCGACCGGCCCGCCCAGCTTGTGGCCCGAAAGGCTGAGCAGGTCCAGCCCGGACGCCCCGAAGTCGACCGGCAGATGCCCCACCGCCTGGACGGCGTCGCTGTGCGCCAGCACCCCGGCGCGCCGCGCGACGGCGGCGATCCCGCCTACCGGCTGCACGACCCCGGTCTCGTTGTTCACCCACATCACCGACACCAGCCGGGTCGCCGGCCCGATCGCGGTCGCGACCGTCGCCGGGTCGACCCGGCCCGCGTCGTCCACCGGAAGCACCCGCACCCGGTCGCCCAGCACCCGGCGCGCCTCGACCACCGAGGGATGCTCGACGGCCGAGACCAGCACTTCGCCGTCCGGGCCGGCGGCTCCCAGCACGGCGAGGTTGTTGGCCTCGGTGCCACCGGAGCAGAACACCACCTCGCCCGGCCGGCTGCCGAGATCGGCCGCGACCGACTCCCGGGCCTGTTCCAGGAGCCGGCGCATGCTCCGGCCGGAGGTGTGCAGGGAGGACGGGTTCCCCGGCACGCCCATCGCCTCGGCCATGGCATCCCACACCGCGGGCAGCACCGGGCTGCTCGCGGCGTGATCGAGGTATACCCGGGTTTCCTGCGCCATCTCGCTTGACCGCTCCTCTATGGTGTTGGTTCTGGCAACGCTCTCATCGCGTACCAGTTCACCATGGTTACCTCGAAAGTCGACACATGCAGACTCCTGCCTTGCCCGGGCCGGCGGAAGACACCGTCCTCGGCGCCAGGGTAACGCCGGAAGGAACCCACTTCGCCTTGTGGGCGCCGCGCGCGACCCGGGTGGAGCTGGCACTGCTCGACGACCGTGACCGGCAGCACAACTCCGAACTCGCGCAGGGCCCGGACGGCACCTGGTCCGCCTTCGTTCCCGAGGTCGGCCACGGGCAGCGCTACGGCTACCGGGTGCACGGCGAGTGGGATCCCAGCACCGGGCGTCGCTTCAACCCGGCGAAACTGCTGATCGACCCCTACGCCCGCGCGATCACCGGCGGCGTGGATTTCGCCGGGCCGATCTTCGACCACACCCCGGAATCGAACTTCCTGCCCGACCCCACCGACTCCTTCGGCGCGGTGCCGCTGAGCGTGGTGGTGGCCGACAGCCCGCCGCCGACCCGGCTGCTGCGGCCTCCGGCACTGGACGAGTTGGTGGTCTACGAGACCCACATCAAGGGCTACACCCGGCAACACCCGACCGTCCCCGAGCATCTGCGCGGCTTCTACAGCGGCATGGCCTATTCGGCCGTGGTCGACCACCTGCGCGATCTCGGGGTGAACGCTGTGGAGTTCCTGCCGCTGCACCACTTCGTCTCCGAGCCCTTCATCGTCGGCCGCGGGCTGCGCAACTACTGGGGCTACAACACCCTCGGCTTCTTCGCCCCGCACGGGCCGTACTCGGCAACCGGCACGCTGGGCCAGCAGGTCGCCGAGTTCAAGGCGATGGTGAGCGCCTTGCACGAGGCCGACATCGCGGTCATCCTCGACGTGGTCTACAACCACACCTGCGAAGGCGGTCACGAGGGGCCGACGCTGTGCTGGCGCGGCATCGACCACGGCGCCTACTACCGGCTCACCGAGGATCAGCGCAACGACTACGACGTGACCGGGTGCGGTAACGCGCTGGACACCTCGCAGCCCGCCGCGCTGCGGATGGTGATGGATTCGCTGCGCTACTGGGTGACCGAGATGGGGGTGGACGGCTTCCGCTTCGATCTGCAGACCACCCTGATCCGGGACGGACGCCATCACGTCGACCAGGATCATCCGTTCAAGCAGCTGGTGGCGGCCGATCCCGTCCTGGCGGACACGATCATGCTCTCCGAACCCTGGGATCTGGGCCCCTACGGCTACCAGGTCGGACGCTGGGGGCCGCGCTGGTCGGAGTGGAACGACCGCTTCCGCGGCTACACCCGTGACTTCTGGCGCGGCGCCACCCACGGCGTCCAGGAACTCGCGACCCGGCTGCGCGGCTCGTCCGACATCTTCGACCACAGCCATCGCGCGGCGACCAGTTCGGTGAACTTCGTCACCGCGCACGACGGCTTCACGATGCGCGATCTCACCACCTACGACCTCAAGCACAACGAGGCCAACGCCGAACGCAACCGGGACGGCACCGACGACAACCGCTCCTGGAACCACGGCAACGAAGGCGAGACCGAGGATCCCGAGATCAACGCGGCCCGGCGGCGCACCACCCGCAACATGATGGCCACCCTGCTGCTGTCGGCCGGCATCCCGATGATCACCGCCGGCGACGAGATGGGACGTACCCAGCGCGGCAACAACAACGCCTACTGCCAGGACTCCCCCGTCTCCTGGATGGACTGGAACGATGTCTGGGAGGACCAGCTCGAACTCACCACGGCGCTGCTGCGACTGCGCGCCGCCCATCCGCTGCTGCGACCGACGACCTTCCTGCATCAGGAGGAGATCCTCGACAACGTCGGCCGCGGGCTCGGCCGCACCAGCATCGCCTGGTTCAGCGAACTCGGCGTCGAGATGACGGTCGAGCAGTGGCACGAGGGTGGCCGGCGCACCCTCGGCCAGTACCTCAGCGATGCCAGCAACGCGTTCTACCTGTTGGTGCACGCCGCCGACGAGCCCCTCGAGGTGACGCTGCCGGACGGCCCGTGGGCGGCCAGCTACACCGTCGCCCTGAACACCGGGCTGCCCGGCGAGCTTCCCAGCGAGCCGATCAAGGCCGGTTCGGCCATCGAGGTTCCCGGGCAGACGATCATCCTCTTCAGCATCGGATTGCCCCATCGCGCCACCGCCACGCGTCGATCGGTTTGATCTGTCCGACCGCCGTCATGTTTGGGTAGGTTGTCCCCGTGGCCTCAACGAAGACTCCTGGTCGTCATCCTCAGAACCCCCGCAAGCCTCGTGCCCAGGCACATCCAGCGGCTCCTGCGACACCCCCGCCGCCACCGGAGCTGACCGGCGTCGGCCCGCAGGATCCAGGCCTGTCGCGCGGCTTCGGGCGGATCCCGGTGGCGAAGGTCGAACCCGTCATCGAGGGCGGCGCCTACCCGGCCAAGGCAGCGGTCGGCGAGCTCATTCCGATTCGCGCCAAGGTCTTTCGCGAGGGTCATGACGCCGTCAACGCCTCGGTGGTCCTGACCGACCCCGCCGGTGCGCAGACGCGGATCGACATGACGCCGCAGGAACCCCGCGGGCTCGATCCCTGGGAGGCCTGGGTACGGCCGGACGCCGAGGGCGCGTGGACCTTCCGCGTCGAGGGCTGGTCCGACCCGTGGCACACCTGGCGGCACAACGCCGAGGCGAAGCTTCCGGCCGGCGTGGACGTCGAACTCGTCTGCCTCGAGGGCAGGACCCTGATGGAACAGACCGCCGACCTGGCCGAGGCCGCCGGCGATCCGGTGCAGGCGTCGATCCTGCGGGCGACCGCCATGCTGCTGATCCCGGAGCGTCCGGCCGAGGAACTGATCGAGGTGGCGACCGCCGTCGGCGTCGAACGGGCGATGAAGCTCTACGGCCCGCGCGAACTGGTCTCCCCCACGGCGGACTTCCCACTCTTCGTCGATCGCCAGCGCGCCCTGTTCGGCAGCTGGTACGAGTTCTTCCCCCGCTCGATCGGCGCCCGCCGCGACGAGACGGGCGCCTGGCACTCCGGCACCTTCGACAGCTGCCACGCCCGGCTCGAGGAGATCGCGGCGATGGGCTTCGACGTGGTCTACCTGCCGCCGATCCACCCGATCGGCACCGCCTTCCGCAAGGGCAAGAACAACACCCTCACCCCCGGCCCGGAGGATCCCGGCTCGCCCTGGGCGATCGGCGCGCCCGAGGGCGGGCATGACGCGATTCATCCCGCCCTGGGCGACTTCGACGCCTTCGACCGGTTCGTCGCCAAGGCCAACAGCCTGGGCCTGGAGGTCGCTCTGGACTTCGCGCTGCAGGCCTCCCCCGACCACCCGTGGGTGAAGGAGCACCCGGAGTGGTTCACCACCCGACTGGACGGGACCATCGCCTACGCCGAGAACCCGCCGAAGAAGTACCAGGACATCTACCCGATCAACTTCGACAACGACCCGATCGGCATCTACCACGAGGTCGTCCGCATCCTGCGGCTGTGGATGGCGCACGGCGTGCGGATCTTCCGGGTGGACAACCCGCACACCAAGCCGCTGGAGTTCTGGGCCTGGGTGATGAAGAACATTCGCGACACCGACCCCGACGTGCTGTTCCTGGCCGAGGCCTTCACCAAGCCCGAGATGATGCACGGGCTGGGCAAGATCGGCTACCACCAGTCGTACACCTACTTCACCTGGCGCACCGAGAAGTGGGAGATCGAGGAGTACCTGACCGAGCTCAGCCGGGAGATGGATTCCTTCTACCGTCCGAACTTCTTCGTCAACACCCCCGACATCAACCCGGTCTACCTGCAGTCGGGCAACCCGTCGGCCTTCGCCATCCGGGCCGTACTGGCAGCCACCCTGTCGCCGACCTGGGGGGTCTACTCCGGCTACGAGCTGTTCGAGCACGAGCCGCTGAAGCCGGGTGGCGAGGAGTACCGAGATTCGGAGAAGTACGAGTACCGGCCGCGCGACTACAACGCCGAGCCCAACCTCAACATGCTGATGGGCCGGCTCAACCAGATCCGGCGCGACCACCCGGCGTTGCAGCAATTGCGGCAGATCACCTTCCACCATGCGCCGCACGATCAGGTGATCGCCTACTCCAAGCGCGACGGCGACGACACGGTGATCACGATCTGCAGCCTCGACCAGTACGACACGGTCGAGAGCGACCTGTACCTCGATTTCGGGGCGCTCGGCCTGGCCGGACACGATTCGGTGCGGCTGCGGGACGAGCTGACCGGCGCGACCTTCACCTGGGGCGAACGCAACTTCGTCCGGCTGTCGCCCGCCAATCCGGCGCACGTGCTGCGCGTCCTGGGCTGATGTCCGCAGGCTGGCCGGCATACCTCCAGCGAGCACGCTGGTTCGCCGGTAAGGACTCCGGCCGGCTCAGCGGCATCGAGCCGCTCGGCTGGTACACCCCGGTGGGCCGGCTGCCCGCCATCCGCTCCGAGTTGGCGCGGGTCGATCGCGCGGACGGCCAGGAGACCTACCACCTGCTGGTCGGCTACCTCGCGCCAGGAACGGCCGAACCGGAAGCCCTGGTCGAGCGGATCGAGTTGGACGGCTTCGGCGAGGTCGACGTCGTCGACGCCCCGGCGTCGGTCACCGCCATGGAGGCCCTGCTCGCAGCACTCGATTCACCCGATCCGTCATCCCCGGCGGGTCGCTCACCCGTGCGCCTCCTCGGAGCCGAGCAGAGCAATTCCGCGGTGATCGCCGGTGGCTCCCTGGTGAAGATCTACCGCCGGCTCAACGAGGGATCGAACCCCGAGCCGGAGATGCTCACCGCCCTGGCGGGACGGCCGGTGCCCGCGCTGCACCGCGTCCTGCGCGGGCACGGCTACGACCTGCTGCTCGACGTGGAGTTCCTCGCCGATGCCCAGGACGGCTGGGAGTTCGCCACCGCGGCCTGCGCGTCCGGTCGTCCGATCGACGACGAACTCCACGCACTGGGCCGCGCATTGCGGGAGGTCCACGACGGCCTGGCTGACGCCTTCGGGACCGGCACCGACTCCGGTGCCTCGTTGCGGGAGCGGCTGCTGGACGACCTGGACCAGGCGGTCGCCGAACTCCCGGTGCTGGAACCGCACCGCGCCGCACTGGCCGCCGTCCTGCGCGCCCTGCCCGACGATCAGTTCGTCACCCAGCGAGTGCACGGCGACTTCCACCTCGGCCAGACCCTGCTGGCGCCGGGCGGCTGGCGGATCATCGACTTCGAGGGCGAGCCCGGCGCGCCGATGGCCGAGCGGCGGCGGTTCGACTCACCCTGGCGGGATGTCGCCGGCCTGCTGCGCTCGCTGGACTACGTCCGATCGGCGCACGCCGACCCCACCGGAGGCGCGGCGACCGCCTGGTACCGGCGCTCTCGGGAGGCCTTCCTGGCCGGCTATGGCAACGATCTGGAACCATTCGGCCTGTTGGCCGCCCACGAGGTGGCCCGGATGGTGTACGAAGTGGGTTATGAAGTCCGGAATCGTCCCGACTGGGTAGGCATTCCGCTTTCGGCAGTCGAGAATGTGGCAACCAGGCACTAGGAGAATCCAATGGCGTATGACGTGAACGGCGGCCTGACCGGCTGGGATCTGGAAGGTTTCCATTCCGGTGGCGACACCGAATGCTGGCGCCGGCTCGGCGCCCATCAGGTCACCCTCATCGACGACGAACGCGGGGAGATCCAGGGCACGCGCTTCGCCGTCTGGGCCCCCAACGCGGCCGAGGTGCGGCTCAACGCCGACTTCAACTGGTGGACCGGCGACGCCATGCACCTGGTACCGGGCTCCGGGGTGTGGGCGCTGTTCGTCGAGGGCGTCAGCGAGGGCGCGCTGTACAAGTTCAACATCCTCGGCCCGGACGGGGTCTGGCGGGAGAAGGTCGACCCAATGGCCTTCTTCGCCGAGCAGGCGCCCGCCAACTCCTCCATCGTCTACGAGAGCCGCTACCTGTGGGCCGACGACGAGTGGATGGCCAAGCGGTCCTCGGCGCAGCCGCACCGCGAGGCGATGAGCATCTACGAGGTGCACCTGGGCAGCTGGCGCAAGGGCAAGACCTACCTGGAGCTCGCCGAGGAGCTCGTCGAGTACGTCACCTGGCAGGGCTTCACCCACGTCGAGCTCATGCCGGTCACCGAGCACCCGTTCGAGGGTTCCTGGGGCTACCAGGTCACCAACTACTTCGCTCCGCAATCCCGGCTCGGCCGGCCCGACGAGTTCCGCTACCTGGTCGACCGCCTGCACCAGGCCGGGATCGGCGTGATCCTCGACTGGGTGCCCGGCCACTTCCCCAAGGACGAGTGGGCGCTGGGACGCTTCGACGGCACCGCGCTGTACGAGCACGCCGATCCGCGCCAGGGCGAGCACAAGGACTGGGGCACCTACATCTTCAACTACGGCCGCAACGAGGTGAAGTCGTTCCTGGTCAGCAACGCGCTGTACTGGGTGACCGAGTTCCACATCGACGCGCTGCGGGTGGACGCGGTGGCGTCCATGCTCTACCTGGACTACTCCCGCGACGAGGGCGAGTGGGTGCCGAACATCTACGGCGGCAACGAGAACCTGGAGGCGATCGACTTCCTGCGCTACGTCAACAAGCACCTGTACGAGCGGGTGCCGGGCGTGGTGATGATCGCCGAGGAGTCGACCTCCTTCGGCGGCGTCACCAAGGGCGTCCACGAGGGCGGCCTGGGCTTCGGCTTCAAGTGGAACATGGGCTGGATGAACGACTCGCTGCGCTACCTGGCGCTGGAGCCGATCTACCGGCAGTACCACCACCACGAGATGACCTTCGCCATGGTCTACGCCTACTCGGAGAACTTCATCCTGCCGATCAGCCACGACGAGGTGGTGCACGGCAAGGGCTCGATGATCAACAAGATCCCGCAGGACACCTGGCGGCAATTCGCCACGCTGCGAGCGTTCTACTCCTACATGTGGGGCTTCCCGGGCAAGCAGTTGCTGTTCATGGGCTGCGAGTTCGGCCAGCGCACCGAGTTCAACGAGGCGACCAGCCTGGAGTGGTGGGTCAGCGATCTGTGGGGCCACCACGGCCTGCAGCGGATGATCAAGGATCTGAACACCATCTACGCCACCCGACCGGCGCTGTGGGAGCTCGACAGCGATCCGGAGGGGTTCCGCTGGATCAACGCCGACGACGCCGGCGGCAATGCCTACTCGTGGATCCGCTCGGATTCCTCCGGAAACCAGCTCGCGGTCGTCGTGAACTTCTCCTCCGAGCCCTGGACGCAGTACCGCCTCGGCCTGCCCCAGGCCGGGGTATGGAGGGAGATCTTCAACTCCGACGCGGATCTCTACGACGGTTCCGGCCAGCACGGCAACCTCGGCCAGGTGGTCGCCACCGACGAGAGCTGGAACGGCCTGCCCGCCAGCGCCACCGTCGTCGTCCCGCCGCTGGGCGCGGTCTACTTCGAGTACGCCGGGGAGTAGGCGTCAGCGGTCACCCACCCACCACCTGAGATCGCCGCCTAGCAACCGGGGGTTCTCGGCCGCCATGGCCGGCCCGCGACCGGACGACGTGCCGTGCCGGGATTCGTCCCCGCGGACGAACCGGTCAGGGCCGGTCCAGCCGATAGCCGATGCCCCGCACGGTATGAATCAGGGTCGGACGCGACGGGGTCGGTTCGACCTTGGCGCGCAGCCGCTGCACCACCGCGTCCACCAGGCGGGAGTCGCCGGCGTAGCCGTAGCCCCACACCCGTTGCAGCAGTTGGTGCCGGCTCAGCACCTGGCCGGCATGCTCGGCCAGTTCCACCAGCAGCCGCAATTCGGTCGGGGTGAGCGCGAGCGGCTCCCCCTCGCGCATGACCGTCATGGCGGCGGTGTCGAGCACCAGATCACCGAAGGACAACGCCGCCTCGCGGCCGGTGGGCACCGCCCGCCGCAGCACCGCCTTGATCCGGGCGTCCAGCACCCGGGGCTCGACCGGCTTGGTGACATAGTCATCGGCCCCGCACTCCAGCCCGGCGACGATGTCGATCGGGTCCGACCGTGCCGTCAGCATGATGATGGGCAATAGGGAGCCGGCCCGCACCCGCCGCGCGGTCTCGAAGCCGCCGATGCCGGGCATCATCACGTCCAGCAGCATCACGTCGAAGCGTCCCCGCGCCAATGCCGCCAGCCCGGCGTGCCCATCGGGGGCGAGCTCGACCTGGTGGCCGAGGGAGGTCAGCGCGAGCCGGAGCGCCTCCGCTACGCAGGGGTCGTCCTCCACTAGGAGCAGCGCGCTCATTCGTCGTCCCCTCGCGCGGGCTCCTGGAGCGGCAGCCGCAGCGTGAAGGTCACGCCATCCGGCTCGAGAGTCAGGGAGCCGCCCAGCAGGCGGGCGTTCTCCGCGGCGATCGCCAGGCCGAGCCCGGACGAACTGCCGTGGCGGGCCTCGTCGCCGCGCACGAACCTGCCGAAGACCCGCTCCCGAAGGTCCGCGGGCACTCCGGCGCCGCTGTCATGGACGCTCACCACCGCCTCGGGCTCCGCCACCGAGACGGCCATGGTCACCGGTGGGGCACCGTGCTGCAGCGCATTGGCCACCAGGTTGCGCAGGACGACGCGGACCCGCGTCGGGTCGGTGGTGAGCTGCAGTTCGGCCGGCCCCTGGTAGGCGACCCGCTCACCTGCCCCGGAGTCCGCCATCACCTCGGCGATCAGGTCGGCCAGATCGATCCGGTCGGTCACCAGCTCGGCCCGTCCGGCGTCCATCCGGCTGATCTCCAGCAGATCCTCGGTCAGCCCCGCCAGCCGTCGCAGTTGCGGCGCCACCAGTGCGGCCGCGCGGTCCCGGCTCCGCGGATCCTCCAGCGCCTCGGCCGACGCCAGCAGCGCGGTGGTCGGCGTCCGCAACTCATGGGCGACGTCGGAGACGAACTGGCGCTGCGCCCGGTTCGCCTGCTCCAGGTTGTCGATCTGGCCGACCAGCCGGTCGGCCATGGAGTTCACCGCCGTCGACATCGTCGCGACCTCGTCCCTGCCGGTCACCGGGATCCGCACCGAGAGATCGCCGTCGGCCACCGCGTTCGCCATCTCACTGGCCCGGGTCACCGGGCGGACCACGGTCGCCGCCACCCCGAGGGCAAGCAGCCCCGCGATCAGCACAACGCCGACCGAGACCAGCAGCAGGGTGGTGGCCAGCCCCGGAACCGGGCTTTCGGCGGGCTCCAGTTGGAAGGCGTGGATCAGCAGCCACGAGAACGGCCCGTCCTCACCCGGCACCTCGGTATATCCGAAGCCGACCAGATAGCCCTCGCAGTACCTCACCCAGGCGCCCCAGCTGCCGGGCATATAGGAGATGTCCGTGATGGTGTGGTCGGGGATCCAGTCCATGTGTGGCACGAGGCATTCCGGAATCCGTTGGTTCAGCGGAACCGTCGTACCGACGAAGCCGTACTGCTCGACCTGTTCGGGGCGGAACGGGCTGCTCTGTTCCTCGAAGAAGAAGAGCGCGGTCTCCACCGAGAGCGGGGAATCACGGTCCGGACGGACATCCTGCCAGGCCGTCGTGGTGGGATGCTCGGCGACGGCCACGGCCAACTGGTTCATGTCCGAGGTGATCCCGATCATCATCTTGTCCTCCAGGACCTGCCGGTGCTGGGCCTCGGCCCAGGCCAGCGTCCCCCAGGAGAGCCCGCCGCAGGCCAGGGCCACCGCCAGCACCAGGGCAAGGGCCGTCCGGCCACGCAATCCCGGCGCCCTCACGATCGCGGACGTCGCGGCAGCGGAGCCATCCCGAACACCTCCTCACGCCCACCCTGGCAGAGGAATGTCCCGGTTCTGTCACAAAGCGACCAGAATCCGATCCCAACTTCGGGCTCGCCCGGCGATACTGGGGTCGTGCTCCTCGACCCCGCGATCATTGAGCTTCGGTACGACTCCCTCAGCCTGAGCTGGGCCGATGACCAGGAGTACTTCGAAGGCTTCTTCGCCGGCCTCTTCCGGGAGAACCGCAACCGTTTTCTCGGCACCAGCGACCCGGATCTGCTGTTCGTCTGGCTCATCGCCGGCGACCGGGCCTGGCTCGGCATCGACCTGCTCGAAGGTGAGCCGGTGGTCGGCCAGCGCTGGGAGGACGTGGTCGAGGCGTCGATCACCGTCCCGGCCGGTGCCCGTCCCCACTGGACCACGCTCTCCGACCTCACCGGGCCGTTCCAGCTGCCCGCGGGCGACTACCGGGTGCGACTGAGCGCCTCGGGCCGCGACGGCGCGGTTCCCACCCTGCTGCTGGAGTTCTGGCCGGCACCCCCGCGGCCGGACGCCGTGGTGCGCCTGCGCAGCGAGCGCGGCCGGGCCTTCCACGACGACTGGCGGGTCGGCGAGGTCGGGGAGGCCGCGCGAGTGCTCCGGTCGTGGAGTCGTTCCGGGACCACCCTCGTCGAGACCGTGGCCAGCACCAGCTACGGCCAGATGGAACTGCGCTGGTCGCCGGACGGATGCCTGATGGACGATCTGGAGTCACTGTTCGCCGGTCAGGCCAACGGTCTGGTCGGGGCGGCACACCCCGGCGGGGTGTACTTCCATCTGGCGCGTTACGGCTGCGGATCCCTCCTGCGCATGGAACACCACGCCTCGGCTCCGCTCCTGGAGGCGGCCGCCCAGGACGTCGTCGAAGTCTCCACCACCCTCCCGGACCACGGCGAACCGCGCTGGGAGGCCTGGGGCGGGATGGGCTACGGGGAACTCGCGCTGGCGCCGGGGTCGTACCGGCTTCGGGTCAGCGCCCAGGGCAGGGACGAAGGCGAACAGGGTGAGTTCACCGGCTACCTGGTCGACTCCTACCTGCTGCAGTTCTGGCCGGCCGAGCCGCAGCCCGACGCGATTCTCCGCACCACCAGTGACAACGCGCGGCGCTGGCACGAAGTCTGGGGTGGGCGGTAGATCAGAACAGGGCGCTCATCAGATCGCGACGGGCCTTCAGCACGGCGGGGTCGGCGTTCCCCACGGTCTCGAAGAGTTCCAGCAGGCGCAGCCGCGCGGTCTCGCGGTCGGGGCCGGCGGTGTTGCGGATCAACTCCAGCAGCCGGTCGAATGCCTGCTGGGTGGCTCCGCCCATGAGTTCGGTGTCGGCGGCGGCCAGTTGAGTCTCGACATCGACCGGACGAGCGGCTGCGTCGGCCAGCACCTGGGCTGGATCGAGCGCGCTCACCCGGGCGAGCAGGGCGGCCTGGGCCCGGCCGGCCTTGGCCTCTGGGTCGTTCGGGGTCTGGGCCAGGATCTGGTCGAACTCGACGACCGCCTGCGCGAAGTCACCGGCAGACAGGGCCTCGTCCGCTGCGGCGAAGCGCGGGTCCGGCCCGGCGTCGGCGTCGATGCTCACCGGCTCGGCGATACCGACCACACCGGCCCCGGCGGCGGCCTGGAGCAGCTGGGCGATGATCGCCTCCACCTCGGCCCTGGGCCGGGTGCCCTGGAAGAGCGGCGCCAACTGGCCGCCCACCACGCCGATCACCGTCGGCACGGCCTGCACGCCGAACGCGGCGGCGATCTGGGGGGCGGCATCGACGTTCACTCGTGCCAGCAGGTACTTCCCGCCGGCGGCATTGGCCAGCGCCACCAGGTCGTCGGACAGCTCCTGGGCATCGGCGCGGGGCGAGTAGAGCTCCACCACCACGGGGTGCCGCAGCGAGAGCTGGATCGTCGCCTCGAAGGACTGTTCGTCCACCTCCAGCACGTAACTCGCACCGGGCGGAGGCGGCGGCGCCTTCGCCGCGGCGGCGATTCCCGACAGGTCGATGGCGCGAGACGGATTGAAGGCAGCTGGTGTCACAGCGAGCCATTCTGCCAGCACCCCTCGCGCTCACCCAACCGGACCGGGCAAGATGTGCCCATGGTTCACGAACGCGCGGGGCAGGTCGCACTGCCCGAAGACCTCACCGACATCGACGCCCTCACCGCGGCGTACTACGACCTCACCCCCGATCCGGACAACCCCGATCAGCAGGTGGTGTTCGGCACCTCCGGGCACCGTGGCTCGGCCCTCGACGCCGCCTTCAACGACGCCCACATCGCCGCGACGACGCAGGCGATCGTGGAGTACCGCGCCGGGCAGCGCATCACCGGTCCCCTGTTCATCGGCAAGGACACCCACGGCCTCTCCGGCCCGGCCTGGCGCACGGCCATCGAGGTGCTGCACGCTCACGGCGTCGACGTCCGCGCGGAACGCGACGAGGATTTCACCCCGACCCCGTCGGTCTCCCGCGCCATCATCGCCTACAACCGCGACCATCCCGGCCCCCGCGCGGACGGCATCGTCGTCACCCCCTCCCACAATCCCCCCCGCGACGGCGGCTTCAAGTACAACCCGCCGCACGGCGGCCCGGCCGACACCGACGCCACCGGCTGGATCGCGGCCCGCGCCAACGAACTGCTGCGCAACCCCGGGGCCATCAAGCGCACCCCGTATGAGCAGATCGCCGGCGAGGTCGTCCGGCACGACTACCTGACCGCCTACTGCGAGGATCTGCGCAACGCGCTCAACCTCGACGCCATCGCCGACGCCGGCGTCCACATCGGTGCCGATCCGCTGGGCGGCGCGTCGGTCCAGTACTGGCAGTACATCGCCGACCGGCTGGGCATCGACCTGACCGTGATCAACCCCGAGGTCGACCCGGCCTGGCCGTTCATGACCCTGGACTGGGACGGCAAGATCCGGATGGACTGTTCCAGCCCGTACGCGATGGCCTCGCTGATCGCCAACCGCGACCGCTACGAGATCTCCACCGGCAACGACGCCGATTCCGACCGGCACGGCATCGTCACCCCGGATGCCGGGCTGATGAACCCCAACGCCTACCTGGCGGTGGCGATCCAGTACCTGTTCAGCCATCGGCCGAACTGGCGGGCCGACGCCGGGGTGGGCAAGACCCTGGTCTCCTCCTCCCTGATCGACAAGGTCGCCGCGGATCTCGGACGCAAGCTGGTCGAGGTTCCGGTGGGCTTCAAGTGGTTCGTCCCCGGCCTGATGAGCGGTGAGCTGGGCTTCGGCGGCGAGGAATCCGCCGGGGCATCCTTCCTCGCCCTCGACGGCACCACCTGGACGACCGACAAGGACGGAATCCTGCTGGCCCTGCTCGCTTCGGAGATCAAGGCGGTGACCGGCAAGTCGCCGTCCGAGCTGTACGCCGAACTCGAGGCCAGGCACGGCGCCTCCAGCTACGCCCGCGTCGATGCGCCGGCGAACCGTGAGCAGAAGGCCAAGCTGGCCAGGCTCTCCCCCAGCGATGTCACCGCCACCGAACTGGCCGGCGAGCCGATCGTCGCCACGCTGACCAATGCGCCCGGCAACGGCGCGGCGATCGGCGGCCTCAAGGTGGCCACGGATTCGGCCTGGTTCGCCGCCCGTCCCTCGGGCACCGAGAACGTCTACAAGATCTACGCCGAGTCGCTGAAGGGCCCCGAGCACCTGGCGCAGGTGCAGGCCGAAGCCAAGCAGGTGGTGGACGCCGTCCTCGGCTGAAGCCCCACTGTCATTCCCGCGCGGGCGGATCTCCGGGCAGCGGCCCGGCCGATCGTGGACTCCGGCCTTCGCGGGAATGACGCAATTGCGGCCTCGGCGATGCCCCTGATGTGGAAAGGTTGAACCCATGAGTAACGACAGCCTCTTCATCTGCATCGACCACGTCGGCTACGCCGTCCACAATCTCGACGACGCCATCAAGTTCCATACCGAGGTGTTGGGCTGGCGGGTGCTCCATCGCGAGACCAACGACGAGCAGGGCGTCGAGGAGGCCATGATCGGCACCGGCGACCAGCTGGCCGAGAACGCGCAGGTGCAGCTGCTCGCCCCGCTGAACGAGAACAGCACGATCGCGAAGTGGATCGAGCGCAACGGCGGCAAGGGCGGCATCCAGCAGGTCGCCTACCGGGTCGCCGACCTGGACGCGGTGTGCGCCACGCTGCGGGAGCGCGGCGTCCGGCTGCTCTACGACGTACCGAAGATCGGGACCGGCGGCTCCCGGATCAACTTCGCCCATCCCAAGGATGTCGGCGGCATCCTGCTCGAACTCGTGGAGCCGGCCGCTCACTGAGCGATACCACCGGGCCGTCGCTGTCGGGGGCGGAAGGTAGCATCGGGATCGTCAAGGTAAACCGACCGGCTACCATCCGCCACGAAAGGATCGATTGTGGTGTCACCCCTCGATGAGCAGGGTCTCGACCTCTTCGAGCAGACCGCCTCCGCAGCCGGCAACTTCCCGCAGGTGCTCCGCGGCTACGATCGCAGCGCGGTGGATGCCTATGTGCGCGAGGTGGAGGCCAAGCACGCGCGCACCCTCGCCGAACTCCGTGAGGCGAGGTATCAGCTGGAGCTCACCGCCGCGACCACCGACACCACCGACTACGCCAAGCTCGGTGGCCATGCCCGCAGCCTGCTGAAGTCGGCCGAAGCCCAGGCCGCCGAGATCGTGCAGGCAGCGCGGGCCGAGGCGGACGCGCTGCGCTCCCATGCCTCCGCGGACACCGCCCGGCTCTCCCACGAGACCACCGCGGCCCTCGATCTCTCCCGCGCGAACACCACCGCCGATCTGGAGGAACTGCGCCGGCTGCTGGGCGAGCAGACCGCCGCCGAGCTGGAGGCGGCGCGGGCCGACGCCGCCGCGCTGCTGGAATCCACCGAGCGGCAGCGGGAATGGCTGCTGCGCGAGAGCGAGACCCAGGCCCGCGCGATGATCGACGCCGCCACGGCCGAGGCCGAACAGCGCCGGGCCGAGACCGCACGGATCGCCGCCGAGCAGGCGGTCGAGCTCGCGCGCGCCAAGGAGGAGGCCCTCGCCGAGATAGCGGCCGGCCGTCAGGCTGCGGCCGAGCAGATCACCGAACTGCTGGCGGCCACCAAGGCCGAGGTCGAGGCGCAGCACGCCCGCCTCGCCGAGGATCTCACCACCGCCGACCAGCGCCGTGAGGCGGCCCGGGCCGAGGCCGCCCAGATCGCGCAGGCCGCCGCGGAACAGGCGCAGGCCACGATCGACCATGCCGAGCACGAGGCCACCCGGATAGCCGCCGAATCCAATGCCGCCATCGCCGCCCAGGCGGCGGAGCTCCAGCGCGAGGTGGAGGCGCTCAACCTGCGCCGGCAGGGCATCATCGGTCAGCTCGAACAGCTTTCCACCCTGGCCATCGACACCGTCGATCAGGCCGCGAACGAACCGACCACCGACTCCGACTCCAAAGAGGCACCCGGCACCCCATGACAGTGGAACCGGAGGGGCAGCGCGCAGCGCAAGGCCCTCCTCCCCAGCCAACCCCGCCCCGTCCGACCGGCGCGGGTGTCCCGGCCTCGGCGCGCACCCCCAGCGCCCCGGCCACCCGCAACTGGCTGCTCCGCTGGCGCCGCACCACCCAGCCCACCCCGCCCGACTACTTCGAGGGCGCCGACACCCGTGTCGAGCGCACCTCACTGCTGCACCGCAACCCCTTCTACATCGGCTTCTTCATCGCCGCCGGCGGGATAACCGCCTACGCGCTGCTCACCTCGCTCGGGCAGCTGAAGGACATCCTGGTGCTGATCGTGCTGTGCTTCGCTCTCGCGCTGGGCCTGAACCCGGTCGTGGAGTGGTTCCACCACCGTGGCATCCGGCGCGGGCTGGCCGTGCTGATCGTGGCACTCGCGCTGCTCACGGTGCTCACCCTGGCCGGGTGGGCGATCGTCCCGGTGGTCAGCGAGCAGGTGCAGCGGCTCTATTCGATGGCACCGACCTACCTGGAGAACCTGCGCTTGAATCCGCAGATCGACGCCTTCGACGAGCAGTTCCAGGTGATCGACCGGATCGTGGCCTTCCTGACCTCCGGTGAGTTGATCAGCAGCCTGTTCGGCGGTCTGGTCGGTGCCGGCCAGGCGGTGGCCAACGTGATCTTCTCGATCGTGATCTCGGTGGTGCTGACCCTCTACTTCCTCACCTCGCTGCCCAACATCAAAGAGGTCATCTACCGGCTCGCCCCGGCTTCGCGCCGGGCCCGCACCCGCTACCTGGCCACCGAGGCGTTCAAGCGGGTCGGCGGCTTCGTCTCCGGCATCTTCCTGGTCGCCATGTTGTGGACGGCGGTGTCGTTCGTCCTGTTCAACCTGGTCGGGATGTCGCAGTACGCGGTCGCGCTCGCCGTGGTGGTCGGCCTGCTGGCCTTCATTCCGCTGGTCGGCACCTCCATCGCCATCATCATCGTGGCCATCGTCGCCTTCTCCTTCGGGCAGACCACGGGCCTGATCGTGGTGATCGCGTTGTTGGCCTACCAGCAGTTCGACGCCTACTTCATCCAGCCCCGGATCTTCGCCCGCTCGGTGCAGGTGCCCGGCGTCCTGGTCATCCTGGCGGCGGTCTCCGGCGGCCTGCTGCTGGGCCTGGTGGGCGCCATCCTGGCGATCCCCACCATGGCAGCCCTGCTGCTGCTCTACCGCGAGGTACTGCTCCCCCACCTGGATCGCAGCTGATCCCCGTCCGCGCGGGACGACGAAAGCGGGCAGTCACCCGGCCCCGTCATCCCCGCGGAGACAGGGATCCCATCGCCGGTCAGAACAGGCGGTCATCGGCGTTGTCGAGGCCCCGCAGGGCGTCGTAGTCGACCAGGAGGCAGTCGATACCGCGGGTACCGGCCAGCACCTTCGCCTGGGGCTTGATCAGCTGGGCGGCGAAGATGCCCCGCACCGGGCGCATCAGCGGATCCGCGTTCATCAGCTCCAGGTAGCGGGCGAGCTGTTCGACCCCGTCGATCTCGCCGCGCCGCTTCACCTCGACGGCGACATAGCCGCCCAGGGCGTCCCGGTAGAGCAGATCCACCGGACCGATCGGGGTCTGGTACTCGCGCTGCACCAGCGTCCACCCCTCGCCGAAGGTAGCCGGATTCTCGGCCAGCAGCACCTGCAGGTGGGCCTCCACCCCGTCCTTCTGCAGACCGGGATCGATCCCGAGTTCGTGGCTGCTGTCGTGGAAGACCTCGGCGATCGCGATCTGCAGGGTGTCACCGGTGGTGTTGCGGACCTCCCACACCTGGGTGAGGCCTGCCTCCAGATCGGCGGCGACGGCCTCCAGATCGGCGGGCGGATCGCTGACCGTGAGGGTGCACGGGGCACTCATCCAGTTCAGCGGCTTGTAGGCCCGGTCGTCGGCGTGGATCGACACCGAGCCGTCGGCCTTCACCATGATCAGCCGGGTGGCCATCGGTAGATGGGCACTGAGCCTTCCGGCATAGTCGACCTGGCACCGGGCTATCAGCAAACGCACGCCGGACAAGTTACCCGATCCGGGCCCGTAATCTAGACCCATGGCCAAGCGTCCCTCCAAACACCTGCGACCGGCCCGCCCGCTCAACCAGGGCGGCTTCGCCCGATTGGTCACCAAACCGGACGGGGAATGGATGGTGCAGACCATGCCGGCGGGGAATGCCACGAAGGCCTATCTGTGCCCCGGCTGCCAGCGTCAGATCACCGCCGGCGCGGCACACGTGGTCGTCTGGCCCCGGCAGGCCAGCATCGGCTCGGGTTCGGCCGTGGCTGAGCGGCGCCACTGGCACACCTCCTGCTGGGCGCGGAGCAATTGATGGCACGCCTGCACACCCAGCTGGTCGGCACCGGCCGTCCGCAGTTCGCCTTCCTGCACGGGCTGTTCGGACGCGGCCGGAACTGGTCCGGTATCGCCGGCGCACTGGCCGAGCAGGGCCATGCCAGCGTTCTCTTCGACCTGCCCAACCACGGCAGCAGCGCCTGGACCCAGGATTTCAGCTACCCGGGCATGGCCGACGCCGTCGCGGCCGAGATCGAGGAACGGCTGGGTTCTGCCGCCCGGCTGACTCTGGTGGGGCATTCGCTGGGCGGCAAGGTGGCGATGCTGCTGGCCCTGCGCCGGCCCGAGTTGGTCGATCGGCTGGTCGTGATCGACATCGCGCCGGCGCTCTCCGAGGCCGTTGACGGCTTCCCCGCCCTGGTCACCGCACTGACGGCGGTGGACCTGAGCCGGATCCACTCCCGGCGGGAGGTCGATGCCGCGCTGGCCGAGCGCATCCCCGATCTCGGCACCCGGCAGTTCCTGATGCAGAACCTGCGCACCCGGCCCAGCTGGCACTGGCAGCCCAACCTCGGCCTGCTCGGCGCCAGCCTGCCGGAGATCGCCGACTGGCCGGATCCCGGCCCGGTGAGCTACCCGGGCCCCGTCCTCTGGCTGCGCGGCGAGCACTCCGACTACGTCCGGCCCGAGCACGAGGCCGCGATGCGGCGGTACTTCCCGGCCGTCGAGCTACGGACGATCGGCGATGCCGGGCACTGGGTGCACGCCGACGCCCCCGACGAGGTCATCGCCGCACTCCTGGCCTTCGTGGCCTAGGCGGCGGCGATACTCCCGATCTCGGCCGGCAGGTTCGGAACCCCGCCACCGGCGGTGCCGAAGGAGCCGTCGTGGCCGCCGGCGGCGATCTCGGCCACCTTCGCGACTCCCGCGGAGTCGAGGGTGCCGAAGACGGTGTACTGCGGGGGCAGCGGCGTCTCGGCGTAGACGATGAAGAACTGCGAACCGCCCGAATCCGGCGCGCCGGTATTGGCCATCGCCAGCGCCCCGGCCGGGTAGCCGGGGATCTTCTCGAACTCGTCGGGGATGGTGTAGCCAGGGCCGCCCGAGCCAGTGCCGCTCGGATCGCCGCACTGCAGCACGAAGATGCCTTCGTCCGTCACCCGGTGGCACCTGGTGTCGTCGAAGTAGCCCTGATCGGCCAGCGAGGTGAACGAGTTGACCGTGCACGGAGCCAGCTCCCGATCCAGGGTCAGGGTGAGCGGATCGCCGTTGAGCGTCATCACGTAGTCGACCTGGCCGGTGGCCGGGACATCGGTGGTGGACGGAGCCGTGACCTCCTTGCTGGCACCGCCGGTCTCGGTGTAGGCGCAGGAGACCGTGCCCTCGGCCGGCGGCGCGGCCGGCTGGCTGGGAGCTGGTGCGGCCGGTACCGCTGAGGTGCAGCCGGCGAGCACGAGGAGGGCGGCGGGCAGGAACAGGAGCTTCTTCACGCCCCCACCTTGCCAGAGGTCGCCAACCGGCACGGCCTTCGCCGGCCCGGCGAGATCCACGCCTTCGCGGGGATGACGGAGAGGGCGCGCGGGGGTCTCCTCAGGTTGACACCCCTTCGTCCGGTGGGGTTGATTGGGCCCATGGTCAACCTCACCAGGATCTACACCCGCACCGGCGATGCCGGCACGACCCGGCTCTCGGACATGTCGGAGGCCGCGAAGACCGATCAGCGGGTGGAGGCCTACGGTGCGGTGGACGAGGCCAACTCGATCCTGGGCATGGTGGTGACCAGAGCCGACCTGCCCGACGACATCCGGGTGGTGCTGCGGCACATCCAGAACGAACTCTTCGACGCCGGGGCCGACCTCTCCTTCCCCCTGGTCGCGGATCCGCCGTACGAGCCGCTGCGGATCGTCCAGGCGTCCATCGACCGGCTGGAGGGCTGGTGCGACGCCTTCGGCGATCCGCTGCCGACGCTGCGCTCGTTCATCCTGCCGGGCGGCAGCTTCACCGCGGCCCTGCTGCACCAGGCCCGCTCGGTGGTGCGCCGGGCCGAACGCGAGGCCTGGCGGGCAGCGGATCGCTACGGCACCGAGCCCAGCGCGGGCGACGCTCCCGGCGGGGTGAACCAGCTGGCCATCACCTACCTGAACCGGCTCTCCGACCTGTTGTTCATCCTCGCCCGGGCGGTCGGCCAGGCCGAGGGCGACGTGCTGTGGGTGCCGGGGGCCGATCGGACCCCGACCGATCCCAAGGGGATCCGGCAGCGGCAGCGGTTGGTCAGGCCATTGGACGGCGCTGATGCCCCTGGCCAGGCGGAGCCGCCTCCAGCCAGCTGAGCAGCGCCGTGACGGCCTCGTGCGTCATCGACGCCTCCCACTTCCGGCCGTCGTCGAGACGCAACTCGATCACCCGCTGATCCTCCAGCAGGAGCAGGGCCTCGATGTCGTCGGGCCGGCGTTGCAGGCCGGCGCTTGTCTGTGCCCGCGGCAGCACCAGCCGGGGCCACCAGGCGATCGAGAAGGTGCGAAACCACTCCAGCCGATCCTCCCGGTAACGGGCGACTCCGAGCACCCAGCCGGTACCCGGAGTCGTGGTCTTCAATCGCACACTACAGTCGAACAGCGCGCCACCGTGGGAGAGCCAGCGGCGCCGCGCGATCAGCCAGGCCAGGGGCAACAGCACGACGGCAGCGATGACCAGCGCGATGACCTCGGTCACCGCCAGCCAGTCCATCGTGTGCCCCTCCCGGTCTCAGGCGTGTTCGCGAGCCAGGCGGGCAGCCTTCACCTGCGCCTGGGCGCGGCGGAAGTGCTGCATCGTCTCCTCATCGGTCTCGCCGGCATTCAGACGCTTCTCCGCCGCGGCCAGTTCGTGCTCGGCCGCGTCCAGGTCGATCTCCTGGGCGATCCGGGCGAACTGGCTGAGCAGCGAGACCCGGTTGTCGGCCACCGAGATCAGGCCGCCGTCCAGCGCCACGATCTCACGCATGCCGTCGACGGTCAGCACCTCGGCGGCGCACGGCACCAGCCCGGCCAGGAAGGGCTCGTGATCGGCCATGATGCCGATGTCGCCCTCGGTGGTGCGGGCGATCACGCTCAGGGCCTTGCCCTCCCAGGCGATGCCGGTGGCCGAGACCACCTCGACGGTCAGCGGACCGGCCATCTCAGCCTTCCTTCTGGATCTTCGCCCAGTTCTCCATCACCATGTCCATGCCACCCACGTTGAAGAAGGCCTGCTCGGCGACGTGGTCGACCTCGCCGTCGCAGATCATCTTGAAGCTCTCGATGGTGTCAGCCAGCGGCACGGTCGAGCCGGGCACGTTGGTGAACTTCTCGGCCATGTAGGTGTTCTGGGAGAGGAACTGCTGGATCCGCCGGGCCCGGGAGACCATGATCTTGTCCTCCTCGGAGAGCTCGTCCACGCCGAGGATCGCGATGATGTCCTGCAACTCCTTGTTGCGCTGCAGGATCTGCTTCACCCGGATCGCGGTGTCGTAGTGCTCCTGCCCGATGAACTGCGGGTCCAGGATGCGGCTGGTCGAGCTGAGCGGATCCACCGCCGGGTAGAGACCGCGCGAGGCGATATCGCGGGAGAGCTCGGTGGTGGCGTCCAGGTGGGCGAAGGTGGTGGCCGGCGCCGGGTCGGTGTAGTCGTCGGCCGGGACGTAGATCGCCTGCATCGAGGTGATCGAGTGGCCCCGGGTCGAGGTGATCCGCTCCTGCAGCTGGCCCATCTCGTCGGCCAGGTTCGGCTGGTAGCCCACCGCGGAGGGCATCCGGCCCAGCAGGGTGGAGACCTCCGAACCGGCCTGGGTGAACCGGAAGATGTTGTCGATGAAGAGCAGCACGTCCTGGTTCTGCACATCGCGGAAGTACTCCGCCATGGTCAGAGCCGAGAGAGCAACGCGCAGACGCGTTCCCGGGGGCTCATCCATCTGGCCGAAGACAAGTGCGGTCTTGTCGAAGACGCCAGCCTCGTCCATCTCGTGGATGAGGTCGTTGCCCTCACGGGTGCGCTCGCCAACACCGGCAAACACCGACACACCACCGTGGTCCTGCGCCACGCGCTGGATCATCTCCTGGATGAGGACGGTCTTGCCAACGCCTGCACCACCGAACAGACCAATCTTGCCGCCCTGCACGTAGGGGGTCAGAAGGTCGATCGACTTGATGCCGGTTTCGAAGAGCTGAGTCTTCGACTCGAGCTGGTCGAAGGCCGGGGGCGTGCGGTGGATGCTCCAACGCTCGGTAGCCTCGAAGGTCTCGCCGTCGGGCAGGTTGAGCACGTTGCCGGTAACGTCGAAAACCTTGCCCTTGGTGACGTCACCAACGGGAACGGTGATGGGGCTGCCGGTGTCGGTGACTTCCTGGCCACGCACCAGACCATCGGTGGGCTTCAGAGCAATGGCGCGAACGAGGTTGTCGCCGAGGTGCTGAGCAACCTCAAGCACCAGGGTGAAGCTCTCGGTGCCCTCGCCGAAGTCGACGGTGGTCTCGAGTGCGTTGTACACAGCGGGAATCGCGTCGTGCGGGAACTCGATGTCGACGACGGGGCCGGTGACGCGGGCGATGCGCCCAACCGTCTTGGTGACCTCTGCGGTTTCGGTCATGTTTCTCTCTCTTCGTACTGGGATTAGCCGGCCAGCGCGTCGGCGCCGCCCACAATCTCGGAAATCTGCTGGGTGATCTCGGCCTGGCGCGCGTTGTTCGCGAGGCGGGTGTAGTCGCGGATGAGGGTATCTGCGTTATCGCTCGCCGACTTCATCGCCTTCTGCGTTGCGGCGTGCTTTGCGGCAGCCGACTGCAGCATCGCGTTGAAGATGCGCGATTCGATGTAGTCAGGCAGCAGCTTGTCGAGAACAACCTCTGCCTCGGGCTCGAACTCATACAGCGGCTGAGCCTGCTCGTTCGCGTCGGCAACGCCTTCGACGATCTGCAGCGGCAGCAGGCGGGTCACCTGCGGCACCTGGCTCACCATGCTGACGAGGCGGTTGTACACGAGGTGAATCTCTTGCACGCCGCCCTCTGCGACGGGACGCACGAAGGCTTCGATCAGCGCGTCGCTGACCTCCTTGGCGGTCTCGAATACCGGGTTTTCGGTGTCACCCATCCAGGTGCGCTCCGAGGCGCGACGACGGAACGAGAAGTACCCCTGCGCCTTGCGGCCGATGAGGTAGTACGAGATCTCCTTGCCCTCGCTGCGCAGCAGCGAAGTCAGCTCTTCAGCCTCTCGCAGCACCTGCGAGTTGAAGGCACCTGCAAGACCGCGGTCAGAGGTGAAGATCACAATCGCTGCGCGCTCGACCTTGTCGGCCTCGGTGAGCAGCGGGTGGTCAGTCTTCGAGTGAACGGCGACGGCCGAAACTGCGCGGGTGATCGCATTCGCGTAGGGGGTCGATGCCTCGACGCGTGCCTTCGCCTTCTGAATGCGAGACGCTGCGATCAGCTCCATCGCACGGGTGATCTTCTTGGTCGTCTGGGCAGAACGAATTTTCTGCCGGTAGACCCGAAGTTGCGCTCCCATGTCTCTCCTGTATCGGTTGAGCTAGCTGGCTGGTGAAGTACGAGGATCGGGGAGCCCTTGAGGGGCTCCCCTGCCCCACTACTTCTTGACTACCAGCTGCTCCTGCTGAATCTCGGCCTCGTCGAGAGCAGTGAACTGCTCGGCAAGCGACTGACCCGAAGAGGTGCGGAACACCAGCTTGAAGTCGGCGATGGCCTGCTCGAGCGCCGCGACGGTGTCGTCGTCGAGCACGTTGGTCTCGCGCAGCGTGCTCAGCGCCTCGGTGTTGTTCGCGACGTAGTCGAGGAACTCGCGCTCGAAGCGCAGGATGTCCTCGACCGGGACCTCGTCGAGGTGACCGCCGGTGCCGGCCCAGATCGAGACCGTCTGGTCCTCGACGGGGTACGGGGTGTACTGCGGCTGCTTGAGCAGCTCGGTGAGGCGGGCGCCGCGCTCGAGCTGCTTGCGGCTGGCCGCGTCGAGGTCGCTCGCGAACATCGCGAAGGCCTCGAGGGCGCGGTACTGCGCGAGCTCGAGCTTCAGGGTGCCCGACACCTTCTTGATCGACTTCACCTGTGCGTCGCCGCCCACGCGCGACACCG
>Ga0102832_1001021_pt1 | contig 26723 bp, 23 predicted proteins | sample EBPBio282013_DNA_FD_88942 | JGI IMG/M metagenome (GOLD analysis project Ga0102832, IMG submission 88942) | Wastewater treatment Type I Accumulibacter community from EBPR Bioreactor in Madison, WI, USA - Reactor 2_5/28/2013_ DNA (Illumina Assembly) | ecosystem: Engineered > Bioreactor > EBPR >... | reverse complement strand
GCTGATTCTTCTTTCAAATGTTTAAAAAGTTTATGTAAACAAGTTGCTAAAAAACATTCTCCAGGATATGTCCCACCTTGTTTGATTACATGCTTGTTTCCTTGTGTTTTTTTCAAGCTTAAACAAGATGTCAAGAAAAAAGCTAAGTACGATGTATAAGAATTGGACATTAAAGATGCAGTGAAAAATATTGACATTAATTCATTGGTAGTTTTTATGTCTGGAGACAAAGATACGCTGATTCATCATAGAAACTCATAAAAGTTATTTGATGCTTTTCTTGGAAAAAACAAAAAGCTGTAAATTTTTGAAGGAACTCACAATACAAAGCGTCCATAAGATGTCATGAGAAGAGTAATGAGTTACATCGTGGACTATTCGTAGACACACGGATAACTTGTCCCTAGAATACCTTCGAAGATGAACACTTAAATAGAAGATGAAATGAAAAAAAGCCAATATTGAAACCGTTAATTAAATAGTTTTTAAGATTGCAATTTTTTATAGATTTTTTATCGTTTTTCTATAAAATTAATAAAACATAGTAAAATAAGTGAAAATGAGTTCAGTGGTATAGAAATTTTTAAATAGACATTTATAAATTTAAGAATTTTAATTACTGATTTTTTTTTACAAAGTACCATTAATCTTTCATGTCACAGTCAAACGCAACTTATATCGAAAGTCATATATTGAGACGTTTCAATGTGTTGAAGAAGGTAGGGTCAGGGGCTTACGGACATGTATGGAAAGTAGAATAAAAAACAACGAAAAAAATATTCGCATTAAAAAAAATATTCGACGCTTTTCAACACGCGACTGACGCTCAAAGAACTTACAGATAAATTGAGATTTTGAAACAGACTGAACATCCCAATATAATTAAACTGTATGATACTTTGCGAGCTGACAATAATAAAGACGTTTATTTGGTGTTTGAATTTATGGAGGCAGATTTGCACAATGTCATATCTGAGGACATTTTAAAGGATGTTCACATCAGGTTCATCATTTATCAAATGGCCAAAGCTCTAAAGTACCTTCACACAGGATTTATCATCCACCGAGACCTTAAACCTTCGAATATACTCGTCAACTCTAACTGTACTATCAAGTTATGCGATTTTGGATTGGTCAGATCTATTAGTTCTAAAAATTAATCCAATCCTATACTTACTGAAGGTGTTGCTACTCGATGGTACAGAGCTCCTTAGGTTCTTCTTGGTTCGAAATCATACTCTACACCTGCTGATATTTGGAGTTTTGGGTGTATCATTTATGAAATACTCGCACAAAAGCCATTATTTGCTGGTAACTCTACTTTAGATCAGTTATAAAAAATTTGTCAATTTACAGGCTATCCGACATAATAAGACATCAAATCTATGGAGTCATAAGTATCAAAATCAATGCTTAAATAAATAAAACTTCACATTCAGAGTCAATCAGCTTCGATATTGAAAGATATCCCTGCTAGTTTTAAAGATTTGATAGAAAAAATGGTCACTTTTAATCCATACAAAAGAATAACAATCGAAGAGATCTTGAATCATGAAGTTGTAAAAGCTTTTCACAAACCTGAATAATAAATCCCATGTACAAAAGAAATTACGACATCAATTGATGACAATAGAAAGTTTACTGTGGATGAGTATAGAAAATTAATTTATGGAGCAGCCTCAAATGCCGACAGAGTAACTATTGAAAATACTTCATCAATTATAAAGAGCAATTCAGCTAAGTACATTAAAAAGCCAAATTAATTGACACCAAATACTAACCTGTCTAAGACGTTAAACTAAAAAGAAAAACCATAGATTACTAAAAAATATTCATATGACAACCTTAAAAACCTCAATAAAACCACAGCCTAACACAAGTCAACTTCACTTTACAATCCAAATCCTAATGTTGTTAACTCAAGTGTCGATAATGCTAAAAAACAATAAAAGCAAACTTTAAAATACGTAAGATCAGCGAAGTAATTCTTAAGAACTTCAAATTATGAACCAAATAGAACAATGTACGGCAAGAAACCAAATTAAAATATCAAAAGTACTGCCTCATTAGGAAATTACATGTAAGAAAGTAAAGATTAAAACTCAGGAAAGAATAACAACACATCTTTAGAAGCTAATAAAACGATGAATAACAACATCAATAAACTAACTTATGTCACTAAAACATTCTATTCACCAAAAAATTATCAATAACCAACAAAATCTATCTCTGGATATGTACCAACAAATTCTGGAACGCCAGCCAATAATAATACGACTTCATCGATTTGGAACTCTTCTAAAGCACTTTTAAATAAAGATGTAAAAGATAAAGCTTACTTGTTTAAATCTCAAAAGTACATTCCTGATTTTAAAGGAACGGGAAACAACGATTCGAGTATTGTAATAAAAAAGGAAGACAGAAAATGAAAGATAAACAACAAAGCCTTATTTTTCAAAAGGCAAAAATTTTATTTTCAATCTTATTTGTGTTTGTATATTTTTTTCAAATGAATAATTTTAAGAGCAAAATTTATATAAACATTTTACGATAATGACTTAAATATTTTGAATATACATATTTTTTATTTTAGATAAATGAGCGAAAATAAAGAGCAAATGAACCAAAGATAAGGGCAATTGAATATTAACGGAACAAGTTCCAGAAATGGTGATTCCGCCTTGAACCCTTAAAGAAGTGAATATAATGAAAGGTAAAAATTAAGTTTTATGAAAGAGTGACCATGTCATTCTTTCTTGATTTTCCTTTTCGATTAATAATAATTTAGATCTTCTCAAAAGAATGATAGATCTTAATAAGTCGATCAGAGCTCTTAGGATTTCAAAAAAAATTAATCACCTCATAGTAATGAAGGAGAAAGCGATTAGAATCATGACGATGAACATGATAGAAGCTCAAGTCCTGATGATAACAAGTCTTAAGATGATGAAGATCAAATGGAAGATTCTAACTTAAAAAGCGATAATAAAGATGAGTAAGACAGGAGTGATTAAGACATGAAGAAAGAAGAACCATCAGGAAAAAAATGTTTTAATCGACTTTGTAACTCTAAGAAAATTTACAAAAAGTTGCGCTCAAAAGTTGAGCATGCAAAATACAGATTCTTTTGCAGACAATGTTACGATAGTTACTACAACAACGATTTTTGTTAATTTTGCGAACAAATTTATTCCAGTACAGCTAACTCAGATGATGACGATCAATGGATTGGATGTGACTCTTGCAGTAGATGGGTATTTTTATTTGTCTATTTAGAATCATATTGAATGTGAGAAGAAGTTCAGAAATAAAGATATCAATGAGGTCAAAGATTAAGACACTCAATATTTATGTTTGACTTGTAGCTATAAGCCCAAATAAAAAAATGGACATGATATGAGACCTAAAGGGAAGAAGTAGGCCATCCATTAAGAGCATAAACATTCTAAACAAAATATTGAGATCAGTCGTGACCAAAGAGTTCAAATATTTAATAAAAAGATGGAAACTTTGCCCAGTTTAGAATATTTCTTGCAAAATTACAGTAATTTATTTTTTAATAAAGATTTCCGACTTTGGATCAATGAAAATCTTATAAAAGACGATCTTTAGACCTTAAGATAAGCAAGTAGAAAAAGTCAATAGGAAAACAGAAAGAATAAGAAAGTTAAGATCGAATGATTATTTTTAACATATTTTTGAGGCTTTAATTTTTTTAAGATAAGTAAAAATATTTCTGCTCATTTCATTTAAGGTTTATTTTATTTTTTTTTATCAAACTCTTTAAAAAGATTCTGCTTAGTAAATATTTGAACAAGTTTTTAATTAAACGATCAATTATAAAATTCAAGAAAAATTTGATTGATACTTTGATTATTATAATTTGATCTTAAATTTAGTTTTTATGCCATTTTCAGCACCTAGAGTTAAAGCTTTCGGAATATTAATCAGGTCCCGTTCGGGAACAAAATTCTACTCAAAATATTATACGAAAACTCTCAATCAAGATTACAGCAAAACTTAGTTTGACGTCAAGACTTAAGAGGGAATACAAAAATTATAGAAAGTCCTCATTCAAAAATGTTCGAAAGTTAACATATCTAAAAACATTGATCCAGAAAAAAGTATTTTTCTCGTTAATAAAAGCTTAAATACTTTCAGTTGCAACTTTTACTGTCCTGTTTAAAGTCGTTGGAGAATTAATCATTTTTTTACTTTGTGAGGAAGAGTAAAATATTGTCCTTATGGAAAATGCTATAAATTGTATTGGAAAAGTTCTTCAAATGTTGACAACTTAAAAGTACGATCAAAGAACAACTGAGGAATACTTGGACGGTATTGTTATTGCAATCGATGAAGTTTTTGATGACGGCGTTATTCTTTGTTTGGATGAAAATCAAGTATTCGATCGTTTGAAAATGAGATAAGGTGGATAAAAAAGATAAACATCAAACGCGGCTCAAACTAAGGCAGCCCAACAACAATCAACAAGCACTTTTAATTCATTTTTTGGGTTCGCTAAAAACACATTGCAAAAGACCCTAAATTTGGGCTGATTTGGTTGTATTTTTGTTTTCATTAATCAATAGAAATTATTTAAATCTTAAGTCGCTAAAATATTCATTTTGAAAGGATTCATTGATGATAGTAAAAAATATTAGAGTATTTGAGAAATTTTGAATAATTGATTTTCTAAGTAGGAATGATGCTATCAGTTTTCAGATTGACTTTAATTTTTGAAGGTATCTGAATTGATGGGTCATATAATACTTAATTTTGAATAAGTTAATTTTCACGTTTTAACAATAATAAAATCATATCTATTGAATAAAAAAATGAAGCTGAAAAAAGCATCATCAATCGACTATGTTCATCAGTTCAGTGATATCGCTTATATGAAGTTTAGGCCCAAAAAGATCAATCTTAAAATCGAATAGTAAAAACCTCAATAATAAAACCTTTTCGTAAGCAGAATCAAGTCTTTTATTGGATGGCAAACCCCACAACCAACTTCGTCGTCCAGAATCTCACAAACCTCTGCTCTTTAAAGAAGCAGCTCTCAAGTTTCTATAAACTCAGTATCTCTTCAAGCGTAGCACCCAGGAATGACGATTATCTTTTTAGAAAAAATCACGCCTTAACATTTTTTAATTGGTAATTAAAATCAAATTGATCTTGTGTTTATTGGAGGAATTGTCGGAAATTTCATTGATACAGAAAGCCTTTGGTAACTAAATATCGGAAAACCCATAAAAAACTTAGCCATCGACGTAAAAAGTACATTCTATTTTATTTTTAGAGGGTTATATTGCTATCGAAACGACCTCGTAAATTGTAATATATCGATACGATTACAAAAAAATAAAAGAACGTCCTTAATTCTTAACAGGCATAAAAACAAAATCATAAGGAAAGTATTTAAGATTCATTAGAGATTCAGTACTTGCCGTTTTCTATAATAATTTTGTGGAGGTCTTCATAATCGAGGAAGATAAAATGAGAAGGAAAATGTGTAAGTAAATTAAAGAGGCAGCTGATATGGAACTTTTTCAAGTTCCTAATGCCGTTTAAAACGGTCTTAACATATTTTATATTAGAAAAAGTGCCACATCGAAAACTTTTTAATTATGGTACCTTCAATTGAATTTGAGAGGTTTTGAGGTCGATATGACTGATTTAATGAAAGTCTATGATATTAAAGAAGGTCTTGAGCAAAAGATAAAATTATAGAACTTTTCCAAAGAAATATTCCTTATGAATTTAGGGTTCGAAATCTTAGCTGTGAAAAAAGGCTATATTATCGACAGTGCCTTCCTTAACATTCAAGAGGAATCGACTTTTTTGCATTATATCGGGAACAATAGATTATTACATTTGTCTCCTCATAAAGCAGAAGTCTACAGATTTAAAATAAACTTTGCCTCCAATCCTCCGCGTATTGACATCACCTCTTTGGATTCAATTTAAATAAAAAAACCTTACGACTATGAATACATAGGTTCACTAGAAATGGTTGACAGAAACTTTGTAGTTTTCTATCAAATAGTTCCTCATCACAACAAAAGAACGAAAGGAGAAATTACTTATTGTTTTGCGATTACAAGACATGTTACAGTTGAGTAAAAAATAAGATAAATCTTTACTTTTTAAATGGGAAAACCTTTAAAAGATGTTGAACTTGATTTAATTTAAGAAAGAGTCGATATGGCAAGAAAAATTGGACTTAACAGAACATAAATTTATTTGGAACTTTGGAACAGAACTAATAAAACCGCAGTTTAAGAGTTTAAATTTTTGCTTGATACTTTAAATTATGGAACTATAAGAACTGAGATTGAAAAGAAAATGAAAAAGTCTTCCATGCTTTGGAGAGAAGTCTATAAAATTGAACAGTCCTGTTTCTCAATGATTCGTGAAAATCTTTTCAGTTCAAGATGCACTGAATAAGTGGTCAAATAATTTTTAACATCTCATTTCTTACTGAGAAAACTTGAACTTTACAGGGACATTTCAATTGCTGAGAAAAAGAATAACAAAAACAATAAAAACAAATAATAATAGGAATAAAGTGACGCTTTAAAACTAAACATCCAGAATTACAATAAATATTCAAAAGCTGATATCAAAACATTATTTTTACAGTTGGTACATGAATATTGTATTGAGTGTAAGGATGTTTTGATGCATATAAGAATTTTTTTGAAATCTTTCAGGTTCATATTCAGAATCATTTATAAACAACTTCTTTAGGATATTATATCAACCTCAAAAGGTAACTTGATCAAGTTGTTAGAAAATTTCCCATAAATTTTGCCTTATAAGCACATTCTCAAAGACGATGATGACTACGCACTTTATGAAGGTGTCTGGTAGGATATAAGTAGACTTGAATGGGAAAAAAATCTTCATATTGAGTCAATCATAACTATTGATAACAGATAAGTCATAACTGAAATTCCAAACTCCTTATGGTTCAGAAGAAACTTTTTGACATTGCATGACATGACAGGAAAGTCAAAAGAGCAAATTGTGAAAATTAATAAATCGAATAATTCTGATGAAATCTTTTATTTTTTCATATCAAAGGTTTTCGAGCATGTGAAAGACTAAGAAGCCCTCAATAGAGTTATTTCTTTCGTGCAAAGAAACTATGAAAAAATGCCCCTACATATTCATGAAAAAATATTCTTATACAGAAAAATCTATGACTACTTTATGAGCAATAATATTTCTAAAAACAATTAGAAGTTAAAAAATTTCCATGATTTATTACAAATGAGAGATTTTGAACTTTTCAAATAGTTCTTTTAAATGTAAAAGGTGAAAAAGGGATGCTTGTTAAAAGACATTAAAGAAATTTATGAACAAGTAGGAGGTAGTGATTAAGTATAAGCGTAAAGTGGATAATTTTTAGACGAATCCATGTCAGATATGGAAATTCGTAGATTTAAGACATTGGGCCGTGGAAGAGCTTGGTTCAACGAAGGAATATTAAGCTATTTTTCTTCAGATTTGTCATAAATCTCAGACCTCAAATATATCTTAAACAGAGTCAATAATGCTAAGATAGAATTTTTCATGTAAAACGAACATTTAATTTATGTTTTAGTGAAAGCTTGCTAACTGAAGATCAGAATCGGTAGTGATAATGACATTCCTATTGATGAGATTATGTTGTATCTTGAAAATATACCTTTAACCGAAGAGAGCCCAGTACTTCATGAGCTTACTCGAATTCAAAAAATCAACTAAGAGGTGGAGAGATTCCAATAAATTAAGATCAACATGACAATCGCATAAATCACAAAGAATTGTTAAAACGTCATTAACGCTCTTGTGAACCAATAAATAAAAAAGCGTAAAGTCATGTAAATTACAGACATGTAAGAAATGACATCCGTTTCTTATGACATTTTAGCCGAAATCCAAGTAATTAAATAGAAAATCTACACTCTTTAATATAGCGATTTGACTTTCTTCGTGTATTTGACAAAAATAATGTAGTAAGTGCATATGATTCCTTTCGCCGCACAGTTGCTAAAAGATCCCTATTTGCAATAACATTATTCGATAAAGTAAGTGAAAGTTGTGTAGGACTTAATTTTGTACATGTACAAAATGAAGCTATCCCAAAATCCTAACTATATCTAAAATGAATACTATTTGACAAATCTTTTACAAATACTGCCAGAGGATAATGAGTGCAGAATTTACATTTATTGCGAGCTTTAGTATGCTAAAATTTTATCGGCACCGAGCAATCCTGTGGAGTACCCAATTACAGATAAAATGGATGGCATTACTATCGTGCAATTGTAATAAAGGATTCAAGAACTTCCTGGTGACTTTTTACTCACAATTGACATCTAAAAACTTCACACATTAATGAATACCATGCAACAAATATGTTATTAAGAAATTTAAGATGGTCTATATACAACTTTAAATGAAATCTATGAAATCATCATTCTCAAACTTATTGAGGATAACCTTATCGTTCAATCTTTACAGTTAACCAAAAGATTGCTCAAATTGCCAAATAATCAATATGAAGTTGTCTTTCCATTGTTTTATATTGACATCATTTCGCAATAGCTTACAGTTTAATGTAAGAAACTTCTCTTAAGGGCTGTCGGTTTCTTGTATAACGAGCCTATGGAACTTTTGAACATTGTCTAATAACTTATTGGTAAGGTATTTTCTAATCGTTAACGCGATGAGTATTTCAAACAACTTGCCTTGAAATCTTAAAAATACAGAAAAAATTACAACTCCAAAAATCCCATTCTTGATCCAATCTATCTCGAACTGATCAGAAACTAATAAATGGAAAACAACTTTAGGAATATGATTGATCAATGTGGTCATCACTTGGTCAAAACGAAGGAAGAGTTCAACACATTTTAGTTTTCATTACTTTTTATCACATTGACTCAACAACCTTTTGCTCTTGGAAAGTACATCTTTTGTAGACGTTATCACATTAATTACAAAGTAATGAGATCATTCCTTTCTTACATTATCAAAGAAGAGATATTCTCATCCATCAGAGTTTTATAATTCGGAAGAAGACTTTTCAATATTGTTCTTCAAGCTTCACAAAGTTTCCTTCCTTTCGAGAGTATTGCCAGTCAATATTCCAATATTACTATGGATGAAAATATTGAGTTCGATTAGCTTTTACCATTATAGCCCATTCTACCAACAGATGATGAGTTCCTTAAAAAGGCCAAAATGCTTGAATCTAAACTTCAGAAATGTATCATGGCCTTTGATAAAAAGAAACTTTCAGTTGTCGAATAATTGACTGCCCATTTACCTTCATAAACTTTGTAGAAGAAAAAACAAAGAATCTAAAAACAACTTACTAACCCAGTTGACCTTTCAGAAAAGGCTCCTTCTTAATATCCTTTTGGTGACTCAGATGACGATTATGGAGAATAATAAAAATTTGATGATTTAATGAAATCTATCCGTCGAAAAAAGACTCACAACTAATTCAATCCAAGTCTTGAAAGAAATCTATTGATGAATAGAACTTCAAAGAATTATGCTCTTTTTATGTCTACTAAGTATGGAGAAAAACAAGAACACATGTGGATGAGTACAAGAGGTGCCTTGACAGGCATACATAACAAAGCTCATAGAAACACGAAACCATTCCCTATGGACGGAAGCAATACTCTTCGATTCAGTTTAGGTGAACCAGTAATGAATTCCTAACTCCTAAAGTAAAGAGCAGAAAGTGGATATTTATTTAGACGTATGAACTAAGATTTCAATTTAGCAGAAAGCGTTGAAGGGTCTAACTATTTTGGTATGACTAAATCAGCCGTAGTCAAGAAAAGAAGAAGTGCTAACTTATAAGGAGCCTACAGCCCTCAAGTCGGTCCCACTCATGATGATGAGTCATTATAAATGGACTAAGAATAAGAAGCTAAAAGAGATGCCTTCTTCTTGAAAAATAGTTTTGATGAGAAAGATGAAAAAGATATTTAACCCTAGAATTAGATCAATTAAAATATGGTATCGGATGTATAATTTCAAGTGAGAGTGTAGTAAGTCGACTAAGACGCATTTATGCCAGTTCAGAAGATCAAAGCTCAAATAATGGATTCAGTTGTTTAATAAGGTGACCAATTTTATGTTGATTTCAGCCAATTAAGCCGAGAATAAGAAAAAAATCCTGCTTAATTCCACACCTACTTGATATCATTAGCAAAGTAAATCTACAACGATCAGTAAATCTTGGCTAAAACCAGCCTAAGACTTATAAAATAATTGGAGAGCCTTTACCCTGATCTTGGAATCTCAAAAGAGTATCTTGAAATTTATACACGCTTTGAATCTTATCATTCAAAGTACGATATTCCTATCCCGATTAATGAAATGTTTCCTATTGATTTCTTGTTTACAAATCAAAGAGAACCTAAACATCTCTTCGATCAAGTATCTCAAATAATCGCTCATTTAGTTGACTAAAGCAATATCTATAAAATCTCTAAAATCATACATCTTGCATTTAAAGCCAGCTCTTTTGAACAATAGTTTTTCTTCTCTTATCTTTGTATGGCTGCCTAAAAGTTTGATATTACAAATGTCTCTCAAAATTAACTCAATATGCAGCTTTAAAAGCTTACTGCTCTCATTGAAAAAATACCAATCCATATTATTATCGAAAGAGGATCAAAAATGATTTAAAAAATGACGAATCCCGAACGAAAAGATAAAATAATCTCAGCGATGAGTAATTGTCTTAAGAAAAAGAAATCTTAGAAAGAAGTCGGGAAATTTTAAGAAAATTTGAGAAGATATTGAGAATTTTAGTGTTTTTGTATTCTTACTTGTTAACAAATTTATCTTTTCTTAAGATTATTGAATTTAAACATAAAATCTGAAAATTAAAAATAAAATTTTGATCTTCATTTAAAAAAAAACTGAAAAGTTAAAATAAAATTTATTCAGCAACATCCACCTGAGTTTTCCTTTGCTTTTTTAGGTTATAATTTTTGAGGAGTTCTTTGGACAGGAGTCGGCGCATTTTAAAGTCTTTTTATGATTCTTCTTGCTATTGTCTCAAAAGCCTCATTAATATATGTTGATCCTAATGCTGATACTTATGTAAAATCAAGTCCATAAGTCTTGGCAAATTATTTTCCTTCCTCAATCGATACTTTTCTTTTATCTTTGGCATCACTTTTGTTAGCAACAATGATTTTATCGACATTCTCGTTTGCATATCTTTATAGTTATTTTTTTTACTTTTAAATTTATTGAAGCCAAAATTTGAGACCTTCAAAAGATTCTCTATCTGTAACATCATAAACCAGCATTATTCCATGAGCACCTCTGAATAATTTTTTATAAATACTTGTAATAAGTTGATGTAATTGTTCTGAATCTGTCCTGTCCAGCAGTATCCCACTGAGTTATAAAAAATATTTACGATTTGCATTCTAACTTTTCTACCGTCAAGTTCGATATTTTTCATTTTCTGATTTACAAAAAAATCTTACGAAATCCACTCCAATAGTGTTGTAAAAAGCAGTCGTAAAATTGTTTTCAACATATCTCATAAGCATACATGATTTTCCAACACCCGAGTTCCCGATAATGAGAATCTTTAACAATCGTTAGCTTATTCCTTAAAAAAATTGGATACCTCTCGGCTTTATTATATTGCATTTACCTTTAGTAACTTTCAAAAACTAAATTATAATAATCTTTTTCTTAAAAATAGCTTCTTTTTAAGCTTTTAATAACTTTCTTTTTATTTAAAATTTCTTTTTTTTTAAACTGTTTTTTATTAATTAGATGTTTATCAAACAGTTTTATTTTTTACAAATTTTATTCATCTATTTTAGTATTTTTTAAAATATTTGACTGTTAAATTTAATAATTTAACTGTATTCAAAAAATGATCAAGCCAGATTCAAAAAAAGCTTCAAAATAATTTATTAATTACGTGAAAGATACTCAAAACATGCCACTGTCTCAAAATCAATCATCAAAAACTAAAGAATCATCAAGTGAAAACCAAATTCCAGCAAAAAAATACTATGGACCCATATAAGGAGATTTTTCAAAAATTGGTTACACATATGTTCTTGAAAATGATCGTCTGATAAAAAAAACTCCTTATGGGCTGAAGAAAGTTTAATAGGATCACAATTAAATTTCTGAAACAAAAGTTTAAATCCAAAGCGTTGAGCTTATAAAAGAGATTGCTAAACTAGAATATCTTGAAAAGAAAGGATATTTAAAACCATAATAGATTCAAAGACTTCATAGTCTTCGAGGTCAACCTTGGAATTCCTAATAAGATATCATGGAAGATCAACCAAAAACTTTGAAAAAATCTCAATCTCCTGATACAAAATTGAAATGTATGCCTCAAAATATATTTTTTGATGAAAATATTGATCCAAATGTTTATTATCAAGATTATCAGTCTCCAAAGAAACAGTTTCATTCGATGAAATCGCTTCCTCAACAAAATTACAGACCATCAAATAATTATGGATCCTATGAATTTTAAACTCCTGAAAATTCATATCAGGACAACCATCATTATGGAAGTCAAAACTTTATTTCTAATCCAAGCTATTACTGAACTTTTTGATCAAACTTAATTGATTTTAATGCATTGAAAAATTTCATTGATTTTTTACAATTATAAAATTAAGAAAAAAATTAAAAATACAGACATCAGATAAAATTTCATGCGGCTTATTGATTTGCTTATTGCTACGCTTTAAGCCTTTACGCTTCCTCTGTTTTTTTTCTTTACTCTTAGGTAGTTTTCCACATTTACTATGCATGCTTGAAAGCTCTTAATTTTACACTTTTTGTGATATTTATCTTATTAATTCTTTGAAGCCTAAGATTAGCATTTATAATGTCGAAAAGGTAAAATTCGTATTTAGTAATGAGGGGATTTTCTAATTTAAAATCATAGGTACGTGAGAAAATAAGCTCTTTTAAGTTTGGTAGTTACTTTGTCTTTTGAATTTACTAAAGCTTTTCGATTAAATTTTATCGCAAGTTAAGATACTAAAGTTTTTCGAACATGGGAAAAGTTTAATCGAAAATAAAAAACTAAATTAATTAAAAATTACGATGTTTTTTCTTAAATGTAAAATCTTTATTTGAGGCGCATCTAAGCCAGCCAAACTTTTGATTTTATTTTCACTTAAATAAAGTTCAGAAAGCTAAGGCAAGTTGCTTAAACCTTGTAAGGAAGTTATTTTATTTCTTCTGAGTTCAAGTTTTTTAAGTTTTGGATGGCCTGTAAATGTTTATAATTTTTCTATTTTGTTTTATATCAAAGAAAGTTCGTTCAAGTTTGGAATATTGAAGGCAGTAACTTAAGTCAATTTATTAAAATTGAGATTAATTTTGCGAAGAGTTTTCCATCCTTATTAAACGTTGAAAGCTTTCCAATCTTTTACATTGTTGTGATCAAGATTCAACGATACAAGATTTGGAAGGGCAGATACTAAGATAAGACAATAAAATTTACAATGAGTAACATCTACTAAGGAATTGTTTGACAGATCGATATGCTCGAGATATTTGAATTATTTGAAAATTGGAGAAAGAATATCAAGGCTTTTATTCTGAAATCAGGGCTAAATTACGTTGAGATCAAGGCGGGTAAATTGATAACCAGAGTAATCAAAGACCATTTTGAAGTCATGAAGGTTTTTATTAATAAGATCGTTAAAGTCGACTTTTTGTTTGGTTTCTTTTTATTTATCGCCTTTTTTCTTCATTTATAAATCAATTTTAAGTTATATAAAAAATCAAATCTTTCAAAGTATAATTTATTTGAATCGATTATAAATTTTTTAAAAAAATTAAAAAAGGATAAATGTGAATAAGGTAATGGACATATCAATTCAACAATATGATCATTTTTGGAAGACTGCGATTCCTTTTGGTGGCCAATAATAAGATTCATCATCGTTAATTTTCTTAAGGACAACAGCAGTTGATTCTCCTGGGTTCACGACAATGGCGAAAGGTTGGGTTTCTTGCTTGTACATATGTTTAAGTCTATAGCCTTCATTTTTCAATTGTCTAAAGTAAAATAAATAAATTACTGAGGGTCGACGTCAATAAGCAATTGGACTTTGCTGTTCTTTTTGAGTTTGGCTCCAATATATCCGTATCCAACATAATCGAAGGTATTTCCATAAGCGATGACTTCAGTTTCATCACCTTGTCTAAGATTGACTCTTGGAACTTTATCGATGGTTGAGGCCATAGCATCTTTCATGATTCTGGTTTCTTCCAATCTGGATGGTTGAATTTCTCTGAATTTGATTTCATTTTTAGAGCAATAATTGATAACATAGTGAGCATCTCTGTCAATAACTTCAGATTTGAGTCTCAAAATATATCTTCCTTTAACAGCTTTAAGGAAATGAGCATCACCATTGTTATATCCTCTGAGGTATTCAATTTCATAGGTTTCATAATTAAGTCTGTTGAAATCTTTTTCGAATGCATCTTGATATGGAGTAGTATCGCTGTTTGCGTTATCCTTGACAAGAATATATTTGTTATACAAATATCTTCCCTTTCTGCTACCTTTTCCTCCATATTCCTTTTGATGCTTTTCCATTTCGAGCTTTGACTTGCTTGAACTTGGAGAAATTCTGTTCGATGGAACTTGTTTGATACTGAAATCAAGGAAAGTTTCTTCAGGAATGTTAAATTCCAAATATATGGCGTTAGTTCTCTTAGCTGGATATGTGAATTTCCAGAAACCTGAAATACAGTCAGATCCAACTCTTCTGGTTGTGATGTAGCATGAAGAGAAAAGATTTTTCAAGTCTTGTCCTTCGACAGTAAAGTATCTATCAAGACCGAAGCTCTCAGATCTTTTATCATTGACTGTTTGTTCATCAATAAGTTTTGAGGATTGAAGATGTTGACTGAGAACAGCGCTGTGGGTGGTCTTGAATTCGTTGTCAAGAATCGACTTCTTTCCTGCCCAAGATGTTTTGTTACTGCTTCTAATTGTAGCAATGTAATTAACTTTTTGGTTGACTCTACTGGTGGTACTTTGGTTTTTAATTCCGCTTGCTGTATTTTTAGCTTGACCTTACTCAACTAAGTTTACAAGTTCATAACAAGCTTCATTTGGAATCAAACCTGATTACTTGACGTGGCTTGAATTCTTAGTTTTAAGAATGAAGTGTCCTTTATGAACTTTATTGACATTGTTTCTAACGAATTTGTCGAAATCAATTGCTAAGTTGATGAATTTCCAGTTGCTGTTTGAGAAACAGTTAATAAACTCAAATGGAGCTGAGTTTTTAACCCCAATGTATCCTCCCTCGCTTGATGGATCGTAGTTATAATCCTTGCAAAGAACATAATTTCTTTTAGCCCAAAATTTAAGAAGAATAAGTTGCCATGGTTGTTAGAGATCCATACCCCAAATTGGTTTTCCGCTCTTTTCATAGACTGGAATAAAATCGTCAACGACATCAGTTTACCATCTTCCATTGTAATTGACAACAGCGTGATACATTCCGCTTGGTTGGAAATCTTGGGTAAAGAAAAGTGATTTATATTCTGAGGCGGGGAAAAGTCCGAGCTCGTGAAGGAAATGAGGAACAGCAGTAACATCCTAAACTTTTCTGAGTGGTTCGTTGTAGTCATTGTCTGGGAAGAATTTTGGTCTAAGCTCTGGATTGGTTGGATAAAGATGTCCCAATCTTCTGAGAATGACTTTGTCAGGATTGTTTGGATCAAGGATTTTAAGATTTTCAGTTGCTCTAACATCCCATTCGTCATCGAAGAAAACTTTGTCAGTTCCGAATCCGAAGAGAGTTTTATTTTTTTCAACTTCTTCAGTAAAATGGACTTTTCTGTATCCATATCCGTCGAGTTTGAATGCGTTACTGGCGATATTATCTTCAGCTTTGAATGATTTGTTATCAAATCTCATCCAGTGAGTGGATTAGGCACTTTCTTTGATATTCACTGTGTTTGGATCAATCATTATTTTTTTCAAATCTTAATTATTATGGTTTTAAAAACTTCAAAATAAAATTTATCTCATCTTATTTCATTTCAACCATGAATTATTTAATTTGTAGCACAAATCATAAAATATTTTCAAAAATACATTGAAAGTATTTCTATCATTTGTCTCATCAGAAGATTAATTCTCGACTTGTTTCTCAATCATCCTATAGGTTTCATTGATTAAATAGATTAAGTGAAAATTGATAACAGAATAAAATATCTGAAAGATTAGATGTGATAATATAAAAGTGAAAAAGAATAAAATCAGTTCTATTCAATAATTTGTGCAATTTATTAGAAAAGTAGATCCTCATTCGGTTTACTAATTTTCCGAATAAATTCAAAAGATTTGGAACTGTTTTCACTAATGCTTAATGAAGAGGAATCCTCTGTTGTCGATTACCGTTTTAAATCATATAATTTCTTTTATTATACAACCACTTTATTTTCTTTTGCAAATTTGTCCTGTAACTAAAGGATTAATGTCGTGAAATTGTTGTTCCTGAGACATTTTTTATGATATTAATCGTCCATATGCTCAAGATATTAGTTGTAATCATCTTTGCAGACAAAGCAATAATTTCTTTTTCTGGCGTGTCTAGGAACCCACTGAATAAAATGATAAATGTACAATCGTTTAGTCAGAATTAACATCTTATTCGACTTTAAGTCTATGATTTTTGAGGACTCTCTAGTCGTTTTCTTAGTAATATTTCTGAAATATTTAAAAAGGTTACTTTTTCTTCCTCAAGATAAAAACTTGGAGTATAGAATTTTTTGTCAGGATTTAAAAGGGGGACGATCTTTTAGAATTAGTTATTTTGCCTGAGTTTAAGTAAATAATTACTTGTTCAGACGTGGACAGAGCCTGATTTTGAAGTTTCTTTTGTAATAAAGGTTGGTGGATAGAGGATTGAGTTCTAAGAGATGATTTTTGCACCAGCCAGTGGAACATGAGGAACATCTGGGCTTTTTAGGCATGAAGTTTGAATTGAATTATATTGTTGCTTGATAATAAATATATTCGGGAAGGGATTAATTAACTACTTATCTACGTTATGACGATGTAATGAATTTTTTCCTATACTATTGATTTTTCTCCCTTATTACAATTTATCTCGATTATTAACTTTTGACATACGCTTTATTATCATACTAAAACATCATTAAATTCAATCTTTCTCAAAGATCTTTTGCTTTTGTATTCTCAAGAGATCTTCATCTTTTCTTTTGCCAGATCCTCTCAATCTTTGGCCATAATTAAATAACAATTTTATGAAATATTTTCAGCCTCAAAAATATACAAATCAACTCACAGTTACAATTGTTATGGGCTTTATTCTTATTGCTCTACTGATTATTCTTCTACAGGTTCACTTTCTTAAGCTTAGGCTGTATTTTCTGTTTCTTAACTTTTTGTTTCTTCTTCTGTTTGACCTTCGTTATCAAGATCGATGACCTCATCAGTTTTTGGCGTTTCTTCCTTTACTTACTTTTATTCAGCAGCAGGCTCCAAAGTCAATAAGTCTTCTTCAGTTACTTCAATTTATTCAATGGGGTTCTTGACACCGAGGGCAGTGTTGATAAGTTCAAAAACATTATGTGAAAAATACAAAGGATCTTTAACAATGTATCCTGAATGGATCAAAGCAGCATAATAAAGATTTTTAATTAATTTGGCACTGTTTTCATCAGGTTATTCCTTCAAATAAAACATAAAAGTACTTCAACGATTTTATTAAGTTCTTGAATAATTGGAGCATGGGGATTGATTTCGAGGATATTTTTTTCCTTGTGGTATTTTACTTGTGATCTCATTGATGAGGCGGCCTCAATTCTTTCTCTGTTTGGTGTGTCATTCATCATATCGGCGACAATGACAACAGGTTGATCGATAAGTCTTGTTGAGATTTTTACGTCCTTGATGTAATCTTTCAATTCTTTTTGAGCATAATCAATCAATGGCTGGTAAATTTTGGTCAAATATTTGACTTACTTTCTGAGGTCATCATTTTTATAGGGTTCTTTAAAATCGTTTCTAGCGACATTGACGATTTTGTATTTTTTATATTCTCTAAAATGGTGAATAATAGTTTAATCCAAGGGGTCATCACCAAGAATAACTTCATATCCTTCTCTAACTAATTTTTAGATTAAAGGTGAATATTGAAGGGATTCCTTGTTTTCGCCACCTAAAAAGAAAATGTTCTTTTGGCCTTCTTTCATTCTACCGATGTAATCATCCAAAGAAGTGAGTTGAGTGACATTGTTAGTAGTGTACCATCTGGTCAAGACTGCAAGTTTGTCTCTGTTTTGATAATCTTCAATCATGCCTAATTTAATGTTCTTTCCGAAGTTTTTCCAAAACTTATTAAATGTATCAACTTTTTTCTCATAAGCTGAGGCAAAACCGATATTTTCTTCTTCGTCTTCTTATTTTTCATCTTCAAACAAATCCTCTTCATCTTCAGGTTCAGGATTGAAGCTGACTAACATATCAACAGATTTGCTTAAAAGTTTTTGGGCAATCTTTTTAAGAATTTCAACTTGTTGAATATTTTCTCTATCGACATTTAAAGGTAAGTTATCGGAATCAACAATGGCTTTGATGAAATTCAAATATTTTGGTAACAAATCTTCAAATTTATCATTGACCAAAACCCTTCTGACAAAAAGTTTAACTTCATTTTTCTTTTCATAAAACTTTTCGAATTGGTCATATGGAGCTCTTTAAGGAATATACATAAGACCAGTGAAATCAATATCACCTTCGGCTTTGAAATGTGACCAGGTAAGAGGATCGCTTGTATCCTTGAAAACATTTTTGTAAAAATCTTTATATTAAGTTTTAGTGACTTCACTCTTGGATTTGAGCCAAAGAGGTTTGTTTTCGTTAAGTCTTTCATATTTATAATTCCAAGCTTGCTTTGTAGTAGTTCTATTAACTGAGTTTTCAATATCTTCTTCAGTGAATTATTTTCCTTCTTCTTACCATTTTTTCTTCAATTATTCGTACTCTTTTTCAAGTTATTCGTCTGATTTCTCAACTTTTTCTTCATAAAAGTTTTTCTTTCTCAAATAAATTGGATAGTTAATAAATGAGGAATATCTTTGGATGAGTTTTTCTAATTCTTCATAAGTGCTATATTCTGTAGAGTCCTCTTTTAAGTACAATCTGACGATGGTACCTCTTTTCAAAGGAACTGAATTATCTTCCTCAACGGTGAAAGAGTTTGAGGCTGAACTGATCCATTTATGCTGGATGTCATCGTTATTTTTAGAAACGACTTATACCTTTGAGGCCACAAGGAAAGATGAATAAAATCCGACACCGAACTGTCCGATAAGGTTAATATCTCCACTTTTAAGGCCTTCGAGGAAATTAGTGGTTCCAGACTTAGCTACAGTACCAAGATTATTAATAAGCTAGTTTTTAGTCATTCCGATACCATTATCAACGATTTCCAAAATATGTTGGTCTTCATCAAACTGAACTTTGATTTCTAACTAAGTTTAACTGCCTAATATTTCAGGATCCTTAATCGCTAGGAATCTAATTTTATCAAGAGCGTCAGATGCGTTACTGATCAATTATCTTAAGAAAATTTCTTTTTGTGTGTAAAGAGAGTTAATGATGATATCCATTAATCTAGAATTTAATCAGAGGTACCTTCCGACTTCTGCTACGAATTGGAATTTCTATTCTTATGCTAGGACTGTGAATCCGGAGAAGATTACCATAAAGGCCATCAACAAAGGAATAATTCTCACCCTCATTTGACTGAATCTTTTATTATACGTGTTAATAAATTATTGTTTAAATTCTATATTTAACTTATTCAATCAATTGCTTATAATTATTTCTATTTTTTAAACTAACACCTTCAAACTTTAATTAATCATTAAAGAAAAGCAAGTTATATAGAAATTTATAAAAATTTCGTTAAGGAAAAACAATATTTCTAACTTTTAGTTTTAAAAAAACATAAAAAATGTCAGACGAATAGTAATCAAACGTTAACTCATAATAAGAAGAGGAAGACGATGAATAAAACAGTGAATAAGAAGAATAGGATGATGATGACTAGGATGAAGATGATTAAGATGATGATTAATAGTAAGGCAGTGGTGATGACGATGAGGATGAAGATGGATCGGGTGATGACGATTAGTAATAATCGGGCTCAGGCGATGATGATGATTAATAATAATCCAAATAGTAATAATAGTAAGAGGAGAACAAAAAGTTGCCTACTTTTAAAATGGTCAGTCGATAACAACCTGAATAGTTTAAGTTCACTTCTTTATTGAGCGAAATATCCAACCTTTCATGCTCTGTTGATAACTTCATTGGCACTTTGCATACAGGAGCGTAGTAAGGAATGCCCAGAAGGACGTATTCTAATAATTATGCCACACAAGATAAGTTTTATCAACCCAGGCTGGAAGATATTAAAGTGCCTGAACCCCAAGTGCAATCACGGGTTGTTATTATGAAAGACAATGACGCTCAAGTTGATATGAAGCCTCAAATTATTATCCAGCCCACTAAAGCTGTCAAAGAGGATCCTGTTATCCAAGCCAAGCCATATAAAATATCAACAGAAAGTTAAAAATTCCTTTCTCAACTTTACTAAGAAAACAAAAAACTCAAAAGATGGCAAGTCAACCCAACCCATCCAATGAACTCGTATATGACTTCATTTACAAATTCAAACGGTTTTTCAAACTCAAATAAAGGTTTTTACAACAGCAAAGACAAGTTTTAAAGAAAGTAGTATTAAAAAGGTCTTTTTAATGTGGATGAAAGAAATAAATAAATAGATTAGGCTATAATGATGCTTAAACGGTAAGAATAAGATTAGTATTGATTCAAATGATAAAAATTAAAGCCATTCATTTTCATAAAGTTAGATACTATCATTTTTTGGACATAAATTGATTTCTTAACATTTTTATTGCCCTTTAATCATATTAAAAATTTAAAAAAAGAGATTTTTTTTAGATAAAATTAAGTATTAAGTATAGCGTTAATTTAAGTTTATTTTTTTTTTTCAATAATTCATGTCTTCTAAAATTAATATAAAAACTTTAAATACGAAAGCTGAGTTATCTTTACTAATGCAGTTAATTAAATTGAAAAAACGCAAGCAAAATCTTGGATTAAAGATCCTTCCTTTAAGAAAAATTAACTCAACATCGATGGATGTCTTTTGATATTTTAAATGGTTTCTTTTATAAAAATATATTAAAGCTTAAATCAGAAGAAATTCGAATCACAGGCTGTAGTGAGCCCAAATTGAGATGCTTTCGCTTATTAATGACATTTTGCATTGATATCATTGATAGATTTAATTTTCTAATTCAAATTAGCTTCGCTTTTAAAAAGTTTTTATAATTATTACTTGGGTATTTAAATAAACAAACATCTTTCCCTCTTTCTTAAAATCTTTTTAAATATGAGTCTCCCACTTAGTATGAATTTCAAACACTCAATAATTCATTTCGCTAAAGAGGTCGAAAAGCAAAACCAAAGACTCAAATACTTGGTTTCCGTCAAAAATTCAATTTTTACTTAAAATACAGAAGTTCTTTAAAAACAATCACAAACCAATTAATATGACGAGGATGCTGTCTAAAGTTAAAACCTCATCTCTTAAACCAATTCTGCTAAAATCATGCAACCAAAGGTGAAACAAATTAGAAAATCTGGTGCTCAAAAAACTCATTATAAGAAAAAATCTAAAAGAGAAGATTGAGGAATCTTTCTAAAAAATGATCGAGAAAAAACAATGATAAGCTAAAATATATTTTTTTCATCTTTTAAAGAATTTTCATTTTTCTTTTTATTGCCATTTTTTCATTATCAATAATCTAATCAAAATTTACTCTCCAAATAAAATCTATTTTGATAAAATTATTGCTTTGCTATTAATCATGAAAATTTTTATATAAGATTTTAGGATCTTTTAATAAATAAAAAGATTCGATTTAAGATAAAATAGGCAAACTAATAATAAAGATTTAAAAAATATTTAAAATTCAATGTCAATTCACGAATATAACGGAGGAACTCTTGTGGGCATGGTTGGAAAGGATTGTGTCGGAATCGCTTGTGACAGAAGATTTGGTAAACAAATGCTCACAATTACTAACGACTTCCAAAGAGTCTTCAAATATCAAGATAATTTGATCATGGGTCTCGGAGGACTCGGAACTGACATCCAAACTTTCTCAGCCCTTATGGAACAAAAAGTCAACCTTTACACTCTTAAATAAAACAAACCAATCAAGCCAATTACTTTCTGTAATCTCGTCGCTTACTCATTGTTCGAAAAAAGGTAAAATCTTTAATAAATGAAGATTCGGATCATGGATCGTCCAACCAATCGTAGCAGGTGTTCAAGATGGAGAGCCAGTACTTGCCAGTTACGACTCAATTGGTGCTCAATGTATGATTGAGCGATTCCAATGTGCAGGAACAGGTTCATAGGAATTGATGGCCATTTGTGAGGCTTATTACAAACCAAATATGTAAAAGTAAGAACTTTCTTTCAAACTTCATCAAATATTGACATCTGCCTGTGATAGAGATATGCTTTCAGGTTGGGGAGCAATCGTCTATATTGTCAGCAAAGATGGAGTCACCACTGAATTCATCAAAACCAAGCAATCATGATCTTTATAGGATGTTTTTATATTGATTTTTTTATTTGATAATTTAAAAAAGTTTTAAATAATTGAGTGTAAATTTAAAGGATATTCAACAAATCAGAGTTTTTGGAAGCTGACAGTATCGATTGATTGAACAACATCTTCCCATGATTCAATTTTTTCATAAATGTCATCAACGCTGACTTTAGCATCTTCAACGACACAACCGCATTGTAATTTGTTCATACCGAAGGCAATTGGTAAGATCTTTGGTTCGTTGTTCCAAACCAAACCGTCAATAACGATTTCGGATTTGATCTTTTCGAACAAAGCGAGCAAGTCAGTTTCCATTTCGTAGACTTTAACGTCGAAAACGATCATTGACTTGGCAGCTGGCTTTTCTTTCTTTGGCTTGGCTGGTTGTGGTTTTGGCTTTGGAGCTTGTGTGGCTGGGGTTGAAGATTCTCCGAACAAATCATCATCATCAGCAACTGGTTCTGGTTTCTTTTCTTCCTTCTTTTGTGGTTTTTGTTGTTTTCCCTTGAAGGCTTTGTGGGCTTCCTTGGGGAGGTCTTTTGATCCAACAGTGGCATCAACGGCAACGACGCTCAAATACCAAGCAGTAACAGTTGGGTAAGCTTTTCTTTCTTCTTCTCCGAGAAGGGTAGTCAAGACGACTGATAATCCGGTGGCGATGGAAAGATCAGCGATTGACAATTCTTCTCCGACTAAGAATTTTTTACCTGACAAGTGTGATTCCAAAACTTTCAAGAATTTGTGAATATCTTCAGCAACAACGGTGGTGTTAACTTCTTTTCCATCTCTGGCAACGACGACGGCTGAGACAGCGGCTTCAAAGTCGCAGACTGAAACGTCAAGCCATTGATCAATCAAAGATTGGTTGTGGATGTTCTTTCCTCCGTAGAGTTTTCCTTGGGTGTTGGCCAAATATCTGATGATGGTGTTTGATGAGAAGAAAGTTCCTTCAGCAGTTTGGAGTAATGGGAGGGTGTTGAATGGTGAGATAGTGCTAAGATCAGAGGTGGTTTCATGGGCAACTTCTTCGAGTTGAACGCCAAGGGCGGCAGCAACGGCTTTGACTTTTCTGTATCTGTGGTTGACGGCTCCTTCAGTGCTGTAGTGTAACTTCATTTGTTGAATTTTGTTGAATTTTATTATAAATCTAAAAGAAAATATCTTAAATTAAAAGATCAAATACTAATTAATAACAGTAAAAATATTTCTATAGCCTTTATTAAAATAATTAAAACTTAAAATAAAAAATAGAGAAAAAATAGATATTAACAAAGCTTATCATCTATGACAAATTAAATCAAGTGATAAACTTTTCAAAATAATTATTATAACTAGAAGTCGTAAAATCTTCTTTTGGCGTGTTTAGAACTGTTTAAATTTATTTGAATTGAAGTAATTTTTTGAAATTGCCTTTCTCAATACATGATTCGATTTATTTTAAACTGCCAATTATAGTGATGCATAAGTGGCCAAGGATGATTAGATTTTCCTATGTACTTGAAAGAAAACTTTTTCTTTTAATTGAGGAGATTTCATCATTCAGACGGTTGAATACTTCCCTTAAAACTGAATTTGTCCCTGACAGATTTTGTTTTGTAATGGTTTATGGAATTACACTATAGTTATTGTCTTACAATTATTTTGTGTACTTAGCAAGATACTCTATATTGACCTCTCTAAACTTTTTAATCTTCAACGCCGACTTTTATCCATCTGCTGTAATCCCATTTGAATCTGCCAATTTATTCAACTATGTGAGTAAAGACATCATATGCTTAAAAATATTTAAGTATTTTTCTTCGTCAAAGTAAACAGTTTCTTTATAGAGGTAAAGAAATTTGAAAATTAATCGGCAATGATGGATAAAAAATATTGCCTCTTTAAAACTAATTTTAGACTTGAATATGTAACTTGCATTATTCTGGTCTTTTTGAACTTATATCGCATCAATTTTTTATGGTTGAGGTGGTGGAAGTAGATCCAGTTGTTGTGCCTGGAAATTAACAAAATTCTCATTGGTTTATCCTTGAATACTTGGATTATAAAATCCATTCATAGAATTGTAACCTATTGAGTCAAAATTTGATTTCTTTTTTGAATGAGTCTGGTAATGAGAGATAGGATAGTTCTGGTTTTGCGTATCGTTTTGATAACTGGAATTGAAGATACCATTCGTTTACTGAATAAATTGATTTTGAGGTATCATCGGATTTTATACACTTTGAAAAACATTTGGTCTTTCAAAACTTTGTGCAATACCTGTGGGGCTGATCAAATTTATCATTTGAGGATTTTGGCTAATAAAATTTTGATTGTGGGAACTTGGTGGTCGAAGAGAGTTGATCATTGTTGTCCTTTTAGATGGACTGTGAAATTACACTCTATTTGGGTTCCCAAGGATAGGTGGCCTACGAGGGCTTTGAAAATCATAAGTATTTTGCCTCTGATTTGACCTCATATCAACAGATTTGAAACCCAAAGGACGTTAGTTTGTCCTTCTTCTTGATGGTTATCTCATCAAAACAACACCTTACTGACGAAAATTATTATTAATTCTTTATTGAGATTGAGGTTGAAACCTTTTCAGATTCTCTTAAGTATTGATCAGATGAACACTTTTTGATGAAGATCTCACCTCGAACCCATTAAACAAATTTTGACCATCTAACTGCTTTAATCTTCTTATGTACCCTAAATTCATAAGCTGTTAAATGGTAGCTCTTTTTTGCTAATTTATTTCAAGACATGTCAATATAAACTATTTTATATCCTGTGGTAGGTCGCTGCGAAGTTGATTCCAATTTAATGGAATTATTACATTTCTTTTTAACTATTATTAAGTTTTGCAATTTATATATGGTGATGAGCCATGAAAAAGTTAATACACTAAAATACCCAAAGCCCAAACTTATGTTTTTGGGCCATATACGTTATGTAAAATGCCTTAAGGAGCCATGTATAATGGAGAACCAATATTGAGGTCTTTGAAGTTATGACTGGATAGAATAAAATGTACTTGATTTATTTAGCAAAACCGAAATCAGCAATTTTTGCCCTTCCATTATGTAAAAAAATATTTGCCGATTTAAGGTCTCTGTGAACAATATTATTTTGTGACAAATAAAGAAGTCCTTCATAAACATCTTTGATAATTGGATTAGCCTCATGCTAATCAAAAGTTTTTTTGAATTTGAGATGATTTTCTAAGTTGCCTTGGTTACACAGTTCAGTGATTATATAGCAGTTCCTGTTACTGGTGAAGATTTAATAACATTTGAGTACACTGGGATGGTTGAGTTTTTTGAGTATCTCGATTTATTGGAAAAGCAATTATTAGAGTTTTTTTGATTTTAACGAGTTCAATTCGATAATTTTGATAGCGACTATTTCCTCTAAATGAATATCTTAAAAAGATTACTTGTGATTTCATTGTAGCCCTTGTAGCATTTGGAGAAATTTCCAGCACCAAGAAAATCCGAATAATTAAAGACGTAGTTTTGGATTCGCTTACCAGTCTCATTGAGAGGGTAGTTCATTATTATTTTTTGTCTTTTTATTTTTAATTTTTAATTTCACAACCATTTTACTTTATATACTTTAAACTTTTTTTTAAATCTTACTTCCATTTCAATTTATCTTTTTAAAATAAAAAATCTTCTATTTTTTTGTCTGTAAAATCGATTTGTAAAGATTAGTAAAAAAAAATTATCAATAAAATCATCAACAACAATTTTTCGACCTCCTCCAATGCTTTTGATGAGATTAATGTGGATAAGCGTGATGCTACCAATTTTACTTGGATTCCATTGACATTCTAGGCTATTTATTTTGATGTTGATGATGATGATAAGACGACGACCTTGCCTTAAACTATTGTTTTCTGCTTTCCTATAATTTTTGTTTCTTTTGATTTAATTCTTCATTTTTGCACTATAATCGATATCTGTCTAACAAAAGTTTTTGCTATTACAATATTGACATACGATACT
>Ga0102832_1001018_pt1 | contig 26753 bp, 24 predicted proteins | sample EBPBio282013_DNA_FD_88942 | JGI IMG/M metagenome (GOLD analysis project Ga0102832, IMG submission 88942) | Wastewater treatment Type I Accumulibacter community from EBPR Bioreactor in Madison, WI, USA - Reactor 2_5/28/2013_ DNA (Illumina Assembly) | ecosystem: Engineered > Bioreactor > EBPR >... | reverse complement strand
CTGCATCATCACCGTCTTGCCGGTCTTGGGCTGGGCCACCAGCAGCGCGCGCTGGCCTTTGCCGATCGGCGCCACCAGGTCGATGATGCGGCTGGTGATGTTCTCTTCGCTCTTGATGTCGCGCTCGAGCTTGAACTGCTCCTTGGGGAACAAGGGCGTCAGGTTCTCGAACATGATCTTGTGCTTGCTCTCCTCGGGCGTCACGCCGTTCACGCGGTCGACCTTGACCAGCGCGAAGTAGCGTTCGCCGTCCTTGGGCACGCGCACCTCGCCCTCGATCATGTCGCCGGTGTGCAGGTTGAAGCGGCGGATCTGGCTGGGGCTGAGGTAGATGTCGTCGGTGGAGGCCATGTAGCTGGCCTCGATCGAGCGCAGGAAGCCGAAGCCATCGGGCAGCACTTCGAGCACGCCGTCGCCGAAGACCTGCTCGCCGGCCTTGGCGCGCTTCTTCATGATCGCGAACATCAGCTCCTGCTTGCGCAAGCGGGTGACGTTCTCGATCTCCAGCGCTTCGCCCATCTTGATGAGCTCGCTGACGTGCTGCGCCTTCAGTTCGGAAAGATGCATGGGGAAAAGTCCCTCGGGGTCGGCCGCCACAGCCGGGGGCGGCGTTCAGGGCCGGCACCGACGATCGCCGCGCCGCCGCACAGCAGGCCTTCGCGGGGCCTGGCCGTGTGGGATGCACGCTTGGAGTGTCGGGCCGGATCCGCGTGGACCCGGCATCGAGGCCGGAGGAGTCCGGCAGCCGGGGGCGCGGTGGCTGTCACACGGGGCCTGGCGCGCAGCGCGCTGCCGGTCCCGTGGAAGGTGATTATAGGTGGCCGTCGACGAAGGCCGTCAACTCGCGCTTGGGACGGGCGCCGGTCAGCTCGGCAACCTTCTGTCCGCCCTTGAAGATCATCAGCGTCGGGATGCCGCGGATGCCGAACTTGGCCGGCACCTCGCGGTTGTCGTCGACGTTCATCTTGGCGATCTGCAGGCGGCCGCCGTAGTCCTTGGACATCTCGTCGAGGATGGGGGCGATCATCTTGCAGGGGCCGCACCATTCCGCCCAGTAGTCCACCAGCACCGGCACGTCGGACTTGATGACGTCGCTCTCGAACGAGTCGTCGGTGATGTGTTTGATCAGTTCGCTGCTCATGCGAGGGTCTCCATGGCCACTCGTCGAAGGGACTCTGTGGACGAGGCGGCGGCGATTCTGTCATATCGGGTTTGCCGCTGCTGCCGGCGCGGGCGGCGGCCCGAAACCGAAATGGATGCGGCAATGAAAACGGAAATGGCAGGCAAGGGCGTGGCTGTTCGTCGCATGCGGTTCGCGGCGGCGGCGCTCCAATCGAAGGCATGTCATCCGCCACCCCGTCGGCCGGCAGCCCTGCCGGCGCGCGCAACGGCACGCCGCGCCGCTTTTCGCGCTTTGCCTTGCAACGCCTGCTGGGCAAGAGCGTGCGTACGATGGCGTGGCAGGTCACCGACACGCGGCTGGGCCAGGAACTGGTGCTGATGCTGCCGCGCCTGGTGCCGCAAGGTGCCGATGGGCTGGAGCGCTGGCTGCAGCGCGCCCGCAAGGCGGCGCGGCTGAACCATCCGCAGCTGGCGCCCGCCGTCGAATTGGGCGCCCACGACGGCTGGCCCTACGTCACCTACGAGCTGGGCGAGGCGGCCACGCTGACCGACCGCATCGGCAGCCAGGGCCTGCAGCCCGAAGAGGTGGCGCAGATCGGCTGCCAGTTGCTGGGCGCGCTGGCCTACGCCCACGATGCCGGCGCCGCGCACCGCGACCTGCAGACCTACAGCGTGCTCGTCAACGACAAAGGCCAGGCGCGGCTGCTCGGGCTGGAGATCGTGTGCCTCGAAGACGCGCCGCACGCCGGCTTCGACACGCTGTCGCTGCGCGCGCAGCGCGAAGCCGCCGAAGCCGACGTGCTGCAGCTCGGCGTGCTGATGCACGCCATGCTCACTGGCCACCCGGCGCTGGACGAGCCCGACGCCGGCAAGGCCGCCGAGCGGCTGCCGCCGCAGGGCCGCGAGATCCTGCGCCTGGCCTTCAGCACGCCGCGCCCGGTGCCCGAGGCGCTGCGCGTCATCGTCAACCGCGCCACCGACCGCCAGGAACGCCAGCGCTACCGCAGCGCGCGCACGCTGGCCCATGCGCTGGAAGGCTGGCTGCGCAGCAACGCCGGCAACGACGGCGGGCCGCTGGCGCTGCTGCTCGACCGCATGCGCATCGCCGGCGTGCTGCCGGCGTCGCCCGGCGGCGCCGAGCGCGCCGCGCGGCTGGCGTTGATGGAGCGCGGCCGCAACGACGAACTGGCCGAGGTGCTGCTGGAAGACGTGGCGCTGGCGCTGGAGCTGCTGCGGGCCGTCAACATGGCGCAGTTGCGCAGCGGCCAGGTGGCCGGCGCCGGCCCGGTGCTGACGGTGCGCCGCGCCGTCGCCATGTTGGGCCTGGAGGGCGTGCGCCGCGTCGCGCTGGCGCTCAAGCCCTGGCCCGGCCCGCAGGCCGAAGACTTGTCGCAGGCGATGGCGCGCGTTCGGCGCGCCGGCCGCGTGGCGGTGGCCATCCGCCCGGCGGGCTACGACAGCGAAGTGGTCTACCTCGTCACGCTGTTGCAGAACCTGGGGCGGCTGGTCGTGCAGTACCACCAGCCCGACGATGCGGCGCAGATCCGCCGCCTGATGCAGCCCGCGCCCGGCGAGCCCGGCCACCCCGAAGACCCTGGCATGAACGAGCAGGCCGCGTCGATGGCGGTGCTGGGCGTCGACCTGGAGGCCCTGGCCGCCGCGGTGGCGCGCTGGTGGGGCCTGGATGAAAGCGTGGTGCACATGATGCGCCGCCAGTCGCCGAGCGCCGGCGTGCGCCAGCCGGAGAACGACGACGAGTGGATCCGCATCACCGCCAGCTGCGCCAACGAGGTGGTGGACGCCGCCGCGCTGCCCGCCGTGCGCACGCTGCCGGCGCTGCAGGCCGTGGTGCAGCGCTACGGCCGCGCGCTCAACCTCAGCCTGCGCGACCTGCAGGCGGTGCTGCAAGGCGCGCCGCTGGGTGACGATCGCAGCGCCGTATCCGCCACCGCATCCGCCACCGCATCCGCCGCCGCACCGACCGCCGCGCCAAGAGCCGCACCCACCGCCCACGCGCGCGGCGTCGGCCACGGCGCCGAGACCTTGCCGTGACGGCCACCGCTCCCGTGGCGGCGCCCGCGATGGAGCGCCGCGTCGGCCGCTTCGAGCTGCAGCGCCTGCTCGGCCACGGCGCGCACGCCAGCGTGTGGCTGGCGCACGACCCGCGGCTCAAGCGCGAGGTGGCGGTCAAGCTGCTGGAGGCCGATGCCGCCAACGTCGCCGATCCCGTCGATCCCGCGGCCGCCGGCCGCTGGCTGCAGGCGGCACAGGCGGCGGCGCGCCTGGCGCATCCGCACGTCGTGCCGATGCTCGACGCTGGCGTGGACGAAGGCCAGCCCTACCTGGTGTTCGAGTACGTGCCCGGCGGCAGCTTGGCGCAGCGGCTGGCGCGCAGCGGCAAGCTGGCGCCGCGGGCGGCGGCCGAGCTGATGGTCGGCGTGCTCGACGCGCTGGCCGCCGCGCATGAACAAGGCATCCTGCACCGCGACCTCAAGCCGTCCAGCGTGCTGCTGGGCAAGGACGGCCGCGCGCGGGTGATGGACTTCGGCATCGCGGCGCGCGCCGCGCAAGGTGCCGACGCGCGCATCGTCGGCACGCCGGGCTATTTGTCGCCGGAAGCCGCGCGCGGCGAGCCGGCGAACCCGCGCATGGACGTCTTTGCCGCCGGCGCCTTGCTGGGCGAGCTGCTGAGCGGCCAGCGGCTGCTGCACGAGGCCGACCCGCTGCGCGCCTTGCAGCGCGTGCAGGACGAAGACCTGCTGCTGCCGGCCGATGCTGCCATCGACGACCACCTGCGCAGCGTGGTGCAGCGCGCGCTGGCGCGCCAGCCTGAACGCCGCTTCGACAGCGCGGCCGACCTGCGCGACGCGCTGGCCGCCTGGCTTGCCGCCGGCTCGCAGCCGGCACCGGCCAGCGCCGGCCATGCCCGGCTGGACCTGCTGCTGCGGCGCATGCGCGAGAAGAGCGACTTCCCCGCGCTGGGCGACGCCGTCGTGCGCATCCAGCGCACCACCAATTCCGAGACCGAAAGCCTGTCCAGCCTGGCCGCCGACATCCAGCAGGACGTGGCGCTGACCAACAAGCTGCTGCGCCTGGTCAACAGCGTCACCTTCATGCACGCCGGCGGCGGCAGCGTCGCCACCGTGTCGCGTGCGGTGCAGCTCATCGGCTTCGGCGGCGTGCGCAACATGGCCTTGTCGCTGGTGCTGCTGGACCACATGCAGAACAAGCCGCATGCCGAGCAGCTGAAGGGCGAGTTCCTGCGCGCGCTGATGGCCGGCAGCGTGGCCGGTGCGCTGGCGCCGCTGCTGCGCGAGAGCGAAGAGGTCTTCATCGGCGCGCTGTTCCAGAACCTCGGCCGCTTGCTGACCGAGTTCTACTTTCCCGAAGAAGCGCAGCAGATCCGCGAACGCGTGGCCGCCGGCGACGACCGCGAAGACGCCGCCCGCGAGGTGCTGGGCCTGGGCCTGCAGGACCTCGGCGCCGGCGTCGCCAAGGCCTGGGACTTGCCCGAAAGCCTGCAGCGCACGATGCGCGCGCCCGAAGGCGAACTGCCGCCGCGCGCGGTGGAGCCGGGCGCCGAGCGCTTGCGCTGGATCGGCCGTTGCGCCGGCGAGATGAGCGACTGCCTGCTGGCCCACGAGCCGGCCCAAGCCGAAGCCGCGCTGGCCGAACTGGCCGCGCGGCAAGCCCCCGCGCTGGGCCTGCCGCCGCAGGCCTTGCTGCAGGCGGCCGCCACCGCGCGCGGGCAGATCAGCGACTTCGCGCGCGCGATGGGCCTGGACCTGGCGCGTGGCCCGGCGGCGCGCCGTCTGGGCCCCGATGGCGCGCCGCTGGAGGGGCAGGCCGAGGCGGCGCCGCCGCGCTCGTCGGAGGCGGTGACCAAGGCCTTGAGCGCCGGCATTGCCGACATCGCCCACCGCCTGGCCAGCGGCGACTTCAAGCTCAACGAGCTGCTGCAAAGCGTGCTGCAGACCATGCGCCAGGCGCTGGACCTGCAGCGCATCGTGCTGTGCCTGCGCGACCCGCGCACCGACACCATGACCGGCCGCCTGGCGCTCGGCGCCGGGGGCGCGCAGGCGTGCAAGCCGTTCGCCTTCGCGCTGCGCGATGCGCCGGGCGCGCCGCTGGACCTGTTCGCGGCCATTTGCCGCAAGGGCGCCGACACCGTGATCGCCGACGCCACGCGCGCCGGGCGCGCCTCGCGGCTGCCGCCGTGGTACGTGCAATCGTTGAACGCGCCGAGCTTTCTGCTGCTGCCGCTGATGATGAAGACCGCGCCCTTCGGGCTGATCTACGCCGATGCCGCGCGGCCCGGCGCATTGGCGCCCGAGGAAAAGGAACTGGCGCTGTTGCGCGAGCTGCGCAACCAGGTGGTGATGGCCTTCCGCCAGGTCGGCGCCTAAGCAGGGTGCGCAACATGCGCGCGAGTCGCGCTGCGCGCCGGCGCCATGCGGCGCAAAGGTGACGAGCCTTACCCCCGGCACTGGTGGCAACGGTTAGGGCTGCTTGGTTCCCCACCTGACCCGGTTGGCCGCGCTCCCATGCGGGGAGGCCCGTCGGGGGCGGATTGTAGGGGGGAGGCGCGACCAGCCCTCGTGATAGCCCCTCGTGAGCTCCGGGGCCGGCCCTTCAGCGCAATTGCAGCGCGTCGTCGCCGAAGTGCAGGTCCAGCGGCTCGATGATCAACTCCTTCGGCCCGGCCTCCACCACGCCGGCCACGCGCGCGCCCACGCCTTGGGCCTGCGCCACCTGCACCGTGCGCTCGGCGTCGGCCGCCGCGACGAACAGTGCGAAGCCGGCGCCCATGTTCAGCGTGCCGTAGGCTTCCTCGTCGTCCTGCCCGGCTTGCTGCTGGATGAAGCGCAGCACCGGCGGCACCGGCGGCAGCGTGTGGATGCGGTAGCGCAAGGCCTTGGCGTGGCGCAGCAGCTTGCGCCAGCCGTGGCCGGTGATGTTGGCGCAGTAATGCGGCGCGATGCCGGCCTTCCACAGCGCCTCGGTCACCGGGCTGTACAGCACCGTGGGCGCCAGCAGCGCCGCGCCGTAGCTCAAGTCGGGCGCCACCTCGGTCAGCCAGCCGTCGGGGAGGCGCTCCACCAGCTTGCGCGCCAGGCTCAGGCCGTTGGCGTGGATGCCGCTGCTGTCCAGCAGCACGATGGCGTCGCCGGGGCCCAAGGCGTCGCCGACCGACAGCCGCGTCTTCGGGTTGACGATGCCGGTGCAGGCCGCCGCCAGGTCGATGCGCCCGGCCTCGACGATGCCGGCCAGCGCCGGCGTCTCGCCGCCGCCCCAGGCCACGCCGCAGGCGTCGCAAGCGGCCTTCCAGCCCTGCACCAGTGCCTGCGCGCGCTGGCCGTCGCCGAACCAGTCGGAGCCGCCGGCCGCCCAGTAGGCCTGCACCACCAGCGGCGTGGCGCCTACGGTGATGAGGTCGTTGACCGCCATCGCGATGGTGTCCTGCGCGATCGCGCCGTACCAGCTGTGGCCGGTCAGCTTGGCCATCTCGTCGGCCACCAGCGCCTTGGAGCCCAGGCATTCGACGATCGAGGCCAGGTAGAAAGGTCCCACGTCGACCACGTAGGCCGACTCGCCGCGCGACGCCGCCACCTCGGCGAAACCATGCGCGCCCAGGTGCGAAGCGGTGGCCGCCGCGGCGCGCTGGGCGCTGACCTTCAGCGGGTCGATCAAGTCATAGTCGACGCCCGACTGGCGGTAGCTGAGCGTGGTGGGGGCGGGGCTCGTCATGGGCCGGGATTATCGGCGGCGCTCCGTAGAATGCCCCGCGATGAGCACAGTCGTTCTGGCGCGCAAGTACCGGCCCAAGAGCTTCGACCAGATGGTCGGGCAGGAGCACGTCGTGCGCGCGCTGACGAACGCGCTGCAGAACAACCGCCTGCACCATGCCTACCTGTTCACCGGCACGCGCGGCATCGGCAAGACCACGGTGTCGCGCATCCTGGCCAAGTCGCTCAACTGCACCGGGCCGGACGGGCAGGGCGGCGTCACCGCGCACCCCTGCGGCGTGTGCAGCGCCTGCACGCAGATCGACGCCGACCGCTACATCGACTACCTCGAGCTCGACGCCGCCAGCAACCGCAGCATCGACGAGATCCGCGACCTGATCGAGCGCGCCGCCTACAAGCCCGGCGTCGGCCGCTTCAAGGTCTTCATGATCGACGAGGCGCACCAGCTCACCAAGGACGCCTTCAACGCGCTGCTGAAGACGCTGGAAGAGCCGCCCGAGTACCTGAAGTTCGTGCTGGCCACCACCGACCCCGACAAGATGCTGCCCACGGTGCTGAGCCGCTGCCTGCAGTTCAACCTGCGGCCGATGGCGCCCGAGGTGGTGCGCGAGCACCTGGCGCGCGTGCTGCAGGCCGAGGGCGTGGCCAGCGACGACGGCGCGCTGCGCCTGCTGGGCCGCGCGGCGCGCGGCTCGATGCGCGACGCGCTGTCGCTCACCGACCAGGCCATCGCCTACGGCGGCGGCCGGCTCGAAGAAGCCGTGGTGCGCACGATGCTGGGCACGGTGGACCGTCGCCACGCCGCGCAGCTGGTGCAGGCGCTGGCCGCGCGCGATGGCCGCGCGGTGCTGGCGGCCGTCGACGCGCTGCGCGTGCAAGGCTTGTCGGCCGCCGGCACGTTGGAAGAGATGGCCGCGCTGCTGCAGCAGATGGCCGTCGCCCAGGCCGTGCCCGATGCGCTGGACGCTGCCGACCCCGAGCACGAGGCGCCGCTAGCGCTGGCGCCGCTGCTCGCTGCCGACGAGACGCAATTGCTCTACAGCATCGCCTTGCAAGGGCGCGCCGAGATCGCGCTGATGAGCGACGAGTACGCGGCGCTGACCATGGTGCTGTTGCGCTTCCTGGCCTTCCCGGCGGCCGGCCCGGCGGTGGCCAGGGCGCCGGCGGCGCCGGTCGCCGCGGCGCCGCGGCGCGCTCCGGCGCCGGTGGCGGCGGCGCCCGTTGCCGCACCGGCCGCCACACCGGTCACCGCTTCGGTCGCTGCACCCAACGCCGCCGCGGCGCCGGCCGCCGCGCGCCCGGCGGCGCTGTATCGCCCGGCGCCACCGCCGGCGCCCTTGCGTGTCGCCGAGCCCGAGCCGCCGCCCTGGGTCGACGACGGCCCGCCGCCGGAGTTCGACGCCGAGCCGCGCACCGCGCCCTTGCGCGCGCCGGCCCCGCCGGCGTTGACGGTGCCGGCGCCGCGCCCGGCCGCCGCGCCGCTGGCCGCGCCCGAGACCACGCCGCTGGGCGACCGCTGGGCCGCCACCGTGCGTCGCCTGTCCGAGCAGGGCCGCATCGCCGCGCTGGTGCGCGAGCTGGCCTGGCAGGCAGGCGTGCGCGCCGCTGCCGACGAGGCCGACGGCGGCTGCTGCTGGACGCTGCTGGTCGAGCGCGACTCGCTGCGCAGCGACGGCACGCGCGACAAGCTGGCCGCCGCTCTGACGGCCGAACTCGGCGTACCGCAGCGGCTGGTGCTGGAAGCCGGCGTGCCCGCCGATTCCGTCGCCCGCCGCGACGCCTGGGACCGCCAGCGCCGCCAGGCCGAGGCCGAGCACATCATCCGCGGCGACCCCGCGGTGCAGGAACTGCTGTCGCAGTTCAAGACCGCGCGCATCGTGCCCGACAGCATCCGCCCGCTCTGAACGTTATCCACCCTCTCAGGAGAAGCACCATGATGAAAGGCCAGCTCGCCGGTCTGATGAAGCAGGCCCAGGCCATGCAGGACAACCTCAAGAAGGCCCAGGACGAACTGGCCACGATCGAGGTCGAAGGCCAGTCCGGCGCCGGCCTGGTGAAGGTGACGATGACGTGCAAGCACGACGTCAAGCGCGTGGCCATCGATCCCAGCCTGCTGGCCGACGACAAGGACATGCTCGAAGACCTGGTGGCCGCCGCCTTCAACGACGCGGTGCGCCGCGCCGAGGCCGTCAGCACCGAGAAGATGGGCAAGCTCACCGCCGGCATGCCGTTGCCGCCCGGCATGAAATTCCCGTTCTGATGTCCCACCCCCGAAGCGCCTTCGGCGCCTCCCCCTCAAGGGGGCGCCGCCAGCGGCCCGGCAAAGCCGGTTCCGCGGCGGCCGCTTGGGGCCGACTGGCTCATGCCGGGCGAGTGCCGCTGCGCTGCCTGTGCGGCATGGACCCATGGCCGAAGCCGCGCTCGACGACCTGATCGAAGCCCTGCGCCGGCTGCCCGGCGTGGGCGCCAAGTCGGCGCAGCGCATGGCCTTCCACCTGCTGCAGCACGACCGCGACGGCGCGCGCCGGCTGGCGCAGGCGCTGCAGCAGGCGGTGCAGCGCATGCACCATTGCGCGCGCTGCCACACCTTCACCGAAGCCGAGGTCTGCGCCACCTGCCGGGATCCGCAGCGCGACGCGCGGCTGCTGTGCGTGGTGGAGACGCCGGCCGACCAGGCGGCGCTGGAACGCAGCGGCAGCTTCAAAGGGCTGTACTTCGTGCTGATGGGGCGGCTATCGCCGCTGGACGGCGTGGGCCTGGCCGACATCGGCGCCAGCCAGTTGCTGCAGCGCGCGGCCGACGGCGGGGTGCAGGAGGTGATCCTGGCCACCGGCTTCAGCGCCGAAGGCGAGGCCACGGCGCACGCGCTGGGCGAGGCGTTGCGCACGCGCGGCCTCAAGGTCACGCGGCTGGCGCGCGGCGTGCCGGTGGGCAGCGAGTTGGAGTACGTCGACCTCGGCACCATCGCGCACGCGCTGGCCGACCGGCGCTGAACGGCGAAAGCGGCACCGCTTCCGTGAAAGTCATCGGCATCGAATCCTCGTGCGACGAGACCGGCGTCGCCCTCGTCGACGCCGGCGCCAGCGGCACGCCGCGGCTGCTGGCGCACGCGCTGCACAGCCAGGCCGAGATGCACCAGGCCTACGGCGGCGTGGTGCCCGAGCTGGCCTCGCGCGACCACGTGCGGCGCGTGATCCCGCTGCTGCGCCAGGTGCTGGACGAGGCCGGCAGCCGGCCGGCCGACATCGACCTCGTCGCCTACACGCGCGGCCCGGGGCTGGCCGGCGCGCTGCTGGTCGGCGCCGGCGTGGCCGAGGCGTTGGGCGTCGCGCTCGACCGGCCGACGCTGGGCGTGCACCACCTCGAAGGCCATCTGCTGTCGCCCTTTCTGGCGGCCGACGCGCCGGCCTTTCCCTTCATCGCGCTGCTGGTCTCCGGCGGCCACACGCAGCTGATGCGGGTCGACGAGGTCGGGCGTTATGCGCTGCTCGGCGAGACCATCGACGACGCCGCCGGTGAGGCCTTCGACAAGAGCGCCAAGCTGCTGGGCCTGGGCTACCCCGGCGGCCCGGCGCTGGCGCGGCTGGCCGAAAGCGGCCGCGCCGACGCCGTGCCGCTGCCGCGGCCGCTGCTGCACAGCGGCGACCTCGATTTCTCCTTCGCCGGCCTCAAGACCGCAGTGATGACGCGGCTGCGCGCGTTGGGCCCGCAGCCCACCGAGGCCGCGCGCGCCGACCTCGCGGCTTCGGCGCAGGCCGCCATCGTCGACGTGCTGGTGGCCAAGACGCTGCGCGCGCTGGCCGACAGTGGCCTGCAACGCCTGGTGGTGGCCGGCGGCGTCGGCGCCAACCGGCGGCTGCGCGCGCAACTCGACGCGGCGGCCGCGCGGCGCGGCTTTCGCGTCCACTACCCGCCGCTGGACCTGTGCACCGACAACGGCGCGATGATTGCGCTGGCCGGCGCCTTGCGCGCGCAGCGCGGGCTGGATCGCGGCCGCCGCGCCGGCCCCTTCGACGTGCGGCCGCGCTGGCCGCTGGACCAGATCTGAAAGAACGACTGCCATGAGACCCGAGATCCAGGCCCTGCCGGGCTCCCGCATCCGCGAGGTGGCCAACGCCGCGATGGGCCGCAGCGACGTGCTGGCCTTCTGGTTCGGCGAGAGCGACGAAGTCACGCCGCAGCCGATCCGCGACGCCGCGGTGCGCTCGCTGCAGGCCGGCGAGACCTTCTACGCGCACAACCTCGGCCTGCCCGAGTTGCGCGCCGAGCTGGCGGGTTATGTCGGCGGCCTGCATGGTGGAGCTCATGGCGCCGTGGGCGACGAGCGCATCGCCGTCACCTCCTCGGGCGTCAACGCGCTGATGCTGGCCGTGCAGATGCTGGCCGGCGCCGGCGACGAGGTGGTGGCCGTGGTGCCGGTGTGGCCCAACCTGACGGCGCAGCCGGCGATCCTGGGCGCCCACGTGCGCTGCGTCGCGCTGCGGCCCGGCGCCGACGGCGCCTGGCGGCTCGACCTCGACGAGCTGCTGGCCGCGCTGACGCCGCGCACCCGCGTGCTGGTGGTCAACGCGCCGAACAACCCCACCGGCTGGACGCTGACGCGCGACGAGCAGCAGGCCTTGCTGGCGCATTGCCGGCGCACCGGCACCTGGATCCTGGCCGACGAGGTCTACGAGCGGCTGTCGTACGCCGGCGGGGCCTGCGCGCCCAGCTTCCTGGACATCGCCGGGCCGGACGACCGCCTGGTCGTCGCGCACAGCTTTTCCAAGAGCTTTCTGATGACGGGCTGGCGGCTGGGCTGGCTGGTGCTGCCGCGCGGGCACCTGGACGCCATCGGCAAGCTCATCGAGTTCAACACCTCGTGCGCGCCGGTCTTCGTGCAGCGCGGCGCGCTGGCCGGGCTGGCGATGGCCGAGACCTTCGTGCCCGGCCTGGTGCAACGCCTGCAGGCCTGCCGCGACCGCCTGGTGGCGGGGCTGCAGGCCTTGCCGGGCGTGCGCGCGGCGCCGGCGCCGGGCGGCATGTATGCGTTCTTTCGCATCGAAGGGCAGGACGATTCGCTGGCGCTGGCCAAGCGGCTGGTCACCGAGCATGGCCTGGGCCTGGCGCCGGGCGTGGCCTTCGGCGCGGCCGGCGAGGGCTGGCTGCGCTGGTGCTTTGCCTCGCGCGACCCGGCGCGGCTGGACCAGGGCTTGCAGCGGCTGGCCGGCGCGCTGCGCGCAATGGCATAATCGCGCGTTCCCTCGGCAGCGATGCCAAGGGAATTCCAAGCACGGCGCCGGTCGGTTTCACTGGCGTCCGCAAGTCGAAACCGGAAACCGTCCAAGGCCAGCGGCGCTCTTGCGCCCGTCGTCATGGCGGCTTCCTCCCCACCGGAACACAGGAAATCCCATGAGCCTGGCTACCACCCAGAAGGCCGAGATCGTCAAGGCCAACGCCCGTGCCGCCAACGACACCGGCAGCCCCGAAGTGCAGGTTGCGCTGCTCACCGCGCGCATCAACGAGCTGACGCCGCACTTCAAGCAGCACCTGAAAGACCACCACGGCCGCCGCGGCCTGCTGAAGATGGTCAACCAGCGCAAGCGCCTGCTGGCCTACCTGAAGGACCGCGACGCCGACCGCTACACCGCGCTGATCGCCAAGCTGGGCCTGCGCAAGTAAGACCCGCGCCGCCGCGGGGCGTGCCCCGCGGCGAACGCCGCTTTCCGGAGACGGCAAGGACGCAACGCTGCTGTGTCATTCCACTGGCGCCCGGCCTCGCAGCCGCGGGCCCCGCTGGAATGGCATTGCGTCGTGCCGAACCGCCTCCGCCACCCACCCGCAACGGAGACATCCGCATGAGCATCTTCAACAAGGTCAGCAAGACCTTCCAATGGGGCCAGCACACCGTCACGCTGGAGACCGGCGAGATCGCCCGCCAGAGCGGCGGCGCCGTCGTCTGCAGCATCGGCGACACCGTGGTCCTGGCCACCGTGGTGGCCAAGAGCGAAGCCAAGGCGGGGCAGGACTTCTTCCCGCTGACCGTCGACTACATCGAGAAGACCTACGCCGCCGGCAAGATCCCCGGCAGCTTCTTCAAGCGCGAAGGCCGCCCCAGCGAGCTGGAGACGCTGACCAGCCGCCTGATCGACCGCCCGATCCGCCCGCTGTTCCCCGACGGCTTCTTCAACGAAGTGCAGGTCGTCGTCCACGTGCTGAGCCTGGACCCCGAGATCCAGGCCGACATCGCCGCGCTGATCGGCACCAGCGCCGCGCTGGCGATCAGCGGCATTCCGTTCAACGGGCCGGTCGGCGCCGCGCGCGTGGGCTACGTCAACGGCGAATACGTGCTGAACCCGGGCAAGGGCCAGCTCGCCGACAGCAAGCTCGACCTGGTGGTCGCCGGCACCGAAGCCGCGGTGCTGATGGTCGAATCCGAAGCCGACCAGCTCTCCGAAGAGGTGATGCTGGGCGCCGTGGTCTTCGGCCACGACCAGGGCAAGATCGCGATCGCTGCCATCAACGACCTGGTGCGCGAAGCCGGCAAGCCCGAGTGGGCCTGGCAGGCGCCGGCCAAGGACGAAGCCTTCATCGCCAAGGTCACCGCGCTGGCCGAAGACCCGCTGCGCGCGGCCTACCAGATCCGCAGCAAGCAGGCCCGCACCCAGGCCTGCCGCGACGCCTACGGCGCGACGATGAACGCGCTGAAGGCCGAAGGCGTGGAGTTCGACAGCGTCAAGGTCGAAGGCCTGCTGTTCGAGATCGAGAGCCGCATCGTGCGCGGCCAGATCCTCGCCGGCGAGCCGCGCATCGACGGCCGCGACACGCGCACCGTGCGCCCGATCGAGATCCGCTCCGGCGTGCTGCCGCGCGCCCACGGCTCGGCGCTGTTCACGCGTGGTGAAACGCAGGCCCTGGTGGTCGCCACGCTCGGCACCGAGCGCGACGCGCAGCGCATCGACGCGCTGGCCGGCGAGTTCGAAGACCGCTTCATGCTCCACTACAACATGCCGCCTTTCGCCACCGGCGAGACCGGCCGCGTGGGCAGCCCCAAGCGGCGCGAGATCGGCCACGGCCGGCTGGCCAAGCGCGCGCTGATCGCCGTGCTGCCGAGCAAGGAAGATTTCCCGTACACGCTGCGCGTGGTGTCGGAGATCACCGAGAGCAACGGCTCGTCGTCGATGGCCAGCGTCTGCGGCGGCTGCCTCAGCCTGATGGACGCCGGCGTGCCGATGAAGGCGCACGTGGCCGGCATCGCGATGGGCCTGATCAAGGAAGGCAACCGCTTCGCGGTGCTGACCGACATCCTGGGCGACGAGGACCACCTGGGCGACATGGACTTCAAGGTGGCCGGCACCACCAGCGGCGTCACGGCGCTGCAGATGGACATCAAGATCCAGGGCATCACCAAGGAAATCATGCAGGTCGCGCTGGCGCAGGCCAAGGAAGCGCGGCTGCACATCCTCGGCAAGATGGTCGACGCGGTGGGCGGCGCCAAGACCGAGGTGAGCCAGTTCGCGCCGCGCCTGTACACGATGAAGATCAACCCGGAGAAGATCCGCGACGTCATCGGCAAGGGCGGCGCCACCATCCGCGCGCTGACCGAGGAGACCGGCTGCACGATCGACATCGGCGAAGACGGCACCATCACCATCGCCAGCACCGATGCCGACAAGGCCGAGTTCGCCAAGAAGCGCATCACCGAGATCACGGCCGAGGCCGAGATCGGCAAGGTCTACGAAGGCCCGGTGACCAAGATCCTGGACTTCGGCGCGCTGATCAACATCCTGCCCGGCAAGGACGGCCTGCTGCACATCAGCCAGATCGCGCACCAGCGCGTTGAGCGCGTCGAAGACTTCCTCAAGGAAGGCCAGGTCGTGCAGGTGAAGGTGCTGGAGACCGACGAGAAGGGCCGCATCAAGCTCAGCATGAAGGCGCTGCTCGAAAAGCCCGAGGGCTATGTCGAGCCCGAGCGCCGCGAGCGCGGCGACCGCGACGACCGCCCGCGCCGTGACCGCGACGACCGCCCCCGCCGCGACCGTGGCGACCGCGGTGATCGTGGCGAGCGCAGCGACCGCCCGCGCCGCGAATCGTTCGACGAAGGCGCGCCGCCCAGCACCGAGGCCCCGGCGCACGCCGACGGCGCGCCGGCTCCGGCCGCCGCCGCTCCGGCGACCGCGCCCGAGGCACCGAAGGCCGAATAACGCCGAAAGCGCGAGACACCATGCGTGCGATCGAAATCGCCCAGCCCGGCGGCCCCGAAGTGCTGCGCGAGGTGCAGCGGCCCGACCCGGCCCCGCAGCCGGGCGAGTTGCTGATCGCGGTGCAGGCCTCGGGCGTCAACCGCCCCGATGTGCTGCAACGCAAGGGCCTGTACCCGATGCCGCCCGGCGTCTCCGACCTGCCGGGGCTGGAGATCGCCGGCACCGTGAAGGCCGGCGCGGCGGCCGACCTGGCGGCCGCGGGGCTGCAGGTCGGCGACGCGGTTTGCGCGCTGGTGGCCGGCGGCGGCTACGCCGAGTTGTGCGTGGCGCCCGCCGGCCAGTGCCTGCTCGTGCCGCGCGGGCTGTCGATGGTGGAAGCGGCCAGCCTGCCGGAGACCTGCTTCACCGTCTGGCAGAACGTCTTCGAGATCGCCCGCCTGCAGCCCGGCGAGACGCTGCTGGTGCAGGGCGGCTCCAGCGGCATTGGCGTCACCGCCACGCTGCTGGCGAAGGCGCTCGGGTCGAACGTTATCGTCACCGCCGGCAGCGACGACAAGTGCGCCGCCTGCATCGCCATCGGTGCCGACCACGCGATCAACTACCGCACGCAGGACTTCGTGGCCGAGGCCAAGCGCCTGACCGGCGGCAAGGGCGTCGACGTGGTGCTGGACATGGTGGCCGGCGACTACCTCGGCCGCGAACTCGAATGCCTGGCCGACGACGGCCGCGTGGCCGTCATCGCGGTGCAGGGCGGCAGCAAGAGCGCCATCGATTCGGGGCTGCTGCTGCGCAAGCGGCTGGCCATCAGCGGCAGCACGCTGCGGCCGCGCAGCGTGGCCTACAAGACGGCGCTGGCCCAGGCTTTGCGCGCCAAGGTCTGGCCCCTGATCGAGAACGGGCGCATCAAGCCGGTGATCCACCAGGTGTTCCCGGCCGCGCAGGCGGCGGCCGCGCATGCGCTGATGGAATCGAGCGCGCACGTCGGCAAGATCGTGCTGAGCTGGTAAGGAGTGAGTGCGATGCGACGCAAGCTGGTGGTGGGCAACTGGAAGATGCACGGCAGCCATGCGGCCAATGCCGAGCTGCTGGCCGCGGTGATCGGCGCGCGGCCCTACGGCTGCGACCTCGCGGTCTGCGTGCCCTATCCCTATCTGACCGAGACGGCCGCCTCGCTGGCCGGCAGCGACGTGCGCTGGGGCGCGCAGGACTGCTCGGCGCACGAGCAGGGCGCCTACACCGGCGAGGTGTCGGCGGCGATGCTGCGCGAGTTCGGCTGCCGCTACGCGATCGTCGGGCATAGCGAGCGACGTGCGTATCACGCCGAGAGCGACCTGCTGGTCGCGCAGAAGGCGCAGGCGGCGCTCGCCACCGGCATCACGCCCATCGTCTGCGTCGGCGAGACGCTGGCCCAGCGCGAGGCCGGCGAGACCGACCTCGTCGTCAAGCGCCAGCTCGCCGCCGTGATCCATTTGCTGGCGCATTGCGCCGGCGAGATCGTCGTCGCGTACGAGCCCGTGTGGGCCATCGGCACCGGCCGCACCGCCACGCCCGAACAGGCGCAGGCCGTGCATGCGGTGCTGCGCGCACAGTTGCAGGCCGCCACCGGCCACGGCGAGCGCATGCGCATCCTCTACGGCGGCAGCGTCAAGGCCGACAACGCGGCCACGCTGTTCGCGCAGGCCGACATCGACGGCGGCCTGATCGGCGGCGCCTCGCTGAAGGCCGCCGACTTCATCGCCATCGCCCGCGCCGCGGGTTGATCGACTGGCCCGTTTCCCGGAGAACTCTCAGTTATGCAGATCTGGATGACCCTCGTGCTTGCGCTGCAGTTGCTGTCGGCGCTGGCGATGATCGGCCTCGTGCTGATCCAGCACGGCAAGGGCGCGGACATGGGCGCCTCGTTCGGCAGCGGTGCCTCGGGCAGCCTGTTCGGCGCCACCGGCAGCGCCAACTTCCTGTCGCGCTCGACGGCGGCCTGTGCCACCGTTTTCTTCGTCAGCACGCTGGCGCTGGCGCTGATGTCCAACGCCGGCAGCAACCGCGCCGCCAACAGCGGCGGCACCGTGCTCGACCGCCCGGCAGCTGCCGCCAGCGCCGCCGTGCCGGCCACCGCGCCGGCCTTGCCGAGCGGCGTGCCGATGCCGGCGGCCACCACCCGTACGGAACCGGCGGCGGCGCCCGCCGCGGCTTCGGCGCCGGCGGCCGCGGCCAGCCAGTGACGAGGGGCCTCGGGTCAGGGAAGTCCCTGGTTTTGAGGCTAGAATTTCCAGTCGTTCGACGAGCCAACCTCATGCCGTCGAACGTTGCCGCGCAAGCGGTTTTCACGTCCTGCCGACGTGGTGAAATTGGTAGACACGCTATCTTGAGGGGGTAGTGGCGAAAGCTGTGCGAGTTCGAGTCTCGCCGTCGGCACCAACGATCGGATGAAGGGTTTGATCGGGCAGGTCAGCGCGTCCCGAGGGCACCGCCAAGGCGGGGTCCGGCAGGCGCGCTTTTTTACGGCCGGATCGCACCTGACGTTGAACTGACTGCGAGTTGACGACGCCATGGATCTGCAACCCTACGTGCCCGTGATCCTGTTCATCCTGGTCGGCGTGGCGGTCGGCGTGCTGCCGCAGGTGCTGGGCTTCGTGTTCGGCCCCAACCGGCCCGACCCGGCGAAGAACAGCCCCTACGAATGCGGCTTCGACGCCTTCGAGGACGCGCGCATGAAGTTCGACGTGCGCTACTACCTCGTGGCCATCCTGTTCATCCTGTTCGACCTCGAGATCGCCTTCCTCTTTCCGTGGGCGGTGTCGCTGCGCGACATCGGCGCGTCAGGCTTCTGGGCCATGATGCTGTTCCTCGCCATCCTCGTCGTGGGCTTCGTCTACGAGTGGAAAAAGGGCGCCTTGGATTGGGAGTGAATGATGGGCATTGAAGGCGTTCTGAAAGAAGGCTTCGTCACCACCTCGGTCGACACGCTGATCAACTGGTCGAAGACCGGCTCGCTGTGGCCGATGACCTTCGGCCTGGCCTGCTGCGCGGTGGAGATGATGCACGCCGGCGCGGCGCGCTACGACATCGACCGCTTCGGCATGCTGTTCCGTCCCAGCCCGCGGCAGAGCGATTTGATGATCGTGGCCGGCACGCTGTGCAACAAGATGGCGCCGGCGCTGCGCAAGGTCTACGACCAGATGGCCGAGCCGCGCTGGGTGCTGAGCATGGGCTCGTGCGCCAACGGCGGCGGCTACTACCACTACAGCTACAGCGTGGTGCGCGGCTGCGACCGCATCGTGCCGGTGGACGTCTACGTGCCGGGCTGTCCGCCCACGGCCGAGGCGCTGCTCTACGGCATCCTGCAGCTGCAGGCCAAGATCCGCCGCGAGAACACCATCGCCCGCTGAAGACCCGGCCATGACACAAAGACTCGACAAGCTGCAGGCGGCGCTGGAAGCGGTGCTGGGCGACGCCATCCGGCAACTCGTGCGCGAGCGCGGCGAGATCACCATCACCGTCGCCGCCGAGCGCTACCTCGCCACCGCGCGAACCCTGCGCGACGACCCGCGGCTGCGCTTCGAGCAGTTGATCGACCTGTGCGGCGTCGACTACTCCGACTACCGCAACCGGCCCTGGGAGGGCCTGCGCTTCTGCGTCGTCTCGCACCTGCTGTCGATCACCCACAACTGGCGGGTGCGGCTGAAGGTCTTCGCGCCCGACGACGATCTGCCCGAGGTGGCCTCGCTGACCGAGGTCTGGAATTCCGCCAACTGGTTCGAGCGCGAGGCCTTCGACCTCTACGGCATCTTGTTCGACGGCCACGTCGACCTGCGCCGCATCCTCACCGATTACGGCTTCATCGGCCACCCGATGCGCAAGGACTTCCCGGTCTCCGGCCAGGTCGAGATGATCTACGACGCCGAGGCCCGCCGCGTGGTCTACCAGCCGGTGTCGATCGAGCCGCGCGAGAACACGCCGCGCGTGGTGCGTGAAGACAACTACGGCGGCTTGCACTGACATGGCCGAGATCAAGAACTACACGCTCAACTTCGGTCCCCAGCACCCGGCTGCGCACGGCGTGCTGCGGCTGGTGCTGGAACTCGACGGCGAGGTCATCCAGCGCGCCGACCCGCACATCGGGCTGCTGCACCGCGCCACCGAGAAGCTGGCCGAGACCAAGACCTTCATCCAGAGCCTGCCGTACATGGACCGCCTCGACTACGTGTCGATGATGTCCAACGAGCACGCCTACTGCCTGGCGATCGAGAAGCTGCTGGGCATCGAGGTGCCGATCCGCGCGCAGTACATCCGCGTGATGTTCTCCGAGCTGACGCGGCTGCTCAACCACCTGCTGTGGCTGGGCGCGCACGGCCTCGACTGCGGGGCGATGAACATCCTCATCTACTGCTTCCGCGAGCGCGAGGACATCTTCGACATGTACGAGGCGGTGTCGGGCGCGCGCATGCACGCGGCCTACTTCCGCCCCGGCGGCGTCTACCGCGACCTGCCAGAGCGCATGGCGCAGTACCAGGCCAGCCGCATCCACAACCAGAAGGCGGTGGACGGACTCAACAAGAACCGCCAGGGCACGCTGCTCGACTTCATCGAAGACTTCTGCGAGCGCTTCCCGGCCAACGTCGACGACTACGAGACGCTGCTCACCGACAACCGCATCTGGAAGCAGCGCACCGTGGGCGTCGGCGTGGTCACGCCCGAGCGCGCGCTCAACCTCGGCCTCACCGGCCCGATGCTGCGCGGCAGCGGCATCGCCTGGGACCTGCGCAAGCATCAGCCCTACGAGGTCTACGACCAGATGGACTTCGACGTGCCGGTCGGCGTCAACGGCGACACCTACGACCGCTACCTGGTGCGCATCGAGGAGATGCGCCAGGCCAACCGCATCATCCGGCAATGCGTGCAGTGGCTGCGCGCCAACCCGGGCCCGGTGATCATCGACAACCACAAGGTGGCGCCGCCGCCGCGCGTGGACATGAAGTCCAGCATGGAAGAGCTGATCCACCACTTCAAGCTCTTCACCGAAGGCTTCCACGTGCCCGAAGGCGAAGCCTACGCGGCGGTGGAGCATCCGAAGGGCGAGTTCGGCATCTACCTGATCAGCGACGGCGCCAACAAGCCCTACCGGCTGAAGATCCGCCCGCCCGGCTTCGCGCACCTGGCCGCGCTGGACGAGATGGCGCGCGGCCACATGATTGCGGACGCGGTGGCGATCATCGGCACCATGGACATCGTGTTCGGCGAGATCGATCGATGAACTTCAGCGAACAAACCCTGGCGCGCTTCGCCCAGGAAGTGGCCAAGTACCCCGCCGACCAGAAGCAGTCGGCCGTGATGGCCTGCCTGGCCATCGTGCAGCACGAGCACGGCCACGTCTCGCCCGAGGCCGAGGAAGGCATCGCCCAGGTGCTGGGCATGCCGCCGATCGCCGTGCACGAGGTGACCAGCTTCTACAACATGTACAACCAGCAGCCGGTGGGCAAGTTCAAGCTCAACGTCTGCACCAACCTGCCGTGCCAGTTGCGCCACGGCCAGGCGGCGCTGGACCACCTGTGCCACACGCTCGGCGTGGAGCCCTACGGCACCACCGCCGACGGCCGCATCACCGTGCAGCCCAGCGAATGCCTGGGCGCCTGCGCCGACGCGCCGGTGCTGCTGGTCAACGACCGCCAGATGCTGAGCTTCATGACCGGGCCGCGGCTGGACGAGTTGATCGACACCTTGAAGAAGGCCTGAGGCATGACCGCGCAGCTCGATCTCTCCAGGTTCCAGGCCACCGGCGCCGAGACCTGCTTCCACGGCCGCCACATCAACCCGCAGATCTATGCCGGCCTCGACGGCCGCAACTGGCGGCTGGCCGACTACGTGCAACGCGGCGGTTATGCCGCGCTGAAGAAGATCCTCGGCCACGGCCCGCAAGGCGCCGACGGCGCGATGACGCCCGACCAGGTGATCGCCGAGGTCAAGCTCAGCGCCTTGCGCGGCCGCGGCGGCGCCGGCTTTCCCAGCGGGCTGAAGTGGAGCTTCATGCCGCGCGCCTTTCCCGGGCCGAAGTACCTGGTGTGCAACAGCGACGAAGGCGAGCCCGGCACCTGCAAGGACCGCGACATCCTGCGCTACAACCCGCACATCGTGATCGAGGGCATGGCCATCGCCGCCTACGCGATGGGCGTGAAGACGGCCTACAACTACATCCACGGCGAGATCTTCGAGGTCTACCAGCGCTTCGAAGAAGCGCTGGACGAAGCGCGCGCCGCCGGCCTGCTGGGCGACAAGATCCTCGGCAGCGAGTTCAGCTTCCAGCTGCACGCCCACCACGGCTTCGGCGCCTACATCTGCGGCGAAGAGACCGCCTTGCTTGAATCGTTGGAAGGCAAGAAGGGCCAGCCGCGCTTCAAGCCGCCGTTCCCGGCCAGCTTCGGCCTCTACGGCAAGCCGACGACGATCAACAACACCGAGACCTTCGCCGCGGTGCCGTGGATCATCAACCACGGCGGCCAGGCCTACCTGGAGTGCGGCAAGCCCAACAACGGCGGCACCAAGATCTTCTCGGTGGTCGGCGACGTCGAGCGTCCGGGCAACTTCGAGATCCCGCTGGGCACGCCGTTTGCCAAGCTGCTGGAACTGGCCGGCGGCGTGAAGGGCGGGGCGCTGAAGGCGGTGATTCCCGGCGGCTCGTCGGCGCCGGTGCTGCCGGCCAAGCTGATGATGGAGCTGACGATGGACTACGACGCCATCGCCAAGGCCGGCTCGATGCTGGGCTCCGGCGCGGTGATCGTGATGAACGAATCGCGCTGCATGGTCAAGAGCCTGCTGCGCCTGTCGTACTTCTACCAGCACGAAAGCTGCGGCCAGTGCACGCCCTGCCGCGAAGGCACCGGCTGGCTGTGGCGGCTGGTCGACCGCATCGAGCATGGCAAGGGCCGCCCGGAAGACCTGGAACTGCTGGACTCGGTGGCCGAGAACATCAAGGGCCGCACCATCTGCGCCTTGGGCGACGCCGCGGCGATGCCGGTGCAAGGCATGCTCAAGCACTTCCGCGACGAGTTCGTCCACCACGTCGAACACAAGACCTGCAAGGTCGCCCAGCCGGCCTGACGGCGCCAACCGACACCATGATCGAAATCGAACTCGACGGCCAGAAGGTCAGCGTGCCGCCCGGCAGCATGGTGATGCATGCGGCCGACGCCGCCGGCACCTACATCCCGCACTTCTGCTACCACAAGAAGCTGTCCATCGCGGCCAACTGCCGCATGTGCCTGGTCGAGGTCGAGAAGGCGCCCAAGCCGATGCCGGCCTGCGCCACGCCGGTCACCCAAGGCATGGTGGTGCACACGCAAAGCGCCAAGGCGCAGGCGGCGCAGAAGGGGGTGATGGAGTTCCTGCTGATCAACCACCCGCTCGACTGCCCGATCTGCGACCAGGGCGGCGAATGCCAGCTGCAGGACCTGGCGGTGGGCTACGGCAAGTCGGCCTCGCGCTACACGGAAGAAAAGCGCGTGGTCTTCCACAAGAGCGTGGGCCCGCTGATCAGCATGGAGGAAATGAGCCGCTGCATCCACTGCACCCGCTGCGTGCGCTTCGGCCAGGAAATCGCCGGCGTGATGGAGCTGGGCATGGTCAACCGCGGCGAGCACAGCGAGATCGAGACCTTCGTCGGCCGCACGGTGGACAGCGAGCTGTCGGGCAACATGATCGACATCTGCCCCGTCGGCGCGCTGACCAGCAAGCCCTTCCGCTACAGCGCCCGCACCTGGGAGCTGCAGCGCCGCAAGAGCGTGAGCCCGCACGACAGCACCGGCGCCAACCTGATCGTGCAGATCAAGGGCAGCAAGGTGATGCGCGTCGTGCCGCTGGAAAACGAGGACGTCAACGAATGCTGGATCGCCGACCGCGACCGCTTCAGCTACGAGGCGCTGAACAGTGAGCAGCGCCTGACGCAGCCGATGCTCAAGCAGGGCGGGCAGTGGCAGACGGTGGACTGGAACACCGCGCTCGGCTACGTGGCCGACGGCCTCAAGCGCGTGAAGGCCGAGTTCGGCACCGCGGGCATCGGCGCCGTCGGCAGCGCGCACGCCACCGCGGAAGAGCTGCACCTGCTGGCCAAGCTGGTGCGCGGCCTGGGCAGCGAGAACGTCGACGTGCGCAGCCGCCACGCCGATGCCGGCAACCTGCCCGCGCCCGGCAAGGCGCGCTGGCTGGGGCGCTCGATCGCCTCGCTGGCCACGCTGGACAGCGCCCTGGTCGTCGGCTCGTTCCTGCGCAAGGACCATCCGCTGTTCGCCCAACGCCTGAGGCAAGCCGCCCGCCGCGGCGCCCAGGTGCACAGCCTGCACGCGGTGCACGACGACTGGCTGCTGCCGGTGGCCACCCGACTGACGGCCGCGCCCTCGGCCTGGCCCGCGGCGCTGGCCGAGGTGGCGGCCGCGGTGGCCGGCGCCAAGGGCATCGCCGCGCCGGTGGGCGCCGCGTCGCAGCCCGGCGCGGCGGCGCAGGCCATCGCGCAATCGCTGCTGGCGGGCGAGCACAAGGCCGTGCTGCTGGGCAACGCCGCCGCGCAGCATCCGCAGGCCGGCGGCTTGCTGGCGCTGGCCGACTGGATCGCCGCGCAATGCGGCGCCAGCGTCGGCTACCTTGGCGATGCGGCCAACACGGTGGGCGCGCAACTGGTCGGCGCGGTGCCGCGCAACGGCGGCCTGAGCGCCGCGCAGATGCTGGCGCAGCCGATGAAGGCGCTGCTGCTGCTCGATGTCGAGCCCGTGCTCGACGCCGCCGACGCGGCGGCCGCCAAGGCCGCGCTGCAGGGCTCGGGCCTCGTCGTCGCGCTGACGGCGTTCAAGGACGCCGCGGTCGACCATGCCGACGTGCTGCTGCCGATCGCCCCGTTCACCGAGACCTCGGGCACTTTCGTCAATGCCGAGGGCCGCGCGCAAAGCTTCACCGGCGTGGTCAAGCCGCTGGGCGACGCGCGCCCGGCCTGGAAGGTGCTGCGCGTGCTGGGCAACCTGCTGGGGCTGGACGGCTTCGAGCAGGACTCCAGCGAAGACGTGCGCGCCGAAGCCCTGGGCGACCCGGCAACGCTGGCCGAGCGGCTGGACAACGCCGCGCCGGCCGCACCGTCGCTGCCGCCCGCGGCGGCCCATGACGCCGGCGCCGGCGGCCTGGAGCGCGTGGCCGACGTGCCGATCTACGCCGCCGACCCCCTGGTGCGCCGCGCCGCGTCGCTGCAACTGACGGCCGACGCGCGGCCGCCGGTCGTCGGCCTGCCCAGCGCGCTGTGGCACCACCTGGGCCTGCGGCCCGGCGCGCGCGTGCTGGTGGCGCAGGGCCAGACGGCGGCGCTGCTGCCGGCGCGAGAAGACGCCACGCTGGCGCCCGGCGCGGTGCGCGTCGCCGCCGGCCATCCCAGCACCGCCACGCTGGGCGCGATGTTCGGCCCGTTGACGGTCGAGAAGGCTTGATCGAGGCAGCCCCATGTTCGATTCCCTGCACCAAGCCGCCAACGCCGCCCTGGGCCCGAACCTGTGGTTCGTGATCTGGAGCCTGATCAAGATCGTCGTCGTCGTCGCGCCGCTGATGGGCTGCGTGGCTTACCTCACGCTGTGGGAACGCAAGGCCATCGGCTGGACGCAGATCCGCCCCGGCCCCAACCGCGTGGGCCCGTTCGGGCTGCTGACGCCGATCGCCGATGCGGTCAAGCTGATCTTCAAGGAGATCATCCGCCCGACCGCGGCCAACAAGGGCCTGTTCTTCCTGGGCCCCATCATGACCATCATGCCGGCGCTGGCCGCCTGGGCGGTGGTGCCCTTCGGGCCCGACGTGGCGCTGGCCAACGTCAACGCGGGGCTGCTGTTCCTGATGGCCATCACCTCGCTGGAGGTCTACGGCGTCATCATCGCCGGCTGGGCCAGCAACTCGAAGTACGCCTTCCTCGGCGCGCTGCGTGCCTCCGCCCAGATGGTCAGTTATGAAATCGCCATGGGCTTCGCGCTGGTGGTCGTGCTGATGGTCAGCGGCAGCATGAACATGAGCGCCATCGTGATGAGCCAGGGCCGCGGCCTGGGCGCCGACATGGGCGTGGGCCTGCTGTCGTGGAACTGGCTGCCGCTGCTGCCGATCTTCCTGGTCTACTTCATCTCGGGCCTGGCCGAGACCAACCGCCACCCCTTCGACGTGGTGGAAGGCGAGTCGGAGATCGTCGCCGGCCACATGATCGAGTACTCGGGGATGTCGTTCGCGATGTTCTTCCTGGCCGAGTACGCCAACATGATCCTGGTCTCGACGCTGACCGTGGTCCTGTTCCTCGGCGGCTGGCTGCCGCCGTTCGCCTTCCTCTCGTTCATCCCGGGCTGGATCTGGCTGGCCGCCAAGGTCTTCGTGGTCGTCACCATGTTCCTGTGGGTGCGCTCGACCTTCCCGCGCTACCGCTACGACCAGATCATGCGCCTGGGCTGGAAGATCTTCATCCCGGTGACGCTGGTCTGGCTGGTCGTGGTCGGCCTGTGGATCCAGTCGCCCTTCAACATCTGGAAGTGAGGCAGCGAGCATCATGAGTCTCACCGCCGTCAAGGAGCTGTTCTCCAGCTTCATGCTGATCGAGCTGTTCAAGGGCCTGCGAATCACCGGCAAGCACTTCCTGTCGCCGCACATCACGATCCAGTTCCCGGAAGAGAAGACGCCGCTGTCGCCGCGCTTCCGCGGCCTGCACGCGCTGCGCCGCTATGAAAACGGCGAGGAGCGCTGCATCGCCTGCAAGCTGTGCGAGGCGGTGTGCCCGGCGATGGCGATCACCATCGAGTCCGACGTGCGCGCCGACGGCAGCCGCCGCACCACGCGCTACGACATCGACCTCACCAAGTGCATCTTCTGCGGCTTCTGCGAGGAAAGCTGCCCGGTCGACTCGATCGTCGAGACCCAGGTGTTCGAGTACCACGGCGAGAAGCGCGGCGACCTGTACTTCACCAAGGACATGCTGCTCGCGGTGGGCGACCGCTACGAGCGCGAGATCGCGGCCACAAAGGAAGCGGACGCGAAGTACCGCTGACCGCGCACACAAGAACATGGACATCCAAACCGCGCTCTTCTACGTCTTCTCGGCGGTGCTGCTGTTCGCGGCCTTCCGCGTCATCACCGCGCGCACGCCGGTCTACGCGGCGCTGTACCTCGTGCTCGCCTTCTTCAACGCCTCGTGCGTGTGGATGCTGCTGCGTGCCGAGTTCCTCGCCATCGCGCTGGTGCTGGTCTACGTCGGCGCGGTGATGGTGCTGTTCCTGTTCGTCGTGATGATGCTCGACCTGAACAGCGAAACGCTGCGCGAGGGCTTCTGGAAGCACTTCCCGCTGGCCGCGATCGTCGGCGTGGTGATCATCCTCGAGATGGCGCTGGTGCTGATTCCCGGCTTCGACGTGCGCAGCGCGCCGCTGCCCGACGCCGCCGAACTGAAGCTCGGCAACACCAAGCTGCTGGGCATCGAGATCTACACGCGCTACCTGTACCCGCTGCAGATCGCCGCGGTGCTGCTGCTGGTCGCGATCATCGCGGCGATCGCGCTGACGCTGCGCCGCCGCAAGGACTCGAAGTACATCGACCCGGCCGAGCAGGTGCGGGCGAAGAAGGCGGACCGCGTCCGCATCGTCAAGATGAAGGCCGAGGTGGAGGCCGAGACGCCGCCCCCGGCCGCCCCGGCGGGAGGAGAGAGCAAATGATC